>Ga0172378_10005359_pt1 | contig 11975 bp, 9 predicted proteins | sample GrowelOW332metaG_FD_119755 | JGI IMG/M metagenome (GOLD analysis project Ga0172378, IMG submission 119755) | Groundwater microbial communities from an aquifer near a municipal landfill in Southern Ontario, Canada - Pumphouse #3_1 metaG | ecosystem: Environmental > Aquatic > Deep subsurface >... | reverse complement strand
ATAGTCGCAATAGTCGGTGTAACCTTCTTCACTTTTTATACCACTTTCAGAATGATGAAAGTAGAAATTTCTCCTAAACCTGAAACTATGAATTTTTCTTGGATAATGGCTCCAATAGCTAATATGGCAGTTCTACTAATAGGTAATCCCGTTTTGAATCAAACGATTAAATTTTATCCTGATAAAGCCCTAACAGTGCTTCTTTTAAATTTAGTTCTTCTAGGAATAGGTTTTTTCCTTTTTATTTTTATTAGTGCTATTATATTTGTGCGTCTAGCCCAATACAGCCTTCCGCCTGCAGAAACTACCCCTTCTTTTGGAATTTTTTTAAGTGCTGTGGGACTTGCCGTAAGTGCCATAATTGATTCTGCCAAAAATGCCCTATCAATGGGGCTTCTAGTCTCGACTGATTTATCATTTCTTAGCGCCACTGTAATTTGGGGCTTTGGCTTCTGGATAGTAGGGATAGTCATTATTATCTGTATTTACCAAACTGCTAAAGGAGGCATTCCTTTCAGTCTCGGCTGGTGGGCTTTTATTTTTCCACTCGCAGCTTACACTCTTTCCAGCCTAAAAGTATCCGTCATTTTCAACACACCTTTTTCTTTAGGCTACACTGCCTTTCTATCCATTCTTCTTTTCGTTCTCTGGCTTTATACTATTATCAATACAATTAAAGGAATTAAAAGTGGAATATTATTTGCGGGGTTTCCAATAAATAAAAGATAATTTGCTCACCTACGATTTAAAAGCATTTAAATTAACCTGAACATTAGCATTTTCAAAACAAACCCAACCTATATCAGGCAGATTATCCTCACTTTTATATAAAAAATAACACACCCAACTAAAATTAAAAGAAAAAAAGCTATCTTTGCAAAATTTTTCAAGAGTAGCTTTTAACATTTTCTTTTAACTTTTTGATTTGAATAACATCTTCTTATCGTTCCTCACGAAAATAAGGCTCACCCAATCCTTTTGGAGGAGCATTTTTTCGATCTTTTTTCATCGAAACAATAACCAAAATTACTATTGTCGCTATATATGGAACCATATCAAATATGTATTGAGATATGGAAACTCCTGTCCCCTGAAGTCTAAATCCAATAATATCCAAACCCCCGAAAAGAAAAGCCCCAAATATTGCCTTATACGGATTCCAAGCAGCGAATATTACCAGAGCAACTGCTATCCAACCCCGTCCTGCCGTAATATTCTCTTGCCAAACTGGAACGTGGACTAAAGAAAGGTACGCTCCTCCAAGGCCACAGAGAGCACCACCAAATAAAATATGAATATATTTATATCTAGTAATTCGTATACTAGCTGCATCTGCCGCTGCAGGATTCTCCCCTACAGCTCGCAAATTCAGACCTTTACCAGTTCTGTAGAGATATATGCCAAGAATTATAGCAGTTATAAATGCACTATAAACGAGTATATCCTGATTAAATAAAATTTCTCCAATTATGGGTATATCACCTAATATAGGTATCTTTAGGGCATCAAAACTAGCATTAAAATTCTCTGCCATTTTAAATCCTACCATACCCTGTCCAAGAAAACCGGAAAAACCCGTTCCAAAGATTGTCAATGCCAATCCTGACACAATCTGATTTGCTCTCAAACTGACTGTCAAGAAGGCAAAGATTAATGCTCCAAATGCACCAGCTAACGCAGCACCTGCAACAGCAAGAAGGGGATTCCCAGAATAGTATCCAGCCTGAAAACCAATTACAGCACCCATTAACATCATCCCCTCGACCCCAAGGTTCAAATTGCCAGCTTTTTCTGTAATTATTTCCCCCAAAGTAGCAAAAAGCAGGGGGGTTCCAGCAATTACCGCTGCCTTTAAAAAGGAAACTGTAAGCATACTAACTCTCCTCCTTTTTTTTAAATGGAAGTTTATACTCCAATACCACCCTGTATCTCGTAAAGAACTCACTCCCCAATACAAAAAACAGAATCATCGCTTCCAAAAGTAAAGCAGATGCTGCTGAAATTCCAAAAGCTGTCTGAATAAATGAACTTCCCTGAATCAACGCCGCAAAAAGGAACGATACAATTACTATCCAAGGAGCTTTAAGCGCAGCCAACCATGTTGTAATAATTGCCGTGTACCCAACCCCACCAGATATTTCAACAGAAAGCGTTTTACTTACACCCGCAACCTGTAACATTCCTACCAAACCACATATTCCACCACTTAACAACATGGCAATTAGAATAGTTTTAGATATATTTATCCCTGCATACCTTGCAGTGTTATAGCTTTCTCCCAATACAGAGATTTCAAAACCTTTCTTACTATGTTTAAGAAAAACATGGATCAAAACAACCAGAATCAAAGCTATTATCCAACCAATATGAACTCCAAATATTTTTGGTAAGATTGCATTTTCTGTAAAATTTGCTATTTTAGGAAATCCAAGTGCATTTGGATCTTTCCATGGACCATACTGAAGATATGTAATCCATTTAAGGGCAACATAATTCATCATCAAAGTAACTATTGTTTCATTTGTTGCCCACTTAGCTTTAAAGAAAGCAGGTATTAATCCCCATATTGCCCCACCTACAAAAGCTGCAACCATCATAATAACAAGCAATAGCGGTCTGGACATATCCGGATATTGCAGTGCAAAATACGAGGCACCAAAAGCACCCATCATTATTTGACCTTCAGCACCAATGTTCCAAAATTTCATTTTAAATGCTATTGCTATTCCAAGGGAAGTTACGACTAACGGAATAGATTTCACTATAGTCTGCTCTAACCTATATGTAGTGCCAAAGGCACCTTTAACCATAGCTAAATATACTTCAAGTGGATTTAAGCCCAATAATGCTAAAAATAGTCCTGAAGTTACCAGCGCTGAAAATATTGCGGTTAATGTTATCAGTGTGTATTTTTTCTGGGATATTTCTCCTTTTTTAATTACTCTAAACTGCATACTCATCCTCTTTTTTTCCAAGCATCATTAATCCAATCTGATCTTTTCTAGCATTTTCTGCCTTGACTATTCCAGTAATTTCTCCATTAGAAATTACCATTATCCTATCACTTAAAGCAAGAAGAGAATCAAGATCTTCCGCAATATATAATATCGCAACCCCTTTTTTCTTCTCTTCGTTTAAGATTTCATATATTTTAAGACTTGTGTTAATATCCAAACCTCTAACTGGATAAGCAGTAATAAGCAATTCTGGAGAAACATCGAGTTCTCTTCCTAATAGCACTTTTTGTATATTGCCACCTGAGAGGTTTTTAATGGGATAATTCACTCCCGGAGTCTGAATATCAAGTTTTTTAATAATTTCCTTAGCTTTTAATCCGGCAGGTTTTCTATTTACTAAAAAGCCCTTATTGTAATGGTATTGTTTAAGTAAGATATTATCAACCATATCCATAGAAGCTACCAGACCCATACCAAGTCTGTCTTCTGGAATAAAGCTCATGCTTATACCTCGAGTAATATATTCTTTGGGACTCCTTCCAATAAGGTCTTCCCCTTTAAATTCAATTTTACCTTCTTTAACAGGATATAGACCAGCTAAAGCTTCACACAGTTCTTTTTGTCCGCTTCCTGCAATACCTGCAACTCCAAGAATTTCTCCTGAACACAGATCAAAATTCAAGCCCTTAAGTACTTCTATCCCTTCTTCATTGTCTGCTCTCAAATTTTTAACTTTGAGAACCACATTATCAGTTATTCTTTCAATACGTTTTATCGATAAATCAATAGGGCGACCAACCATCTTCTCAATCAATTCCTGAGGATTTGTTTCGCTCTTTTTTAACGTTCCAATAGTTTGGCCTTTACGCAGTACCGTAACTCTATCAGATATTTCCATCACTTCATTCATTTTGTGACTAATAAATATTACTGCGCAACCTTGTTCTTTCATTCTTATCATTATTCTAAACAAATTTACAGTTTCTTGAGGAGTAAGCACCGCTGTAGGTTCGTCAAGAATAAGTATTTTTGCACCCCTATATAAAGTTTTCAGAATTTCTAAAGTTTGTTTTTCACCTACAGACATATCATATACATATTTACTCATATCAATTTCCAAATGATATTTATCCATTATCTTTCTAATTTGTATATTCAACAGTTTTTTGTTAATAAACAGCCCATATTTCTGCCCAAGCATAATATTTTCTAAACCTGTCAAAATATCCACAAGCTTAAAGTGCTGGTGTATCATTCCCACACCAGCCTTTATAGAATCGCGAGGAGAAGAAAAATTCACTTCTTTTCCGTCTATTAAAATATGGCCACTGTCAGGGATATAAATCCCTGACAGCATATTCATTAAAGTACTTTTTCCGGCCCCATTTTCGCCCAAAAGTGCATGAATTTCACCTTTTTCAACTTCAAAACTCATACTATTTGTTGCAGTAACCGTTCCAAATACTTTGGTTATATCTTTCATAAATATAAATGCAGAACCGCTTTTCATTATAATTCCCCTATTTTCCGATTTCTCCTTCTACACCCTGAACAAACCATTTCATAGCAAGGAGGTCTCCATCAGATACGGTTGTTCCCTTCGGAACTTTAATTTCTCCACTTTGGTCTTTAATCGGTCCAGCAAATACAACCAAATCACCTGAATCAATAGCAGCCGTGGCAGTATCAACTGCAGCCTGAGCACCCTCAGGAGCATTTTCGGTTAGTGGTGCTAATTCCACTATCCCATCAGCCATGGAACCCCAATATGACTCAGATTTCCAAGTTCCATCCATAACAGCCTGAACCTGTTTTACATAGTAAGGACCCCAATTCCAGACAGGTGCTGTCATATAAGCTTTTGGAGCAGTTGCCGACATATCAGAGTTATATCCTATAGAAAATGCTCCTCTTTCTTCAGCCGCTACTTGTGGTCCAGATGTATCCTGATGCTGAGCAATTACATCACAGCCTTCATCCAGAAGCGCAACTGCTGCGTCTTTTTCTTTAGCAGGGTCAAACCAAGTGTTTGTCCATTTAACTTTTACTACAGCGTCAGGGTTAACCGACTGAACGCCGAGTGTAAAAGCATTAATTCCTCTGATTACTTCTGGGATATCATAAGCAGCTACATAACCAATTTCATTTGAAGTTGTTTTCATACCTGCTACTATACCTGACAGATATCTTGGCTCATACATTCTACCAAAATAGTTGCCGTAATTTTCCCCCTGCAAATATCCTGAACAATGCATAAATACAACATCCGGGAATTCTTTTGCAACAGCTTCAACATGGTCCATATAACCAAAACTTGTAGCAAAAATTACTTTAGCACCTTGATCAATCATATCCCTCATAACTTTTTCTGATTCCTGGTCTTCAGGGACGCTTTCTTTAACAATTGCCTCCACATTAAGGTTTTCTTCCAAATATTTGCGACCTAAATCGTGAGCATAAGTATAGCCCCCGTCACCTACTGGTCCGATATAAATAAACCCAACTTTCATCTTCTCTTGGGTTGGTTCGTTAGTCGGTGTCTGTGCTTTAGGTGAACATCCGACTACCAATGCCGCTGCCATTAACGCAACAAACATTATTGTAAAAATCCTCTTCATAATTTTTCCCCCTATGTATTTTTAATTTTAAATTAACGCCAATATCTTACTAGTCTACGAAAGTTATTTTTCCTTTATCCAAAGACTTTATTCTAGCCAATGATTCCAAGCGCACATTTTGGGAAAGCACAGTTTCTCTACCACCTTGAAAACTTTTTTCTATAACTATAGCCACCCCTACTATTTGAGCTCCTGCCTGTCTTGCAATATCAAGAAGGCCAAGCACTGCATTACCATTAGCTAGGAAATCATCGACAATGAGAACATTATCCCCTGAATCTAAATAATTTTTGTCTACTCTAATACTATATAGAATGTCTTTAGTAAAAGAATATACTTTACTCTCGTAAACACTAGAATTAAGATTTTTGGCTGTAAATTTTTTAGCAAAAACCACAGGAGCATTATTAAAATACTGAGCTGTAATACAAGCTATACCAATTCCTGAGGCTTCTATAGTAAGAATCTTGGTTACTTTTTCTTTTGCAAACCTGTTTTTGAATTCTTTACCTATTTCTTGAAATAGACCCACATCAATCTGATGATTTAAAAAACTGTCTACCTTTAATATATCTTTCCCAATTACTCTACCGCTATTGCATATGTGTTGCTTTAATACTTGCATTTTAAATCTCATTTCTGCCTTTATTTACAACATATCAATTATATCCAGAGTACTAACAATTTTCAATAAAGTATGCAAAAATTCTTATAAAATATCATACTTTCTAAATTTACGTATTTAGTAATCGACCTCTTTAACTTTTTTTAACACACTCTAACTTGTTCATTTATGTATTTAGCTTTAATTTTTATTTGTTATCAAGCCCTGTTGGGACCCATTTTTTTTTTACCTAAAATTGTTATTATTCTAAGACCCAACTCTACTTCCAATCTATCCTGTTTATTATTTATATCCAATTCACCTACTTCTTTAACTCTTTCTAATCTATGCAATACCGTCTTATAATGCACAAACATTTTTTTTGCTGTCTGACTTGCATTCCCATTACACTCCAAAAAAACTTCCAGAGTATTTAATAAACTGCAATCATAATCTTCATCATATTTCTGTAATTTAGTAATTGATGCGGGCACATACTCTTCCAAAGAACTATTTTCAGCAAAATTGCAAAGCAGACGCATAATTCCCATTTCTGAAAAACTAACAAATTGTTCTTTTAAAATCTTTGCAAAGTTAATAGCATCCTGCGCTTCTCTATAACTCCTGGATATTTCATTAATATCAGTTGCTATCCCACCAACCCCAGTAAGCACTTTAATATTTTTAAACTTATTTTTTAGCTTAACCTGAATTTTCAGGTTCGCTTTTTTAATATCTTGTATCACTTCTTCTTTTTTTCCACTCACTGACCATAGAATATATAAAGAATCACTTCTAATTCTAACATAGTGTTTTGCATAATCCCGAGCAACATTAGATACAATATTAATTAATTCAGATACTGCATTACTCCTACGACTTTGATCAGATAAATAATCATTCATGTTTTCAAATTCCATCAATACTACGCAGTATGTCCCAATAATATTCCACCCTATAAGAGAGGCCCTCTCCAAGAGGATTTTTTCTTGAAAATTTCCAGAAACTAGTGAATCAAGTAAATCATATTTAAATTTTTTCTCTACCTCACCAATAGCAAACCTTTTTACCATTTCCAAAGATATTACTGTTGCAGCATTCTCTAATATCATATATTCGCTTTCTGATAATAACCTGTTTTTTTCTACTACTGCAAGGTAAGCTTTTATTTGATTGATTTGCTGAATCGGAACTATTATCTGAGACAATTTAACATCATCACAATCAGGAAACAAAACTTGCTGCCTAAAGTAATAAAACTTTTCATTGAGTTTTTCTCTTTTAGAACTATCTTCAATTTCAATAAATTTGTTCAGCTTATCATTAGTAGAAGATAAAACAAAGTAGTTCTTATCATATATAATTACCGGGTTACCTATTAAATCTTCCAAAACTTTTGCGACGCCTTCAAGCCCTTCACCCGCTATTACAAGTTCTGTAAAACGCTCCTGAACTTTTTTATAATACTGAAGTTTAGACAATTGCTTATTGAAAAGCTCAGACATAACAGGGTACATTATATCTATATATTTTGTTTCTTTTCTTATCTCAAGTACTGGCAAACCAAACTGATTAGCAGATTCAATTATTTCCTCAGGTATTTTTTCAACAACTCTACCAATTTTAACTATTAAAGCACTTACACCTTTATCTGTCATCTTTTTTATATATTCCTGCCAATACGATTGGTTTTCTGTATGCACAGAATAAAGGCTTGTAAGCAGTACCTCTCCTCCTGACAGCCATTCTACAATATCAGGAGCTTCAATTATTGTTATTCCCTTTACTATGTTATCTATTTTCCAATCTCCTGCAACAATCCTTGCTTCTCGCAAAGAATCCATTTTCAAAATATCCTTAACTGTCAGTTCCATAATAAATCCCCTTACTTGCATCATTAACAAAGCACAGACTATTTAATTTAACTTATCTTAGTATTTATTTTATGAGATACTAGGGAAAAGATAATTCTAGTATATATTATTCTGTCCATGTTTACTAATAATAATTTGCAATTTATATCTTCTTTTGATAAAGGTCGTTATTAATTTTCTCTATAACAGTTTACGTCCTTAATAATAAATTAAAATATATCCGGGTTAATTGTCAAAAGTAGCTTTTGCCTCTTGAATACTCAATATATAGGCATGGATAGTTCTAATCATAGTGTATATAACATGTAATTTCTGTGAATTGAGCTTATGACCTTCTAAATATAAATTGAAATATATTTTAATTTATTAAATCCAATTTATGAATTAGGATTGAATTTTAAACTATTATTATGATAAACGCCTGACCAAATTGGTTCAGGCGTTTATTGTTGCTATAGCTTTCGTTATAGCGATTAATTGTAAGCTAAACGTTCTTCATCATCAACTATAACATCTTTTAGAAGCTCTTTCCATCCTTCAGTGTTCCAACTGTTTAACTTCATGTGCTCCTTATAATATTTTTCAGGGATAGCATGAGTACCAACAACTACTTCAACACCATATTTCTTTTCCAAATAATTTTTAAAATATTTTATACGGGTACAAGGCGGATACCCAACTATCATACCAGTGGCTAAATGAATTACATCAACTCCGTTTTTAACCATCTCATCAGGTGCATACTCCACATTTCCTCCAGGACAACCATTGCAGGTAGTATACCCAACAAGTTCAACTTCTTTATCTTTGTATCTTCTAAAAGCCCCTTCTCTGTTATTGAGTGATTTTAGACATTTACCTCCAGCGCAGGTATGATACCTATCACAAATAATAATTCCAACTCTAACTTTTTCCATTTTTCAAACCCCCGTTTGTTTATAATTTTGTTAATAGATCAAATCTAATTTTAACACTTTCGGAACATATATTACAGATTATTGTAGAAAGTAACATAAAGGAAAGCACAGACATTAGAAAACAATGTCTGTACCTTATTTTTTAATTTTATCATTTATTTCAGTTGCATTTCTACTTTAATAATGCACTTGATAGGTGGGATAACTGATGATTTTTCAATCTTTGTATTAAGCTTCTTCAGGAGCTTTCTCATCACGAGCAATAAACCAATAAATTATTCCTGTTACAATTACTCCGATAAACCATGAGAAAGGAGCTAAAGTATGAAAATAATTCAACAAGGCAATTGGTCCTGTGATAACTGTTCCTAGAATCAAAGCTACAAGAGCTTTTTTATTAAAACCATTCTGGTACCAATATTTATGCTCTGGTCCGTATTGATAAAGCTCTTGAACATCAATTTTTCCTTTTTTAATCATAAAGTAATCTACAATCATTATAGAAAAGATTGGAGCCATGAAGGCACCCATTCCACCAAGGAAATACTGTACTGCTGCAGGATTCGCAAATATTTTCCAAGGCATAACAACTATAGAAAGAACTGCAGTAATCATTGCTCCCCGACGGAAAGTGATGTGTTTGGGTGAAAGATTAGCCAGATCATAGGCGGGCGAAACAAGATTAGCAACAATATTGATACCCATCGTAGCAATCGCAAATCCAACCGCTCCAATAACCATAATAGTAGTATTATCAATTTTTTGAACAAGGTGAACCGGATCTGTAATTGCTTCTCCAAAGACTACATAAGCACCTGCCGTAGTAAGAACACTTGCCAAGGAGAAGAGTGTAAAGTTAACAGGTAATCCCCAGAAGTTACCTTTCTTTACTGTTTTAAAGTCAGGTGTAAATCTGGTAAAGTCACACACATTCAATAAAATTGCTGAGAAATAAGCAACAACCAAGGAGATGGCAGTAAAGAAGGCAAGAACTGCCTGTCCTCCCGATACATCTACTGGACTAATATTTAGATCGATATGCCAATTAGCTTCTTTAAACAGCCAAATAACAAGTCCAAACATTAAAACGTATACTAATGGGCCAGCAAAGTCATTAAATCTTCTAACAATTTCCATACCATGATATATAACAAATAACTGTAATCCCCAGAGAATCATAAACCCAATCCAACCTAGATAACTTAGCCCTAAGAATGATTGCTGGGTTAGTGATTCCATTCCCGGGAAAACTGCAATTAGAATAGCAGTAATAGCTAATGAGGCTAGATATGTTTGAATGCCATACCAAAATACTGCTAAAAATCCACGAACAAGAGCTGGAACATTGCTTCCAAAGACTCCAAAACCTACGCGCGCAACAACCGGGTAAGGAATACCATTTTTATAGCCTATCTTTCCTGATAAATTAGCAAAATAAAACACAATCATAATTCCGATGATTTCAGCCAGGAAAACCTGCCAAGCACCTAAACCCAAGAAAAATAAACCTGCCGCAAAAGTGTAGCCACCTACACTATGGACATCAGACATCCACATAGCAAATAAACTAAATACTCCCCATTTTCTTTCCTTTGCAGGGCTAAGATCCTGATTGAATAATCTTGGATCCGGATTAACAATTTCTTCTACAAATACTTTGTCTTCTGTACTCAATTTTTCATCCTCCTATTATTACCATTTTTCCTTTAGCTTTAGTGTTTACCTTATTATTTTCAAAAACTGTATTTCCACGAAGGATAGTATAAAGAACCTTACCTCTAAAATTCTTTCCTACAAAAGGACTGTGTTTGTGCTGGTAATAGAGATCATCTTTTTTTAGAGTAAAAGATGAATTTAAATCAACAATTGCAAAATCTGCATCACTACCCACTGCAATTGTCCCCTTTTTAGGATAAAGACCAAATCTTTTTGCTGGGTTTGCTGATGTCACTTTTGTAATAGTTTCAAGGGAAATATTACGTTTGTAATATCCTTCTTCTAACATTACATTTAGTGTAGACTGAGCAGATGATATTCCACCCCAAGTATTGAAAATATTTTTTCCTGGTCCCATTTCTTTCAATGATGCGGGAGCTGGAGAATGATCAGAACCTATTGTATCAATTTCTCCATTTTCGATTGCTTTCCAAAGAGATTCAACATGTTTTTGTTCTCTGACAGGAGGACAACATTTACAAAGAGGACCAATCTCTTCAAAATCTTCAATATTTAGAGCAAGATAAGAACCACATGTTTCAACTGAAATATTTACCCCCCTTTTTTTAGCTCGTGTAACACATTCCACTACTTCTCCACTGCTTGCATGCACAATATGAACCTTACAACCAGTTACTTCAGCTAGTGCTACTGCTTTTTCGACTGCCATAATTTCGGATATTACTGGACGTGATGCTACAAAATCTCTAACAGTAACACGACCTTCTTTAACACAGTCCGCAGCAAGTTTAGTAGTAATTTCAGGGCTCTCTGCATGAAGCATTAGAATCCCATCAATCTCAGCTATTTTTTCCATACCTTCCATTAGTGTTTTATCGTCAAAATAATGAAAAGCATCTATACCGCTATGACACATAAAGCCTTTGAAAGCTACAACTCCACAATCTTTAAGTCCTTTAAGATCTGCAAAATTTTCTGGAACAAGACCTCCCAAAATTCCATAATCTACAATGCTTTTTTGGTCTGCGACTTCTTTTTTCTTCTTAAATTCTTCTGCATTAGTTAACTCTGGGTCACTATTCAGTGGCATATCAAAAAAAGTAGTTATGCCTCCGGCAGCAAGACTAGAGCTACCAGTGGTCAATCCCTCCCATTCCGTTCTACTACCTGGTTCATTAAAATGAACATGTGCATCAATAAGTCCTGGCAAAACATGCAGACCTTTTGCATCTATTTCTTTTGATGCCGTTTTTTCAGCAGAAATCTTCTTTGCTATTTCTGCAATTTTGCCATCTTTAACTGCTACATCCGCGTTGCTGACCCCATCT
>Ga0172378_10005358_pt1 | contig 11975 bp, 8 predicted proteins | sample GrowelOW332metaG_FD_119755 | JGI IMG/M metagenome (GOLD analysis project Ga0172378, IMG submission 119755) | Groundwater microbial communities from an aquifer near a municipal landfill in Southern Ontario, Canada - Pumphouse #3_1 metaG | ecosystem: Environmental > Aquatic > Deep subsurface >... | reverse complement strand
CTGATAAAAGCGGAAATCAGGAACTCCGTATCCATGCAGAAAATTGCATGCATTGTAAAACATGTGATATAAAAACTCCAGGTGATGGTATTACCTGGTCGGTACCCAACGGTGGAAATGGACCAGATTGGCAAAATATGTAATTTCTTTTAAATCAAACTTGAACTATGTCTTTAACAATTATATCTTTAATCAAACAAGTTCCTCTGCCATCAGAAATGAGAATGGGTGCAGATGGATTAATGGATCGTACTAAAGCAAAATCTATAATAAATATTGATTGTCAGTTCGGACTAGAAGCCGGTTTACAAATGAAAAAACAGTATCCGGATGCTAAAATGATTGTTTGCTCCATGGGGCCAAATTCTTTTGAGCCATCTTTAAAAAAGGCTATCTCAATGGGTTATGATGAAGCCTACCTCTTATCCGACCGTCGTTTGGGCGGTAGCGATACATTTGCAACAGGTTTAGCAATTTCAACCATGTTGAAGCATCTTGGCTATAATAAAGACAGCAAAGAACCCTTTATCATTTTTGCAGGGCGACAAACAAGTGATGGAGATACAGCGCATGTTCCATCACAAGTAGCTGAAAGCATGGGAATTCCTCAAGCCACTTTTGTAGAAAGTGTGAAACCCGATGGTAATGGTAACGTCATTGCAAAACGTATTATTGAGGGAGGTTATCAAATGCTTAAACTTCCCATGCCATGTACTATTTCTCTTACACCTACAGGTGTTCCACCTCGTAAACCATCGTTAAGTGGTGCCATAAAAGCACGAAACGCAAAAATTCACGTCCTAAATATCGACGAAATAGGTCTTGGGACAGAAAAAATCGGCATTACCGGCTCACCCACCATTGTAGCTGCAGTTACCAATCTGATAAGTGAACGACCACCTGTAGCAATTGCAGAAGGACATAACGACAAGCAAAAAGTAGAAAGCTTTATTGCTAATTTTATTCAGGGTGGAAATGTATTGAAGAAAAAGGATAAAGCGGAAAAGAAAGAAGTTGAAAGGCCTGATTTTCCTGTAAAAGATATTCGTGGAGATGCAAGGGGAATTCTGACTTGGGCAGAAATCACAAATGGAAAAATAGCCCGTCCATCACTGGAACTACTCACTCCAGCCCGGAAATTAGCTAAAGAACTTGGTGATGACACGAAAATAACCACAGTTTTGATTGGTAAGAATGTATTAGAATTGTCTCAGACATTATTTGAATATGGTTCTGACGAAGTCATATTAGTAGAAAATGATAAGTTAGAAGAATATTTAGCAATGCCATTTTCAGATATCATCAAACAAATAATAGAGGAACGCAAACCCGAAATCGCACTTTTTGCAGCAACAACTGCAGGTCGCGAATTGGCTCCACGAATTGGGATGAAGACAGGCAGTGGAGTTACTGCTGATTGTACAGGACTTGAAATAGGTGAATATATAAATAAAAAAGAAAAATTAATTATTTCTCCGATTTTGCATTCACGTCGACCAACTTACGGTGAGAGTAAACTTGCTACTATATTAGGTTTTATATTTCCACAAATTTCCACTGCACGTGCCGGAACATTTGAAGTTCCTGAGCGTCAACAAGGAAGAACAGGAATATTATCCACTTTTACCCCCATATTATTTGATGATGATTTCAAAGTAGAAATAGAAAAAACTGTACGTGGAGAAGGCGGCTTACAAAATCTGTTTGATGCAGATATAATTGTTTCAGGGGGTCGTGGTACAACAGGAGATAATCTTGAATTAGTCAAACAACTTGCAGACGCCCTTAAATTACAGGGAATAAAAGCCGAATGGGCAGCAAGTCGTGTCGTTGTAGATGAAGGTGTTGCTGAGTATGCGCGTCAGATTGGTCAAACAGGCAAGACTGTACGACCTAAAGTTTATATATCTATCGGCATTTCCGGAGCAATACAACACATTTCGGGTATGAAAGAATCAGGTAAGGTTGTTGCGATCGATCATAATCCCAAGGCTTCAATTTTCCATAATGCTGATTTTGGTATTGTAGGAGAATATCAAGATATTATTCCTGAATTAATTGAAAAAGTGAAACAAGGATTTACGTTTGGTATAGAACCGTTAAAGAACTGATTTTTTTATATGAGACAATTTCTAGTACTTTCGTTTTTTATGCTTATTACAGGAAGTGTTTTATCCATGGAACCCGTACCTGATAGAGCAGAGGAAATTGACAGTCTACTAAGTCATTCTTATGAATATCAAAATGAATTAAATCTTATAACCGGTTTAGAATATGCTATAGATGCAGCATTACTTAGCGAAAAATCCAATTACTCAAAAGGAAAAGCAAAAAGTTATTTTTATATTGGCCAAATTTTATGGAGTTTAGGTGATTACAATAAAACGTTGAAATATTTAAAACTTGCAGAACAAGAGAAATATATAGCCAACGATCCTCAATTACATTCAGAAATTCATCGTGTAAAAGGCAGAGTGTTTGGATCACTGGATTTGTATAAGGCATCAATTCTTGAGTTTAAAAAAGGTGAACAATTAATCAAATTGATTAAAGCAGAAGATAGAAAAAATTATCTGCAAAGCCTTGTCAACGAGAACCTCTCTTATGTATACAGCTTGCAAAATAAATCAGATTCAGCTTTATATTTTCTGAATAAGAATCGAAAGTTATTAGAGAGCATGGATGAAGAATTTATTTATCGAAACAAAATCAATTTGTATGGTTTGTTAGGTAAAGAATTTTCTGCTCTTGAACAGTATGATTCTACCGCCTTTTATTTAAAAAAAGCTTTTTCACTTTGTAAGAAATATGATTTTCCTTACACTTCATGGATTTGTCTTCAGTGGGGACATATGGAAGAAAAGAAAGGGAACCTCGACTTTGCTCTGAATTATTATTACAAAGGTTTAGAAAACCTTAATATAACAGGGTTAAAAAATGAACTTCTCGACACATACAAATCTATTTCGAATATATATTCACAAAAGGGGATTTCCGATTCTGTCATTTTTTATCAAGACAAAATCAAAGCTATAGAATTAGAACTTGCTGAAGTTAACAACAATGTTTTAGACAACGCACTTGACATTCTCTATGAAGAAGAGCAAAAAAAGAACACAGAAAGAATCCGCAACATTATTTTTAATATAGGAATATCTTCAGGTATTGTACTCTTTTTAATTTTTTTGTGGTGGATTCTTTGGATTAAACGTCAGAAAAGACTGATTACAAAAAAGGAAGATAAAGTCGCAGAGCTAGAGGAAAAAATCAACGACAATTCTACATTAAAAGTTCTTGAGTTGGCCAAAAACAACGATAACGCTTTTCTTAATTCATTCAACGAAGTTTACCCTGATTTTATTCTTGCGCTCAATAAGCTATGTCCTACCTTAATAGGTTCTGAACTTCAGTTTTGTGCACTTATCTATCTAAATTTTTCATCGAAAGATATTGCAAATATTTTATCTATTGAACATCGTTCTGTGCAAACCAGAAAAAGCAGACTACGAAAAAAACTTAATATTGATTCCGAAACAGATTTATTTCTATTCATGAAATCGTTGGATAATAAAACCCTAAATACAACAAATTAACTTTTTATGATTTTTTTTAAGCCCTTGAATTAAAGCAATTATTACACATTACAACCAAATAACCATACCATCACCTCTTAAACACGCAATATATAAAATGTTTATTTTATGGACATTAAATAAATGTTGTATCTATGTAGTATACAATTTGCGACTGTATACACTGTCTTTTTTTTGATATATTTTTTATTTGAGCGAATTTTGCATAAAAAATATGACCCACTCAAAAAAAGTCAATAAATATGTTTTAAAAGATTCATCTATTTTAACAATTATGCAAAGAATAAACAAAATTTTATTAGTGTCATTTTTTCTTTCTGTTATCTTTGTCTCTGTTACATTCGGACAAAAATTAGCTGTAAAGAACAACCTTGTCTACGACATATCAGCAACCCCCAATTTAGCTATAGAAATGTCCTTAGGCAAAAAAACGACATTAGAATTAGGTGCGGGTTATAATCCATTCATTTTTCCCGACAATAAGAAAGTAAAACATTGGCTTATTCAACCAGAATTACGTTTATGGACATGTGAAGTATTTAATGGACATTTCTTTGGAATACATGGACATGCAGCCCAGTTCAATGTTGGAGGGTGGGATTTACCAGTAGGCAGGCTCGAAGTATTTAAAGACAATCGATATCAGGGATACCTTTATGGAGGAGGCATCAGCTATGGTTATCAGTGGTTATTGAGTCCACGTTGGAATTTTGAGTTTAATCTAGGCGGTGGATATGCTCGTATCCATTTTGAGAAATATCCATGTACTACTTGCGGTACCAAATTAGATGAAGGAGATTATAATTATTGGGGTGTTACCAAATCAGCGATATCACTCATTTATATCATTAACTAAGAATTAGAAATGAAAAAAACATATATCACATATCTATTTATTGCATTTATTATTACTCTTCCAGAAGTATGGGCACAAAATGCAAATCCATCAGGGATAAAAATAGAAGATCAGAAAGCGGTTAATCATGAAAGTCAACTTTCCATATCTTTCAACATAGACCTAAATAGCTTGCAGGTGAAACATAACGACATGCTAATCCTGACACCAGTATTGAAATCCAACAAGCAAACTCATGACAGCATCACCCTTCAATCAGTAATAATTGCAGGAAAAAAACGCATGAAAGTATTGAATCGTGAAAGAGTTTTAGGAAAACAAAATCCATTAACAGAAGCTCCATTTACAATAGTTGCACCCAAAAACAACAAGTCACAATCCATTCTTTATAATGTAACAATTCCTTTTAGCTCTTGGATGCAGGATGCATCGCTTTCATTAACACACAAAGTATCAGGTTGTTCAGATTGTATTAGTTTTGTGAGTGATGATTTGTTGACACAAAACATTTTTCCAGAGCCTTATCAACCAGCATATAGATTAACTTATGTTGTTCCCGAAGTCGAGATGAAAACCAGAAGTGACCGTCATACAGCAACATTTAATTTTGTGATGGGACGTTGGCAACTTTTGCGCGACTATAAGGATAATGCCCCCAAGTTCAAGGAAGTAGAGCAAATAGTTGGAGAAATTCGCAACAATCCTGATCTAGAGATTACAGAATTTTCTATTGACGGTTATGCATCTCCTGAAGCAAGTGTAACACATAACCGTATGTTGGCTGAAAACCGTGCTAATTCTTTTGCCGATTATTTAGTTACGAAATTCTTTATTAACCGCAATCTGTTTAAAATAACAGGACACGGTGAAGATTGGGAAGGACTTCGCAAAGCTGTTGCTGCCTCTTCGTTAAGTGATAAAGAATCAGTTTTAAGAATCATCGACAATGTGCCTAATCCAGATGCACGTGATGCTGAATTGATTAAACTTTCCAGTGGAACAACTTATCGTACTCTACTTAATAAATTTTATCCACCACTGCGTCGTACTGAATATGTTGTTGCATATAATGTACGCCCATTTGATGTAAAAGAAGCAAGGGAAATTCTCAAAACCAATCCAAAGCTATTAAACCTCAACGAGATGTATCACGTAGCCCAGAGTTATTCAGCCGACAGCAAAGAGTTCAAAGAAGTGTTTGACATAGCTGTACGATTATATCCGGAAAGTGAAATTGCTATACTTAACTCTGCTTCTGCTGACATAGAGAACGGTAATTTAGATGGTGCAATAGAACGAATGAACAGGATTGCGGATAATCCAAAAGTATGGAACAACTTTGGTGTAATTAGTGCACTTAAAGGGGACAAAACCAAAGCCAAAGAATATTTTACAAAAGCTATTTCGAAAGGAGACAACGATGCCTTATTCAATCTTAGCGAGTTGAATAAATCAGGTGAACAATGATTGTTGAAATAAAATACAACATAAAATAAACAAAAATAATTTAATATTCATTTTAATATTCAAAGCATGAAAAAAATCATCAAATTACTATTAATGGGAGCCATAGCTTTTGGGTTAATGGCTTGTAACAACGAAGATATTATCAATAATGCACAAGAAGGAAACACCAATGTGAGTGTAACTGTCAGCATGTCGCTGAATGGTACCGCATTAACAAGAGCGTTACCTAATGATTACAATCATATTGGGCAATGGGCAGGTAAAGACAAAATTGAAAAACTAACTGTTTATTTAGTTGACGGAGCTTCAGTTTCTTCAAAAACGTTTACGGTTGGTATAAGCGGTACAGATTATATAATTAACAAGACAAGTTCAACCATCACTTTGGTTCCACAAACATCTGCTGCAATTCGTACAACCGCTGGGACGAAAAAAGTATATGTTGTAGTAAACCCTACTGCTGAAGTAACTGCTCATTTGAATAAGACACCGGTAGCTGAATTCGAAAAAAAATATCAAGAAGTTGCTTTAAATACTGCTAACTCAGGAACAAACACAACTGTTAGCACATCTGCTCAAAAGCTCGCTACAAAGAATGGCGTTACCGATGAAACAATAGTTATGACGAATGTAGCACCACAATCACTTGAAGTTTTGCCAAATATTTCTGTTGAACAAACTATTGCTGCAACTCCAAAAAACCGTGCAAGTCTTCAAGTTGAAAGATCTGTTGCCAGAGTAATGGTAACAACAGATAAAGCATCTTATGACATTCCAACAACAAACACAGTTGGTGCGTCTATTCTTGGAACTATTTCAAATATTACCTGGGTGTTAGCACAAGGTGAAAACTCACTTTTTGTTCAACGTAAATCAGACTGGGCTACTCCTAATTATGGATGGATTCCAAGTGATGATGCAACATATTGGGGAAATGCCGGTAGTAAATACGATTACTCGGGACTCTTTGAAAACAGATCAAACAAGTTTGGAGGTACTGATGTACCTACTATGACTGATTATGCTACAAATAAAGTCGGAAAAATCACGGCAGATTTAGATGCTAATCTTTCAGGTAAATTCGTGCTTCCAACGACTCATTTAGAAGGTGTAAAAGTTGCATCGAACTACAAAAAAGGAAACACAGTATATGCTCTGATTAGAGCTCAATTTACTCCTACTGCTGAAGCATACGCTGACGGTGGCACTTATACAACCGGAACTGATTTCTATGTAGGTGAAAACGGTAAATTTTACATTTCTGCTGCAAATTCTCAAGATCCCGCAAAAGGTGGTGTTGCAAGTCAGAAGGTAACAAAATATGTGGGTGGTAAAGTTTTGTATTACGCATGGGCAAATCCTGATGTTGTACCCGACTGGTATAATTCACCTGTCATTCGCAATAATGTTTATCATATCCATATAACCGGTTTTAAAAACTTAGGTACTAACTGGAATCCGTTGTTCCCAGAAGATCCTAATGGTTCTACGATCACGAATCCAGATCCAAAGCCAATAGTGACAGTTCCGGATCCAAGTGATCCTGAAAATCAAATTGTTATTCCAGAGCCAGAGAACCCAATTAATCCAAAAGATCCATTGACTACACTCGAGACATGGATGAGTGTTGATGTTACTGTTTTACCATGGCAACTTCATTCGTATAATGTTGAATTAGGAATATAATTAATTATCATAACGTCTATTCATTACGAAAGAATCAGAATTCCGGAAGAGAATTTTCCTCTTCCGGATTCTGTTCGAATTCATAATATTTATTTATCAAAACGCAACGATGAAGAATTTTCGAAACAAGATATTTATAACGCTGTTTGCGTTGGGAACAATTTTCTGGGGTTGCGACTCTCTACTTTTTGAAGACTTGGCAGATTGCGCCCAAGGTGTATATGTGAAATTTTATTCAAAGACACCTTGTGCATCAGATTCAACTTTCATCGGGAGCGTCCCTTCACTAACTGTTTTCGCGTTTGATGAAAACGACAAGTTGGTGACTTCTATTTCAAAACAAAACGTGACACTTGATCACAACTTTAAATTATTGATACCTGTATCTAATGGGAATTTTACATTTATAGCCTGGGCAGGAATGAATTCTAATTTTGTTGTATCCACGTTCACGAATGGTACAACAACTAAAAAAGACGTAATGCTCAAGCTTAACACATCTTCAAACATTGCTCCAAACTTGAATGACACGCATATATGGCAAGGAGAGAGTTCCGTTGTTTTTATGCCAGATCCAGCAAAACATGGAACACTTTACAAATACACTTCCATTAACTTGCAGGAAGTAACCAACCGTGTAAAAATAATTATTGAATTCGATAAAGCAACAATGAAATCATATAATCCCAAAGCACTTCAATTGGAAGTTTCATCAGCCAATGGAACATCGCACATCGATGGAAGTATGCCATTGAATGAGGCTACTGCGATTTACTCCTCAACTCCAGTTTATGGCGAAAACACAGCAACCTGGGACTACACATTGATGGACTTAAAAACAGGTTATAACAATAAATTACATATCAATTATACAGGTAATAAAGAAGAAGGAGAAACAGTCTTCAATGGCGATTTGATTGCCAGTATCCTTTTGAGAGCAGTAGATAAAGGAGTTAATATGGATTGTGAAAATGATTTCACAGTCAAGTTCTTAATCAAAGATTATTGTGTTGAATGTTGGTCTCATTTTAGTTGTTCTGTTTACGTAAACGACTGGCTAGTTCACAGTTATAGTACAGAAATAGGACTTTAAATGTTTTTCAGATTCCTTTAACAGTTGAAATACCAGGATACAGTAATTAAATAAAAATTATGCGTTATAGAACAATATATCTAGTTCTGCTTTTAGCAATTCTTTTGCCATTTATCGCTTGCGATAATTTGATTTATGACCAACCATTAAATTCAAATAACGATCCGAAAGTTTATCTCTCGGTTTCCACTTGTGCCGCACAATCCGAAATTGGTTTGAGATCGTCCATAAATAAAGATATCACATTAGCGGAAGACAGTGTTTATAGTCTTGCCATGTTGATTTTTGACTCTACTACAGGAGCTAAGCTTGGGGAGTATTTCAGAAATGACAATTTCGGAAGCGGAGTAGCGACATATGCCTTTACGGTAGAACTTACACCCGGAAGACGTGATTTTTATTTTGTAGCAAACATCTCAGCAACAGATCTTCAAGGTGCAAATATTACTGACAGGAATGCAATGGATACATTTTTAAAAGACCCATCACGTTTGATGGCAGAAACGTTGTATCAAGGTACATCAAAAAAAATGGGTTTTCCAATGTCAAGAATCTATTTAAATCAGGTCATTTCTGAGGGTGGAACCATTTATCAGCCTATACCTTTTAGGCCAAAACAGTATGAAATGGAAGAGAATAAGGTTATTGTCAATACCGAAGGAAATGGAACAGTTGAAAAACCTTTTGTAGACCTTATTCGTGTAGTATCCAAACTAGAAGTAATTCTTGACAATGCCTCTGATTTAGTTGTCGATAAAATATATTTCCGCAATGCAAATCGTCATTTCCGTCTTATTGAATTTGCTACACCTCCTACCGATTTCTTTAATGATATTTCAAGAAACAGCGAACTAAAAAAACTTAACGGAAGCAGTACTTATGTTTACTACATGCCAGAATCCATTTTCAATTCGCCAAAATGGTCCAGTTCCGGTGAAAATAAACCTATCAATTTTTTCACGATTAAAACCAATGACGGAAAGATTTACGATATTCCAATTATTTCGAATGAATCAACTATAATAACTGATTATTTGTCAAAGGCAAAAGGTCTATTTACCGGATTTACGCCAAATTACAATATTCTCCGTAACCATCATTATAAGTATCTTGTAAGGATTCAGCAAAAAATAGAGATTATCTACGAAGTAGAACCATGGAACCTAGTAAACAAATCAACATATATGGGTTACGGTTACAATGTAGAAGTAGATAACAATGGAAAAGTAACAATTACGAATACTGTAGATGATTGTATGCCACACAAGGTTTATCTTATAGCAAAAAACGGCGCCTATTTTGTTTCTCCCGGAAACACTATGGTTGAATTTGGATTTAGTTCAACAACTGACCCAAGCTTTGACGCATCAAAATTAAAATCCGGATATACGCAATCATTTCAGGTGAATAAAGATGACGTTACAGTGGGTCAACCCTATCTTGAGGTATACTACAACAAAGTACCAGGAGCAAGTGTAACAGCAGATAAAATTTTCACGAAGTAAAATGGAACAAAGAACCTATGAGTTATAAATCATTATATATCACATTATTATCGAGCCTATTGTTTTTTGCCTGTTCAAAAGAAAACAATATTGATCAATCGTTAGTCAACAATTCAATAGCACTCACTTTCCATGTAGATGATTTAATAAGTGATGGACTATCTACACGTGCAACAGAATCAGGCAGTATAAGTGAACAGATGATTACCGATCTATATGTTCTCTTGTTCCGAGTTGGTTCTGAAGAATTAATTGGTAAATACTATATTTCAAATGCGTTAGCAGATGTTACATTTTCCGGAGGTTCCTATGACTTTTCCGATAAGAAAATCATTTTAAATATGTCACCAGCCAATGCCGGCAATTGCCATGTATATTTAGTCGCCAATGTAATCATTAACGGCTTACAACCAATATTGGAGAGTTTGCCACTCAATGTACCATCCACGATTATGACATTAAAGCATATAGTGTTCAGAACTATCCCACAACCATGGTCGCCCAATATTGCAACTCCAATATTAATGTCGGGCAATACTACACATAACTTCACGTTGAATACTATACTAAACAGCGTTCATTTAATCCGTGCAGTAGCAAAGTTAGAACTAAATATCAAACTCAGTTCCGGTTTTCAGGGAACAGCACCAGTTACTAACAGTACTCTGTTGACACAATATAAATATAGGTTTATAAATTTTGATGTTCAAACTTATGCCGTAAAACCCGAGTCAAAAATTCCCAATCTGGTTAATTCGTCCACTTCAGCTTGGCCTAACACCTCAAGTTGGGCTTCTTGGGGTGCAACGTTAAACATTAGTCCAAATTCTTTGGATGTTGGTGAAGGTTATATAATATCAGGAGGAAAAGTTACGGAATTGAAATTAATAACCTATTTAAATGAAAAAGATGAAACCGACGCACAAGATGCTGTCATAGAAATTGAGTTACCTCGCGTAGACAATGGCCCCCTACCCCCACCTGAGTTTGGTCCCGAACTGTATCGCTTATCACTACCAAAAAAAATTGAGCGTAACAATTGGTACAAATATGAAATTGAAATTTAAAAGAAACTGAAAATATGAGAATCATAAAAAAATTCTTTCCATTAATAATTCTTACAATCACTGTAACAAGTTGTATACAAGACGATTTTGAAATACAAGATGTTAGCAAACCTCAAAATGAGTCAGGCAGTATAATTTCCTTTATTACAGAACGTAGAGACGGTATTATCAGTCTATCGGTAGATGCACCTGTACAATATCGTTCAGAAATATGGATCGATCTCAATAATGATAATATTCGCAGCGAAGATAACAGTGAGGATATTAAGTATTTTAATATGTACCAATATTATCATATAGGTGAAGGAGTAAAAAAGATTTCAATCCACGGAGATGTTTCTTATTTAGGTGCTGCTTCTAATGAACTGACTGTTATAGATATTTCTAATAATCCGTCTTTAAAAACATTAAACATACCTCTCAACCGACTTGTATCGCTTGATTTGTCTAAAAACACTTCACTTGTCAATTTGGATTGTTCGGATAATAGTTTCATTTCGCTTGATTTTTCACAAAACAAGTCGTTGGTTTCACTATGGGTGTTTAACAACCAACTCACTACCCTCAATGTATCAAATAATTCCGCTCTTACCTTTTTGGACTGCTCAGGTAACCAGCTCACGTCACTCGACCTTAGTAAAAACAGCGAATTGATTCACCTTTTATGTTACAATAATCAATTATCATCTTTAGATATTTCACATAATT
>Ga0172378_10005357_pt1 | contig 11978 bp, 11 predicted proteins | sample GrowelOW332metaG_FD_119755 | JGI IMG/M metagenome (GOLD analysis project Ga0172378, IMG submission 119755) | Groundwater microbial communities from an aquifer near a municipal landfill in Southern Ontario, Canada - Pumphouse #3_1 metaG | ecosystem: Environmental > Aquatic > Deep subsurface >... | reverse complement strand
TAGAAAGTACATTGTTTTAGGATACTTCATGCCCGGACGGGTTTCATAGGCTGACGTAGCAACAACAACTTCACCTGCACTATTGGAAACATCACACCAATTTACCCAAGTATCCATTACCTCTTTTTCAGGAAACTGCCAATTAACAGTTCCTTGCTTACTAAAAGAACAAATTTTTCCATTATAACCTCTTGAACCATCTTTGTTTAATAAGTAGCGATAGGCCGTAATATAAACATTATCTTCATTATCCACGGCAATATGTACGACTGAGGGGTATGAACGACTTCCTGGGTCTGCTCCCACCAAATCTTTTGTAGCATACTTCCATACCATGTCACCTGTATTACTATCAACAGCAAACAGCTGTCCTGTTGGACTTTGCTCGCCAACATAAACCAAATCTTCTTTTTTGCTTAGAGCTATGGTGACTAATTTACCAATACCTAAAGAACGTTTCCACACTTGCTTTCCTTTTCCGTCAAAACAAAAAAGTTCTCCTCGTTCCGTGCCCACAATCCATGAATTGTTTTTGGCAACATAACGAACTACGCCCCTAGTAAAACCCATACGGTCATAGTTTTGGATGGGAATATCACCTAAATAGACTACTACTCCCTCTGTATTCTTATGTGAAAAAAATTGCCATGGCGTCCTGTCCCCGGTAATCCAAAATAAAAAACACCAAGTAAAAAATAATACCGCTAAAGCAATTCCACCCTTAACAATTTTCATAAGTATAGTTTCGTCCAATCGTATAAATATCTTAAAAATCCCACATAAAACCCTTGTTCAGATGCCAAATATACTACCTTACTGCCTACTGTAGCCAAAACTAATAAAGCTAAAACTAAACAGCTGCTAAACTCTTTCATCGGCCAGACAACTTTTTTCCTATTTGCCGATAAGAAGAAACCTCTGCTAACTACTGACAATGCCAATGTTTGCGCACGCCTTAAACAACGTGCTAAAAGTGGATTAACTACATAAGGTAAATGGCGACAAATACTCTGCCGCCCAACTTTGCTGTTGGACCGCAAACGCAAAGCCGTTATTACTTCACTTGCTTCTGATGCCAGCACAGGCAAGAAGCGCAAGGCCGTTACCAACATAAATGCTACTTGAGGAGATAAATGCCACGCCATCAAAGCTTTTAATAACTGCCTTGGATCAGAATTCCAGCAAATCAAAAGTCCCATTGAAAGCATAATTGATGACCTCAAACCTTGAATAGCCCCATATAAAATACCTTCTTGATAAATAAACAGCCCATTAGTTAAAGATCCAAGAACAGGTAAATCGGGAGAAATTAGCATAAATATAGGGGTACGAGGCGTTTGGGCAAAAAACAGCGCTTGACTAACCATAGACCCCCATAAACCAAGTAATAATAATAACGCCATAACCTGCCACTTATAAATTGAGGTCCTAGCTGCAAAATGTAATAGTAGTGTTCCCGAAAACAGCAGAAATAAGGTGCGGGGATTATCAATAGTTATAGCTAATATTGCTATGGAAAAAAGCACAAAGAGCTTACTCCTACCATCTAAATGCATTATTACATTGTCGCCATCAGCACCTTCCCACAATTGTCTTACTGACATGTCTGGTTACCTCCTCCAATGTGACGCATTTTTCTATCTTTAACCCCTCTGATATTCTTAACATAGGCGGTAACGATAGTCCGCCTTCCAACAATAAATCCTTATGGCTCAAAACCTCTTGTGGTGTTCCTATTTTCAGTAAAGTGCCATTGACCATTAAAAATACTCTGTCAGCAATTTCGGCAGCTAATTCTACATCATGGGTACAAAAAAGCACTGTACCTCCGGTTTCTGTATATTCACTTATAATATTCTTGATATCTAACATGCTTTGCTGATCTTGTCCCGTAGTAGGTTCGTCTAGTAAAAGTAATTTAGGTTGCCGCGCTAATAATGCGGCCAAAACCACCCTCAATCTCTGGCCTTTACTAAGTGCCAAGGGAAAATCTTTAGCTTTATCTGATAAATCCAGCCTTTTCATCAACTCTATAATTTGACTTTCATCTGTGTTTTTATTATGCCAGTGAATTTCGCTTGTTACAGTGTCTGCTAGCAGCATTAAATCAGGATCCTGTCGCAAAAATCCTAACTTATGTGCATTGTCAGCAACATTTCCAGATAACAAAGTTAATTCACCAGACGTCAGTTCTGTAAGTCCTGCAATAAGATTTAGCAATGTACTTTTGCCAGTACCGTTACTACCCATTAGTGCAACTGTTTCTCCTTGATACACCGTGAAATCAACGTTATGCAGCGTATTTTGTTTTGCTCCGGGATAGGCATAGGAAACATCTTTGGCCACTAAAACGCCCTTATGTGCAGGTTCTTCCAATCTGTTTTCATATTTTTTGCTATCAACACAACATTCTCTAGAAATTAAACTAATAACTTCATCGGCCTCATTAGTTAATTTAGATAATGACAGTTTACGACATAGCTTTACGTTTTGCGGTTCGCGTAATCCGTACTTTATTTCATCTCCGACCTTACCCCAAGCTTTGTTAATATCTCCGTCATAAATGATTTTTCCCTCATACATCACAACCAACCTGGGAAAATACTTGGCAAGCTCATGAACCCTATGCTCAACAACTATAATAGTAATACCGTCTACTTCATTTAATTCTTTTAATAATCCTAAAAATTCTTTTACACCTACTGGATTCATCTGACTGACAGGCTCATCTAAAATTAATATCTGAGGTTTATTAATAAGCACAGATGCCAATGCCAATCTTTGACGCTGCCCACCAGACAAAGCATGTATACTACGCTTTTCAAACCCTGCTAGTCCAACTCTTTTTAGAGTACTTGTCACTTCTGCCTTAATTATTTCGCTATCTATTCCATGATTTTCTAAGACAAAACCAACCTCATCTTCTACGGTCATAGCAAAAAGCTGATCATCAGGAGATTGATAAACAGTTCCTACTAACAAGCCCATTTCTTCAGGGGTTAAAGTCAATATGTCAAAACCTTTACTAGTCACTTCTCCGCTAAACTTTCCTCCGCCGTTACCAAGTAGCAGTCCATTTATAACTTTAATAAGAGTGGATTTCCCACAACCCGTACGTCCTGCTATGAGAATCATTTCCCTTTTATTTATATCTATAGAAATGTTCGTTAGTGTAGGAATATTTCTACCGGCATAACAATAGGAAACATTTTTTATACTAAGCATATTTGTCCCCATATTTATTCCCCCATAACTTGCTGTAGACGTTTTCCAACTTTAAAACCCATGCAACAACCAATACTACTATATAAAAGTCCATTAACAAACATGTAGAGAACAATATACCAACCTGCATAATACAAACGATAAAAAAACATCATTTGTTCCATATTAATTAATGTAATAAATGCATCTGCTACTCCCATTAGTAATGCTATAAAAAGCATATATGGCTTCGAAAGCTGCTGTTTAATATAAAATCCACTGAAATATAAGGTACCCTCAAGGACAACAATATACACAGCATAAGATAATAATCCAAGAGGTGTAAAACGACCAAACATAACTCCCGCCAAAAGCCATTTAATCAAGAATAATAAGGTTACAATACCCGGCTTGCGATAAAGCATAAGAAGGGCGAACATAAGTAAATAAAGCAGGGTTCCGTTCAAAAGCCCAGTAACTAAGCTGGAAAACGGCCCTAAAAATACCCGTAAAAAATCTCCGCCTAAAGTAGTGGGAATAACTATGCTGCCAAAAGCAACTGCTGCGAATAAAGCAACTGTAATGGCTCCTCTTGCGCCTATTATCATGATGGTGTTACGTATTTTACCAAAAGCAAAACAAAGAACTATAAAACATAAAAACGAAAAAGTAATAGAAAAAAGTCCTATATTACTTTTCTTTATTATTTCCAAAGGTATTTCTGATATTTTTTCCTCATCATTGCTATACACCGTAACACGCAGATTATATTCCCCTGCAGCTATTTTACTAGTATCCACATATATTGGTAAAATAAAAGTTTGTATTTTGCTACCGGTCAAAGCTAAAAGAGCCGTAGTAGCATCTTTTTGGTGAGCTCCGGCTGTCCAGCCTTGCTCTTGATTATCCTCTGTTTGGTTGGCAGTGCAAAGTCCGCTAACAACATCACCGGTTATTTTATCTAACAATTCTGCTTTGAATTTTAAAACCTTAGTATCTCGCTGGGGATTACTTATCTCTAATAACAAATGTGTGGCTGGGTGGTTATAAACAGCCGCCCAATTTGTTGCGCCATCACCAACCATGCGATTTCTGAAATTTTCAAATTCAGTATCTCTGACATAAATACTTCCTTCACTAACTTTTTCATCTCGTATCCCCTGATTGTCTACAGGTAGCGTAAGTTTATTAATGTACCAATTATATTCTTTATTAGTAACTACTTTTTCTTTACTACTTGGTCTGACATTTTCCAAATTATTCTTAAAATTAATGGTTTGCTCAGTGGTAACAGAACCAACCTCAATAACAATTTTAATACTATTATTGCCAGCATCTAATTGCGAAGTTGCCAATAGTGGCAACAAATCGAATACTTGTGTGTAATGAGCATCCAATTTCCAGTTTGACGTTACTATTGTTCCATTAGGCAAACTAGTTTGTTGCCATTTCTCCATGTTTGTAGCAACTTGCAATCCTTTTGGTAAAGTTATTGTAATCTTAGCAAGCTGTTCATCATCATAGTTGGCACTTTCAATATTTAAATACAAAGGATTTGTACTACCACCATAAACTGTATCAAGTTTTTTTTGCTCTAAATTATAAGGAAAAACAGCTTCTACCTGAAAGGTGCCGGCAAAAGCTGTTTGCATAAAAATAAGCGGCAAAATAACAAGCCCTATTAAATCAATTATCAAGACTTTAATATGTGCTCGCATACTTTACTCCTCTCTTTTTTTAGCAATTAACCAATAACTTGCATATAAGAACAACACCAAATACACAATCATAATAATTACCCACGGCCACTGCAAGGCCTGATGGTGGGACACCGCTCTAAGAGCATTTGATGCAGGAGTCAAAGGCAATGCACTTAAAAAGTATTTAATAAAAGGAGGAAATCCATCCGTCTTAAAAAAAGTCCCGCATAAAAAAGACATAGGGACTAGAACATAAGTGCTGAAATTTCCCATATCTTCATGGGTTGGCATAGCCATAGCGGCAACAACTCCCAAAGCAGCAAAAACTCCACAATTTAGGATCAATAACGGAAAAAACCAGCCACCTATATAAACTTGCACCCCCAAACCACAGGCAATAAGCAAAATAATTCCTGTGGATATAACGCCACGCAAAATTCCGGAAAAACTTTTCCTAAAACAAATGCCCAAGTTGAAATTGGTGAAATAATATAAGTCTCCAACGTGTGGTAATAAAGCCTTGACATGTTAAGTGGACTAGCAACCGAATTAAAAGAAATATTCATAGAATTCATCGCTATCATACCAGGTATTATAAAGCTTAAATAACTACCGCCATCAACAGAAATATTGCGTCCCAGCCCAATGCCAAAGGCTAATATATAGAGCAATGGCGTTACCATACGTGAAAGCAGAAATTTTTTATAAGTACGAGTGAAAACTACCCAATCACGCCAATATACTGTGTAAATATCATAAAAGAACATTTTATTCATTCACTTTTCTCCCTGTAAGCTCAATGAACACGTCTTCAAGATTTGCTGCTCTAATTGTAGCATTTTCTGATAAAGCCGCTGCAAAAGCCATAGCTTCTTCACGTGTAGCAAAAACTTTACTATGGGATTTTTCATCAGCCATCCATTCCACTACAACTTTACCCACTTTATCAAGAAGCCCCTTTGGTGTTTCTAGTGCTATAAGCTTACCGTGCTCCATAATGCCAACTCTATGGCAAAGTTGTTCAGCTTCTTCAATGTAATGTGTAGTTAATAAAACTGTCATACCATTTGCATTCATAGTGCGAATCAAATCCCACATTTTTCTCCGCACCTGAGGATCTAATCCAACAGTTGGTTCATCCAAAAACAACATTTTTGGCTTATGTACTAAGGCCATCCCTATCATTAGACGACGTTTCATACCGCCGGAATACGTACGGCAAATATCATTGGCTCTATCTGCCAGTTCCACAAAATTAAGAATATCGGCAATTCTTTCAGCACATTCTTTACTATTAGTAATATGATGCATTCTTGCCTGTAATTGCAGGTTTTCCCAACCCGTTAAATCATAATCCAAGTTCAAATTCTGTGGCACAACCCCTATTAACTCCTTAACTTGGGCAGCATCTGCTAAAATATCATGACCATCAATTGTTGCAGTACCGGAAGTTACTTTCGCCAGCAAAGTAAGCATTCTGACCAGCGTTGTTTTTCCTGCACCATTAGGCCCCAATAAGCCGAAAATCTCTCCCCCATTAATGTTTAACGTTAAATTATCCACGGCAATTCTTGTGCCAAATTTTTTGCCTAAATTTTGTATTTTTAGCATTTTACCTCCAAAAGTATCACCTAATAACGGTACCTCGGCAGATTTCATCTATCAAAAATTCTTTACGTTCTCTATCTTCTTCTAGTGGTTTTGTTGTTATTTCAATACCACCACTGATAGGATTTCTAATTACTTCTACAGGAACTTTGTAGGCTCTGGTCAAATGGCCAGGATTCATTACTTCCAGGGGCTCTCCATCAGCCAGAATTTTCCCATCTCCAATTAAAAGCAGCCTAGAACAAAACTTAGCGGCGAGATTAAGTTCATGTACAACCATAAGCACGGTTTTTCCTGCCTTGCATAGGGCCTGACAAAATTTAAAAATTTCCTCTTGATAAACTATATCCAACCCTGTAGTAGGTTCATCCAAAAATAGTACTGGGGTTTTTTGCGCCAAAACCTTTGCTAGTAAAACTCGTTGCTTTTGCCCGCCTGAAAGCTGCGTAATCGGACGCTCCGCAAAATCCAACACTCCTGTATATTCCATGCACATTTCTGCAATTTTTTCGTCTTCTGCACTTTCACTTTCCCACCATTTTAAATAAGGATATCGACCGGCTAACACCAATTCTTTCCCCGTGTAACCAAAAGATATTTCAACCTGTTGTTGTAAATAAGATACATGTTGTGCAAAATCTCGTTCGGAAAAATTTGTAACGTCTTTACCAAAAATCAACACATTACCATTTATTTTGGGCAGCATGCCTCGCATGGTCTTTAGCAATGTACTCTTTCCTGCGCCGTTAGCACCAATAATGCCAATCATTTCGCCCTGCTTTACTGTAAAGCCAACCTCATCCAGTATTATTTTATTATCATAACCGGCACTTAGTTTTTTTACTTCAATTATCACATTCGCCATTATTTTTCTCCCCTAAAGTCATGAGTGCTTCCTAAAGCATTTTGCTGAAGTTGCACATATTTAGCCATTGTGGGTAAATCATTATAAAATAATTCATGAACTAAATAATCCGGTTTAACTAAGTGCACTACTTTTTCCAAGTTAGTATCAGTAAAAGGCTTGTGTTGATCTATATTCGTAATATGCCTATAATGTTCTGCAAAGCTGGCAGACTTAGGAAATTCTCGTTTGAAGCTATTCATATATTCACCTGACAATGATTTGCTCAAATGAATACCCTTAATATATTGCGCCCATTCTCCCAAATTTCTAACTGTTGCAAGGGTGTATTCAACAATATCATCTTCACATTTTAATGAAGCATTAGTGTTGGCTAAATGACCAACATCAAGCATAATGCCCACATTCTTACGGTTAACGCTGTCAAAAAAAGTCTTTACTACCAGCTTATTGGTCAACCGCAAACCAGGCCACCATAAATTTTCAAAAAGCACTGTAACGTTTGCAGGAATAACGCTAGCTACAGCATTAAAAACTTCTGCAGCTCCTGAGATTACCTGCATATCGTCATATTTGAATTTCATAGTATATAACTCTTCCATACTTGCTTCACTAATATGCCAAACCAAATATTGCGGACTTAGTTTTAATGCTTCGTTAATATTAGCACGAATTACATCTAACCACTGCTCAGGTGTTACAGCACCATAGTAAGCTTTTATATTCTTTTCCTCCGGCAGGTCACTCTTAACACGTTCCATATCATGCTGCCAAAATCCAAGCCAGCTTGGCCAATAGCGTAAATGCGCTCCTACTGTTGCTATAGCATCTTCAGCACTCATTTCTTGATAAACAAACATCTCGACACCATCTAATTCCATACTATTAGCGAATTTCTGTAAATTCTGTTTTGTGTTAATTAAGCTCTCATCATAACCATTTTTTGTGCAATAATTAAACAATTCTAACATGTATCTTCTCCTAGAACATTTTTTCTAAATCTATTCGACAGTTATATCAGTAAACTGGGCTTGATACAAATCGTAATATACACCTTTTTTTGACAAGAGGTCTTCGTGCTTTCCTTGTTCTACTATTCCATTTTCTGTTAAAACCACAATGCGATCTGCCTTTTGTACAGTAGCTAACCTATGAGCAATTATTAAAGTTGTCCTATTCTTGGATAAACTATTTAAGGCTCTTTGGATCTTTTTTTCTGTTTCATTATCCAGGGAGGATGTTGCTTCATCAAGAATTAGTATAGGAGGATTCTTCAAAAATATTCGTGCAATGGATATTCGTTGTTTCTGACCACCGGACAGTTTAACTCCGCGTTCACCAATGTTAGTATCGTATCCATCAGGTAATGACGTTATAAACTCGTGAGCTTCTGATGCTTTGGCGGCAGCTATTATTTCCTCCTCTGTTGCATCAATACGGCCATAAGCTATATTATCATGAACATTTTCAGAAAAAATGAAAACATCCTGTTGTACAATGCCAATGTTTCTACGCAAAGATTCTAGGGTTATATTTTTAATATCAATACCATCAATATATATAGCACCTTTTTGCACATCATAAAAACGAGGAATCAAATTGCAAATCGTTGTTTTACCGGCACCAGTAGGACCTACAAAGGCAATGATTTCTCCCGCTTTAATATTCAGATTAATATTATTAATAACTTTACTGCTGTGGTCATAGCTAAAAGTAACATCCTTAAAAAGAATATTTCCCTGTAACCTGTCACAATTGATAGCATTTGGTGCATCTGCAAAATCCGGCTTATCATCCATTATTTCACAAAAACGAGCAAACCCAGCCATACCCCTTTGATACATTTCGGTAAACACGGTTAAACGCAAAACCGGCTTCATAAAAATACTGCCAACATACAAGAAAAATGCCACAAAATCACTTACCGGCAATTGTCCCATCGCTATCATTGTCCCGCCTATTACTAACATAGCTACGTTAATAATACTTGAAAAGAAACTAATACCACTGGAAAATCTAGCTAATATTTTATAGGAAGCCACCCTAGCATCTAGCAACGCGTTGCTCACCTTCGAAAATTTTTGTAGCTCAAATTCTTCATTTGTAAAAGCTTTAACCACCCGAATGCCAGTCAAACTATCTTCTACTTGCGCACTTATTTCACCGGCTCGTACTCGATTAAGTTTAAAAGAAGCTTTCATTTTTCTGTTAGTCCATATGGTTTCAGCAGTCTTCACTAATAATAGAATGGTTATAAATATAGCTAACTTCCAATTCATAAAGAACAAAATTCCTATAGTTCCTGTCATAGTCAACGAACAGACAATAATATCATTGGGACCCCTAAAAGATAGCTCGCCGATTTCTGCAATATCGCCAGTAATACGACTCATAAGCTGTCCTGTTTTACTATTATCAAAATAACGAAAAGATAAACTTTCTAAATGTTTAAACAAATCATGTCGCATATCATTTTCAATTTTTGCGCCCATGAAATGTCCATAATAGGTAACTACATAGTTTAGCAAATAACCCAAACAATATAGACCCAGAAGCATTCCTGAATACATATATAAATTGTACATTTCCCCTTGGGGAATAATTGTATTCATTACATAGCGCAGCACTAGCGGAAAAATTAATTCCAAAGAAGACAGCAAAAGAGAACCTACTATTACCAGTACTACTGTTCTAATATATGGTTTGTAATATGGAAGAAAGCGTTTAATCAAATTGAGTCATCCTAACTATTATTTATATAATTCCGGATAAACTCCCCGGGCCAGCTCATCCACTGCATTAGCTGCATATTGCGAGATGCTATACAGATAATTATCGTGCACGTGAATCAGCCTGTTATTGCGCACTGCGTTAATGTTCATATACGCAGGATCATTTTTTATTTCATCAACATATGTTGATAGCTCTACCTTACCTGTGGCTTCCCAGGAAGGCAACAACAATACGTCAGGATTTATAGCTACTATCTGCTCTTTGCTTAAACTTTCATTTTTATTTATACCGGTTAAGGCCACACCATTTATTATATTAGCATGCTTACACAAATCGTCAAAAGTAGTCCCTTTTGCCCCAAAAGCACCCATCTGAGATAATGCGACAATACACTGTCTTTTATTTGCAGGTACCTTGTCCACAATAGACTTTGTTTTATCAAGCTGTACCTGCATTTTTTCTACAATTTTCATTCCTGTTTCTTTTTCGCCTACCAAATAAGCTATGTTATTAATAGAATCCTGTATTTCTTTAAGTGAAACCGGCGTTTTATAAACATATACTGTTATACCCATATCACGCAGTGTTTTTACCGTGTTTAGCCCTGCCCAATCCGGCATAATTACTAAATCCGGCTGCATAGCCATAATCTCTTCAGCGCTACTGCCCTTTACTCTGCCTTTAACAGCTTTAGCCTTAGTTGAAACAGAGGATATAGTAGCATCGTCGGCCAAATACGTAACGGCCATAATTCTCGTAGGAGGAAGCATATCCAAAAGTATTTCATCTACACCAACACTCATGGAAACTATCCTTTTCGGTTTTTCCGCAAAAGTAAGCTTAGTTCCTGTAACGTCAGTAATACTATAGCCACCGACGTTAAGAGGACTATTTTGTTTACTAATGTTCTCTTTACCACAACCTACAAGCAATGACATCAGCAAGCAACAAAATAATGTCATCAAAAAGTTCTTACATAGTTTCATGAATTATCTCCTAAATTAATAACTATTTTGCATTTTTATTTAAAAGCATATCAGTCTTATTGTTCGCTACATACTGATTAACTACTTCTAACATAGCTTCCGCAAATGATTTTTCCGGTATAGGAGAAAATTTTGCATTTGTTGTTTTAGATTCCAATTCCTTACCCTTTTTGCTAAAAACTTGCATAGAAGTTGTAGTATAGGTCTTGTCAGAAGTATTGAAAATCATATGAATTAGACAATACGAAGTAGTATCACCTTTTTTTAGTTGTTTAGCATATTTAGCGTCTATTTGTTTTAAAGTATCCTTATTGACAAATACCGTCTTAATATCAGCCTCAACCTGATTTAAATTCTTTTTTCCCTGCTTATCACGTACAAACCGTACAGATGTATTGTCATAGGCATAAATTCCAAGATTATTTTCCAAAATCAACGACCATTTATTTCGTTCTATTTCCTTAGGCGTTTCCTTGGGCATCATACTAATTTCCCATTTATCAGCAACATCTGATTTTTGCTCCGAAGCAAAGGCAACTGAAATCATCATTCCTAAACATAAAAAAACTAACATGAACTTCTTCATTTAAATTCCTCCTATTATAAAAAACTTTATTTATCAAAACGAATTATAGCATACCCACATTTCTGACTACACGAATAATTTGCTCCTCTGACAATTGCTTTAAACTGTAATATGTAGCATTCATAGCTTTGGCTAAATCTTTAGCAATACCTAGTTTAATAAAATCAGTTTCGGTGTCAATGACAACAGAAGTTATTCCGGCTTTACCAATTTTTTCACCCATAGCCAGTGCTTGTTCAACAGGATTATTTCCGCTTTCATCGATATAATTTGCTCGACCGTCCGTTACTAAGATT
>Ga0172378_10005354_pt1 | contig 11984 bp, 9 predicted proteins | sample GrowelOW332metaG_FD_119755 | JGI IMG/M metagenome (GOLD analysis project Ga0172378, IMG submission 119755) | Groundwater microbial communities from an aquifer near a municipal landfill in Southern Ontario, Canada - Pumphouse #3_1 metaG | ecosystem: Environmental > Aquatic > Deep subsurface >... | reverse complement strand
GCCGCGACATATCCGATTTCCGGGAAAATGGAACTGAGAATGTTCCCGGCAGCAACGAAACCAGAAGCCACATAGACGGTAAAGAAGACCAGGATGATGACAGCACTCAGGAACCGCAGGATGCCGGTTTTGTCATGGAAACGGTTAGCAAAATATTCTGAGAGCGTGATGGAGTTCTTGGCGCGGTATGTGTAATGGCGTAGCCGCCTGGCAACGATCAACCAGGCCAGATAGGAACCGATGGCGAGACCGATACCGATCCAGGCCTGACCGATGCCGAACAGGTAGATCGAACCTGGCAGACCGAGCAGCAACCAACCGCTCATGTCGGAAGCCTGAGCGGACATGGCCGCTACGTACGGATTGAGTTTCCGTCCGCCGAGCAGATAATCAGAAAGCTTTTCGGTTCTCCGGTAGAAGTAAAACCCAATACCGAGAACCAGAATGAAATAGAGAATAAAGCCGAGCAGAACCTGCCAATCCATGTCAGTTCACCGAAATGTCTAACCGAGAATCGCCGGCATCTTATTTAGCTAAGACCATCTGGCTCTGTTGGGCCCAGCCATAACTTTTTATGGCACAATTAAGATTTCTCATCATTCACGGACAGTTGGCCGACGGCCGCTGTTCTTCAGACAGGTAGGACTTTTATGACCGAGACCAAAAATAAGACGGTGAACGAACGGATGATCCTGGCTTCGATCGTCCTCGGTTCGTTCATGGCGGCATTGGATGCGACGATAGTCACGGTGGCCCTGCCTACGATGGCGGAGGATTTTGCGACCCGGGGTTCCACCACCGGTATCTCCTGGGTGCTGCTCGGCTATACTCTGGCGCTCTGCTGTTTCATTCTGCTCTGGGGTAAGCTCGGCAGCCGCTACGGCTACCGGAAACTGTTCGTGACCGGCGTGGGCATCTTTGCGCTGATGTCCCTGTTCATCGGTCTGATCGGGACCTTCGGCGGGGCGGGGCTGACCGAGATAGTCATCCTGCGGATCGTGCAGGGTCTGGGAGCAGGCATGATCGTGTCCATGAGCTTGGCCATGGTTGGCTGTTACATGCCAAACACAAAGGGCAAGGCCACCGGCGCCATTACCCTGGCTTCTTCGGCCGGTACGGCCTTCGGTCCGGCCCTGGGCGGTCTGCTGTGCAATTTCGACTGATCGTTCATCTTCTTCATAAATGTGCCGATCGGCATCCTGTGCCTGCTGATGTGCGCCAAGTACATGTCGGCAGTGTCTGAGACCCTCAAACGGGATCAGAAGCTGGATACGGTCGGCACCGTGTTCATGGTCCTGATGATGTTCACGCTGGTTTACTTCCTCAACACAGGGAACGGGAATGGCTGGACCTCCGAGACCAGTATCGGACTGATGTTCCTGATCATGATCTTCGCCGGTCTGCTGGTTTGGTGGGAGCAGCGGGTAGCCGACCCGCTCATCTCGCTCCGTCTCATGGGGCAGCGGGATGTAGTGGAAGGCAACGCTGTGGCGCTGTTGCTGTTCGCCGGCATGGCAGGAACCTACTTTCTGCTTCCATACTTCCTGGAGCTCTGCCAGGGCTATTCCACAGTGGAGATGGGGCTGATCATCATTGCCAACTCCGTTGGCATGATGGTTGTGGGCCCGGCGGTCGGACGGCATTCGGACCGGACCGGCCTGAACAGTCGCGTGGTCTCGCTGGGCTGTTTGATTATGGCGGCCGGTCTGCTGATGATGGTCCACCTGGCGGCGGACACATCGCTGTGGTACATCCTGCTCGCACTCTTTATCATGGGCGCCGGGACCAGCATCGCACTGGTGGCCGACACTAACCTGTGTCTCGGCTATGCCGAGAAGGACGAGAGCGGTGAGGTCTCCGGCCTGATCAACACCTTCCGGCAGGCCGGTAGCACGGCGGGCGTGGCGATCACAGAAGCGGTCTTCGCCGCCTCGGTCACTTTTACTGCGCTGGGTTTCTCTCCGTCGGCGCTGATGACCGGCTTCCGGCCGGCGTTTGTCGTCACGACGCTGCTGGTGCTGATCGCGTTTGTCCTGTCGATGCATGTGAAGGACAGGAAGGTCCGCATGATCACCGACGGGTTCTGAAGACGGATTGAAAACCCTTTCCGGGCCGGCTTCCGGCCGGCCGGGCGGTTTTACCGCAAGTGCACAATGACTGCAATTATGCGGGCAGAGGCGCTCATTCATACAGCTGTTGCCTAACAGCGGAGACCGAAACAAGCACCCGGGGAAAGAAAAAAGGGAACAGGTGCGGACACCGGCTATACGGATCGCCGCTGTCGGGAAGCCTGATGCCGATGCAATAAGAAATGCCGGTCCTGCAGCGGTTCTGGATCGTTCCAACGGGCTTCCTCTTTCACGTCGCTTCTGTCCCTGAGAAACTCGGTGTCATGACGGTCGTTCTGAACGGCACTCCCGGGGAGAGTTTCACGGATATCCAAACGGACCTGCTGAGGGCCATCTCTCCGATCTGAAGAAGCTCGCCATCGGCGCAGAGGCGGATCTGGGCTGGCCAACGACGGGAAACAGGGACTGCGGCATATTCAGTGATGAGAAGGACGATTTCGTTGCCGGGAATAGGATCCAGCAAGACTGGGGGAAGGATCGGCTCTTGCCAGGAAAGCAGGTATTGCCGTGCCCCCGTCGCTGCATCACCAGCCGTCGAGGAAACGGTCGAATCAGATGAGGGGAAGGTCGTCTGCAGTGCCGTCGGTCCCCTCAACATCGTAAGGAAGATGATGAAGAACGGTGTCGTGTTCGGCGGGGACGAGAACGTGGGGCGTACGTTCCCGCAGTCAGTACTGCAGGGACGGCGCCGCGGCTGTCGGCAGAACACCTGAGTGCATTATCCGCAGCGGTCCGCTCGGCGGTCAGGCTGAAAAGCTTCCGAAGTCTTACACAGAAAAAGGAATATTGCCTGTCCGAATGAACCGAAGGGCGATGTGATTGAATTCTTGGACAGCCGCGCCAAAGATGTCTGAGAATCAAGTTCGACGGGATCGAACCGATCTTCGACACGGAATGGGTTCTCGCGAGGCCTTCCGGAACCGAACCGATGTTCGGGGGTTACACCGAATTTAGATACCAGAACGACGCTGTGTTTCTGGCAGACAAGCACGTGGACATGGCAGGCGGGTTCATCAACTCCGTCCGAGGGTAAAGAATGCATTGTAAGGACGTTTCTATTCGCGAGGTCGGATGCGAGCTCACCCGGGAATCAATCGGAAAATTGATGAGTGATTGGAAGACATACACGAGAACGGAGGACCTGGTTCTTTCCCACGGCGGTGCGTATGCCGTTGTCCATGTGGAGAAGGCGGACGGAAAGGAACTTTTCAGGAGGGTCTGCAGGTATGACATCATATCCCTGCCCGAAAACACAGTATATGCAGAGAGGCCGGATTTCGACGTTCTCAATGTACCTTCCATGGCAAAACTGCAGGATGAATTCCCGGGGAAAACCATCGTCGTCATGGGAATGTTCTCCCATGTGAACGTAGTGTCTGGGATAGTGCCTGTGAGGCTGCGTGTTCTGGATATTGTTCCGCCGTTTCCGTCCAAGTTAGAAGTCCTCGTGCAGAAGGCGCTCGATTCCGATTTTGTAGATGTGCCGGTAATAGCGGAGAAGGTCTCCATGGACATCAGAGACACGGCGGATGGAGTAGCGACCGAGGGTGTGATGTACCCATGCCGCGTATGCGGTATGGCAGCCAAAAAACAGCAGTATTTCCTCGACGAGACCCCGGATATAAAATGTGATGTTACGCTTGTGGGTTGCAGACTGTCAAAGAGGATATTCAATGAAGTATACGCCAAGGACGTTCCGTTCATCAACATATGTCCGGTCGATCATGTACCCGATGACGGAAAAATGACCATCGTCAAATGTTGCAAGATAAAGAGCGGACATACCGTGAACGGCAAAGTTATCTGCGTTCCGTGGGGCGTGACGGTTCCGGAGATCGCAGATGCCCTGAACGAAGTGTTTGGAGAGATGCGATGATCCAGGAGTTTACGGAGAAAAAAGCAGAACTGATCCTCGGAGGGAACGTTAAGATTCCGAAAGGGTTCGACGTAGGGGTCAGAGTATCGAGATCCACGGCAGGGCCCGGTGCGGGAAATCCCAGTGTGGTGTTCGCATTCGGCGGATGCCGCGTAAAGAAGGCCATATCATACGACGATGGCGAGTTCGACCTTGTTGAGAGAGACAAAAGGCTTTCGCTGTACCGCGGCGGCAGTCCTTTTCTGGATGATGTGAGGATACAGCCAGTGGCATTTCACTGTCCCGAGCAGGCGTTTTTCAATCTGGATCAAAGGTGCATATATCATTGCGTCTACTGCAACTCCCCTTTTCTGGGACGCGATACCTGGAAGGATTTGAATGACGATAAGATTCTGGCCGATATTGCCTCGATGCCCGGGGTCGTATGTGCCGTCGCGCTTACTTCCGGCGTATTCGGAAGTGTCGGGGAGACCGTCGGAAGGATGGTTTCATGTATCCGCAAGATACGGGCGGCCTACCCGGACATGCCTGTCGGTGTAGAGCCTTATGTTGACGACAGAAAGCAGATTGACAGCCTTCGCGAAGCGGGTGCTACGGAGATAAAGATAAACTGCGAGGCGGCTACCTCCGAAGTCTTCTCAAAAGTCTGTCCCGATCTCGACTACGGTAACATCTTCAAAATGCTGGCATATGCAGTCGAGGTCTTCGGCAAAGGGCATGTTGCAAGCAATCTTATCTACGGTTTCGGTGAAGACAACGCCGATGTCATCGCCAGGATGGAAATGCTGGCAAAGATGGGGGTTGCGCCAGGGCTTCGCGCCCTTAAGATCAATCCCTGCAACCGCAGGAGAATCGAGGATGCTGTCGGAACCGTCGAACCCAATACCCCCGAAAGGGTTCTGAGTCTCGCGAAGGAACAAAAACGTATAATGGCAGAATACGGGATAGATACGCGGACTTTCAGGACAATGTGTTTTGAATGCACATGTTGCGACATAGTTCCGTTCAGGGATATATGACCCAGACACCGGAAAGCAGTGCTGTCGTTGTTTTTGGTTCTTTCCGAGGGCCGCAAGAGTCTTATTGATGGCCTTGCCCAGAAGATGGCAGTTATTTTGAAAGGATCTGCCGGAGGGCACATCTCAACTGCATCAGATCCCGCGAGGCGGTCTCCGACCGTTTTGATCGCCTTCATCACATTTTTCGGCAGAGGCCGGGACGGCGTTTAGGTTTTTTTTATCTCTGCCGAGACAGACTGTCTCGCAGAGTTTTCCTCTCACACAGACTGGGTGCACCTTTTCAATGTCAGTCTGAGTGATGAATCTGAACAGGTCTCAAAAAATCATAGGCCCGCCGGATCTTGATATCTGGATAGGTCAAGTTGGTGCGGACGCCGGGATTCGAACCCGAGTTCTAACCTTGGCAAGGTTAAGTGATAACCAGCTACACTACGTCCACAGCTAAACCACCTGATATTTTTGTTCCATATAAAGCTTTTGCTAGTAGCCAGTCAGTCGGTCAGCAGGTCAATTTTGACCGCTTTCCTGGAACAGGAATTTGGTGGCGTATTCGGGTTCGCAGGTCACGTTCACGCCTAATTTCCGCAGGACCGAACGGTCCTGAGGATACATCATTACCGAACAGTGGATGTCGCAGTCCCGCAATTTCTGCATCTGCTCGAGGGCTGTCCGGGCCCGGTCGTCGTGAGCTCCGCTGACTGCCAGGGCGAGCAGGGTCTCGTCGGCCCGAAGCCGCGGACTGCTGCTACCCAGCAGACCGGTCCGCAGTTTCTGGATCGGCCGCAGCACGTCGTCCGGAAGCAGGTTGCCCGTATCCAGACCGCCGAGCTGTTTGGCGGCGTTCAGCAGGACGGCGGAAACCGCGCTCAGGTCAGCGTTGCCGATACCGGTAACCACGCTGCCGTCGGACAGCTCCATTCCGGCGACCGGACCGCCGGCCTGCAGAGCAACCTGCCGGACCTGCCGGTACAGGGCAAACTGTTCCGGCGAGGTGCCAGCGCGGTTCATCAGCATGCCCAGGCGGCTGACAGTGGAGTCGTCCGCCTTGCCGTTTAGCCGGTCGCAGGCCGTGCGGAAGTAACGCCGCACGATCTCCTGCCGGGCCGCTGTTTCCACCGCGGCCGGATCGGACAGACAGTTGCCGACGGTGTTGATGCCCATGTCGGTGGGCGACCGGTACGGGCAGTGGCCCATGACACCGTCCAGCAGCGCCTTCAGGACGGGGAAGCTCTCGATGTCCCGGTTGTAGTTCACGGCGGTCTTGCCGTAGGCCGCCAGGTGATACGGGTCCACCATGTTGCGGTCGCCCAGATCTGCGGTCGCGGCTTCGTAGGCCAGGTTCACCGGGTGCTCCAGCGGGAGGTTCCACACGGGGAAGGTCTCGTACTTGGCGTAACCGGAGCGGAGACCTTTCCGGGCATCCTGATAAATCTGCGAGAGACAGACTGCCAGTTTCCCGCTGCCCGGCCCGGGGCCGGTAACGACGACCAGCGGCCGGTCGGTGTCCACGTAATCGTTCCGGCCGTAGCCGTCCGGGCTGACAATCAGCGCGGTATCGGCCGGATAATTGGCGATCGGCCGGTGCAGGAAGCAGTGTACGCCCCGTTCCCTCAGCAGCCGACGGAAGGCCTCGGCGGAGGGCTGACCCGTATAAAGCGTGAGGACGACGGTGTCGGCCTTGATGTCCCGGGCCCGGAAGAGGTCGATGATACGCAGGGCCTCCAGGTCATAGGTAATCCCCAGGTCGCCCCGGACCTTGCTCTTGGCAATGTCGTTGCAGTTGACGCAGACGACGGCCTCTGTCTCGTCCTTCATGGCCGCCAGCATTGCGATTTTGCTGTCAGCGCGGAAGCCGGGCAGTACACGGGCCGCATGATAGTCGTCGAAGAGTTTGCCGCCGACCTCCAGATACAGTTTGCCGCCGAAGTGGCTCAGCCGCTCCCGGATTCCGGCGGTCTGCAGGCAGGTGTACTTTGCGCTGTCGAAACCGACCTTCATCTGTTCACCGGCGGCCGAGATGGTATTCGGGTTGCATAATGTTTGTCACGTACTCAGCACAAGCTACAAGACCGCTGAGATCATCGGGGCATCTGTATGGCAGCGGAAAAGACCAATCCGATGCGGATCCTGGACCGTGCCAAGGTCCAGTATCGGGTGCACGACTACACAAAGAGCGGCGTGGTTGCCGCGCTCGATGTGGCCGCGGCGATGAACGAGAACCCGGCGCGGGCGTTCAAGACCCTCGTCACTCAGGGAAAATCGGACCGTTATTACGTGTTCGTCCTGCCGGCAACCAAAGAACTGGATCTGAAGAAGGCCGCGGCCGCGGTGGGCGAGAAGGCGGTAGTCATGATTCCGTCGAAGAATTTGCTGGCAACCACCGGATACATCCACGGCGGCTGTTCGCCGCTGGGTATGCGGAAGCAGCTGCAGACGGTCATAGACAGTTCCGCGGCGTTACCCGGGCCGTTCTACGTCAGTGGCGGAAAGGTCGGCATTCAGTTGGAAATGGCCTTTGCCGACCTTGCAAAAGTGCTGGACTACCGGCTGGCGGACATCGTCCGCTGAGCTCACTTCCGGTCCAGCACCCGAACCTTGATCTGCTTGCCGCGGTATTTCGTCCGCGGGACGTCCATCAGCATACGGTTGCCAAAGTCCCGGTGGACCTCGACGACCGAGGCATTCAGTCCCAGCTGGATCTTGCCGACGGCGGCATCCATGATCCGGCCCGTCCGACAGATATAATCGGCCAGACTGACTTTGCCGACCTTGTCATTTTTGCCCAGATTGATTTCAAAACGGACCATGCCGAACGGGTCAGACAGCTGGTCGTAGTCGGTGACCTTGCGGATCGAGTCCTTCATGCCCTCTTCTTCGGGAACCTCCCGCTTCTCGATCTTCATGCCGGTCCGGAGCTCGAACTCTCTGATCAGGTATTCTTCGGCGGAGGTGACGAAGGAGACTGCGGTGCCGACCCGGCCGGCGCGGCCCGTCCGGCCGATCCGGTGGATGTAGGTGTCGAGATCGTCCGGCATGTCATAGTTGATGACGTACGAGACATCGTCGATGTCGAGGCCCCGTGCCGCTACGTCAGTGGCGATCAGCAGGTCTATCTTGTCCTCGCGGAAGTCGTCCATCACGCGTTCCCGCCGGCTCTGGGGCATGTCGCCGTGCAGCGCCTCCACCTTGTAGTGGTGCTCGGTCAGCCGCTGCTCCAGGGTGTCGACCATCTTGATGGTCTGGCAGAAGATCAGGGCCTTCGGCTTGTCGATGTCGATAATCCGGGTGAGTGCCCATGATTTGTTCCGGCGGCCCACGGAGATATAATACTGTTTGGTCAGATCGAGCATGATCTCGTCTTTGGAGACGTTGATCTCCTTGGGGCGGGTCATGTAGTCGGCCGCGAGCCGTTTGATGTCTTCTGGCATGGTAGCGGAGAACATCATCATCCGCCGTTCGGTGGGGCAGGCCTTGAAGATGAACTCGATATCCTTGATGAAACCCATGTCGAGCATCCGGTCGGACTCGTCCATGACAACGGTTTTGATGAGCGAGAGGTTCAGGTAGCCCCGTTCGATCAGGTCCCGGACCCGGCCGGGGGTACCGGCGATGATGTCGACGCCGGCGTTTAACTGGTCCACCTGTTTCTCGATGCTGGCGCCACCGTAGATAGGAATGCAGATGTGGCCGGTGTATTTGGCCAGCCGGCCGATTTCTTCGGCGGCCTGAACTGCCAGTTCCCGGGTCGGGACCAGAACGATCGCCGAAGGAAGCTTCTGATGGGCGGGTATAATACAGAGGATAAGCGCACCGAAGACGCCGGTCTTGCCGGTACCTGTCTGGGCCTGTGCGATCAGGTCGTGGCCTTTAAGACCGTAAGGGATGGCAGCTTCCTGGATGGGAGTGGGTTCTTCCCAGCCCATGTCGTCCATAGCATGTGCAACTTCCTCGGAAATCCCGAGGTCAGTGAATTTGGAGATCATAAATTATCACGTGATCCGACTCAGCCTGCGACTCTAACGCAGACAACTGTCTTTTTCAGGACAGCATATGGGGCGAATTCTTAAATACATTGTCACAGCGGTTTTTTTCCGTAACCGGTTGTCCGCCGGCGATTTCAACCCGACAATACGGCATCGGCCAGCAACGGAAAAATTGCGGGCACGATACTAAATAGTGATGCGTTTATCGAATGTCATGGCAAAATACACTTGCACCATGTGCGGATACGTCTACGATGAGGACAGAGGCATCCCGGTCAAGGGGATCCCGGCCGGAACCAGATGGGAAGCGCTTCCCGACGACTGGACCTGCCCGATGTGCGGCTCGCCCAAATCGTGTTTTAAAAAGACAGGTGACTGAACCTACCTCTGACCGCCGGTAAACCGGTCTGTGGTCAATTTATTTATTCGCACCTGCTTTCAAGACTGATGTCCAAATATATCTGCACGATGTGCGGCTACATATACGACGAGGCCAAAGGAATTCCCGAGAAAGGGATCCCGGCCGGAACCAGATGGGAAGCGCTTCCCGACGACTGGACCTGCCCGATGTGCGGCTCGCCCAAGTCTTACTTCAAGAAAATAAAAGAAGAGCCGGCTCCGGCCGCGGCGTCTTCGGCGGCTGCCGCAGCCGCTACGGCAGCGGTAGCCGGTGAGACCCGGAAGATCCCGGCCGGCTACGGCGATGAAGATCTCCGCGAGATGTCCTGCGCCGAGATGGCAGCCATGTGCACCAACCTGGCCAAAGGCTGCGAGAAGCAGTATCTGTTCGATGAACAGAAGCAGTTCCTGAAACTGGCCGAATACTATCAGTCCAAGGCCGTAACGGCCGTAGACCCGTCGGCTGTGAAACTGTTGGAGCTCATCAACAAAAGCCTGGCGGAAGAATATCCGGCTGCCGAGAGGCCAATCAAGGCCGACAATGACCGGGGCGCGCTCCGGGTCCTGACCTGGAGCTACAAGGTCACGAACATCCTGCAGAGGCTGATGCAGCGGTTCGGTGCCGAAGGCAAAGCGCTGCTGGAGCATACGAGCGTCTACGTCTGTGACATATGCGGCTTTATTTACATCGGCGATAACCCGCCGGCGGTCTGCCCGATCTGCAAAGTGCCGAGTCTGAAACTGATCAAGATCCCGAGGGAGCGATTGTTATGCGTGCAGTAAGAAATATCAGACTGTGCACCAAGGACTGTCTCTGTCTCTACGTCTGTCCTACCGGGGCGACCGACACCGAGGACGGACAGGTCGACTGGAAGAAGTGTATCGGCTGCGGGATGTGCGTCAAGGCGTGTCCGAACGGTGCGCTTTCGCTGGTCCCCGAGAAATATCCGGTCCAGCAGCGCCATTCGAAAGAGGTGTGTGATGTCCTGTTCGCATGGGCGAAGATCAAGGTCGCGGCTGAAACCGAGGCCAAAGCGCTCGCCAGCCAGGCCAAGGACCCTGTCGAGAAGCAGTTCATGAAGGCCCTTGAGACATCGTTCCGCCGGCAGACCGAAGACATATACCGGGAATGCGGCTACATGCTGCCGCAGAGCGCCAATACCCGGAAGTTGCTGAACATGATGCTTGAACGGGAGCAGGACCCTGCCTTCCCACGGGAAGCGGTCCAAAAGCTTCTGAACGAACTGCAGGTTCAGCTTCACTAAGCCTTAGCGGGCCCGGAAGATTTTTTCCGGGCCTTCTGGCCATTCAGCGGACAGCCGGTCGGCGGTCATTCCGCCGGCAGGTCGTCATAAATGATCAGCCGACGGCCTGTTCGATGCTGTAGATGGCGTTCCTGTAACGTTCGATAATGCAATTCCGGATATCGACCGTTACGGAAGCGGTTTTCTGCCATGACAGGTGTTTCAGAACTGCTGACCGGTCCGGACCTCATCATACCGTGTCGCCGGACGCTGGCGGAAAGCAAACGGAAAAATGGCAGGCCGGGCCTGCCTGGATAGTTTATTGCGGCAGGTTCAGACCTCGATCACGAGGAGCGCGTCGCCAGCCTGCACGGTCTCGACGTTCCGGCCGTTGAGGGTCAGGGACTTCTTCACATCGAAGAACTCGGGACCGAGTTCCACCTTGCCGGAGGCAAGGTTGAGGACGACCTTGCCCTGAGCGAGTTGAGCAGCCAGGTCTGCCGGGGCGGCCTCGGCGATCGCGCCGGCGATCTCCTTGGCCTGACCCTTGAAGGTCGGACCGAGCTTGGCGTACACCGGCTTAACGGCCTCGGCCTTCTCGGACAGGTCTGCCTTTTCAGCGATGATCAGTTTTGCGGCGCGGGCACCGACCTTCAGATCGTTCTCGGCCTGCTTGTACAGTTCGGTCCGGCCGCCGATGATCTCGACGGTTTTGAGCTCGGCGCTGACGGCAAGCTTCTTCTCGCTCTTCCAGGCCCGAAGCTGTGCCAGAATGTCGGCGGCGGCCTGACCGGCGGCCAGAGCGTTCTCGTCGACGAACATGGGCTGCGGCCAGGAGGTCAGATGGATGCTCTTGGTCTGTTCGAACTGCCGGAAGTGCGTCTGATAGAGTTCCTCGGTCACATGCGGCATGAAGGGTGCCAGCAACTGGATGCCCCGGAAGAACACGTTGTACAGGGTGTACCGGACGGCCTTGTCACTGCGGCCCTTGACCATCTCGACGTAATCATCGGCGAACTGGTGCCACAGGAAGTCCTCGACCTCTTTCATGGCCTTGTCGAACTGATAGACGTCCAGGTAGCCTGAGACAGTCTTGATCGTCTGCGACAGACGGCTGACAATCCACCTGTCGGCGACCGAGAGGTCCTCGCACTCGACCGGGCGGGCGGTCAGGCCCTCGAAGTAGCGGCTGACGAACTGTCCCAGGTTATATACCTTGATACAGATTTTCTTGCCGCGGACCACGTCCTTCTCGCGGAAGGCGTGGTCAATGCCCAGCGAGCAGGTGGCGGCATAGTAGCGGAGTGCGTCGGCACCGTACTTCTCCAGGATGG
>Ga0172378_10005353_pt1 | contig 11985 bp, 10 predicted proteins | sample GrowelOW332metaG_FD_119755 | JGI IMG/M metagenome (GOLD analysis project Ga0172378, IMG submission 119755) | Groundwater microbial communities from an aquifer near a municipal landfill in Southern Ontario, Canada - Pumphouse #3_1 metaG | ecosystem: Environmental > Aquatic > Deep subsurface >... | reverse complement strand
TTAGGTGGCCTTAAATCACTTGATCTATCTAAAAACACTAAACTTGAGAAGGTTTCTTGCTCATACAATCAACTGACCACACTTGACGTCAGCAAGAGCACGGCGCTAACCTACTTGGATTGCGGCAATAATTAACTCTCAGCCCTTGACGTCAGCAAGAACACGGCGCTAACCTCGTTGTCTTGCTTCAAAAATCAACTGACCACACTTGATGTCAGCAATAACACGGCGCTAACCTACTTGAATTGCGATGATAACCAACTGACCACACTTGATGTAAGTAAGAACACGGCGCTAACCAAGTTGTTTTGCAGCTCTAATAAACTCTCAGTCCTTGACGTGAGCAAGAACACGGCGCTAACCTCGTTGTGCTGCTCGTATATGAGCACTCTGATCACGCTCTATATGGCAAGCGGCCAGGTGATAGACTACATCAACGGGACAGGGGACAAGGCCAGAAACAACAACTATATCCCGGAAACCACTACTATCACCGTGAAGTAGACCCCAAGTCAGACAACACAATAAATGAGTGCCCCGAAGCAATCCGGGGCTCACTTTATTTTACAATCGGTAAAGAAAGCGCTCGTCAGTGAAAAAAAATTTTGCTAACGACTGCGGTAATTAGTAGTTTTGTTGTTTGATAAACTAAAATTATAATCGAGATGACAGTTAAAGAACTTTTGAGACAATGTCAGCACGACAAAACCGCTGTTCTGGCTACTAATTTCTACAATTTCGAGACCCTCACCGCCGTTCTTGAAGCAGCGAAGAAGATGGAGGCACCTGTGATGCTTCAACTCACGAAGGGATCAATTGACTATATGGGCTTGAACGTCGCCGTGAAGATGGCGCGTCAGGCGATTGCCGACTATGGTCTTGAGGGATTTATCCATCTTGATCACGGCCCTTCTTTGGAACTGGTGCAAAAGTGTCTGGACGCAGGCTTCGATTCCGTGATGATTGACGCGAGCGAAAAGCCTTTTGATGAGAATATCGAGACCACCTGCAAGGCTGTAGAAATGTCGAAACCGTACGGAGTGAACGTGGAATCTGAATTGGGCTACGTGGCCAAGCTCGGTCAGGAACAGGGAGGCGGGTTCACCACCCCTGAGCAAGCCAAGACATTCGTAGACGCTACTGGTGTTGATGCGCTTGCAGTGTCCATAGGTTCCGCGCACGGCTTTTACAAGCTGCCTCCTCATCTGGATATTCCGAGACTGGCTGCCATTCACGCCGCCACTCCGGTTTGCCTCGTTCTCCACGGAAGCTCAGGCATTCCTCACCCGATGGTGCGTGAGGCCATCGCCAACGGCATAGTAAAAGTCAATCTCGCCACGGAGATTAAAGACACATTTATGAGAGCTCTAAAAGGACTGCTTTCCACTTCTGACGAGATAGATTTGAGAAAAGTGTTCCCTAAGGCCGTGGATCCGGTTGTGTCTCTGCTTTGCGAGAAATATCGTATGGTCGGCAGCGCTAAAATCAAATAGACTATGGTAGACAAGAACATAATCTCAAACGCATTAAGGCTTTCGCGGGACACCAAGTTTTTGGAAATGGGCTTCAACGCCATTCTGAAAGTCCCGGAGTTGTTCAAAACCAATTTTCCGGGGAGAAAAGCGGTGGTAGTGGCGGACTGCAACACTTGGAAAGCCGCCGGTGAGAAGGTTTTCGCTGAGATGAACTCCGCAGGAATTGACACTGTTAAGTATATATTCCCTGAAAAAGAGTTCCATCCAGACGATGTTTTCGTTCACAGAATGGACAAATTGGTCGAGGACACTGGGGCCGTCACCGTTGCCGTGGGGTCCGGAGTGATCAACGATCTTTGCAAGATTGCGTCTTTCCATCATCATCAACAGTATATGTGCGTAGCCACAGCGGCCTCGGTTGACGGTTACTCCTCTTCCGGAGCGGTGGTCAACAGTCCTGACGGGGCGAAAATCAATGTCGAGACGCAGGCCCCTCTGGTCATAGTGGGAGATTATGAGGTACTGTCTTCAGCTCCTAAGGAGATGACTGCGGCAGGTTATGCGGATTTGGCTGCGAAAGTGCCGGCAGGAGCTGAATGGATGATTGCGGATGCGTTTGGCACAGAGCCGATTATCCCTGATGCTTGGCACGTTTTGTTCGACTCTCTTGACAATATGCTCGCTTCTCCCGAGAAAGTCGCGGCATGCGATCCGGAGTCTATTGGGGACTTGTTCGTAGGGCTTACTCTCAGTGGTGTGGCGATGCAGATTGCGAAATCGAGCCGACCGGCCTCTTGTTCCGAACATCTGTTCAGCCATTATCTGGATATGACTCATTACCGTTTCAACGGCAAACTTCAGTCTCACGGCTTTCAGGTGGCTGTCGGAACCTTGACTATGTGCGCTTTTTTCGACGAGTTTCTGAAGATGGACCTTTCCGAACTGGACGTGGACAAATGCGTGAGCTTATGGCCGTCATTGGAGCAGGAGCAGCAGAGAGCGTTGGACATATACGGGAACTTCCCGGTGCCTAAGTTAGGATATACGGAAATAACCAAGAAATATAATGACGCCGAGACTGTCCGCAGGCAGCTTGAAAGGGTGAAGTCCGGCTGGCCGGTTCTTAAGGAAAGGCTTCAGAGGCAGGTCTATTCTTTCGAGCGGATGAGGCGTCTTTTCTCCATCGTGGGGGCTCCTGTCAAGCCTGAGGACATTGGGCTGACTAATAAGGATATCCGTGACATTGTGCCGTTCGTCCAGCTTATGAGATGGCGGATCAATCTTCTTGATTTGGCCAAGAGGGGATGCTTCTATGACGAACTGGTGTCTAAGGTTTTCGGCAAAGGCGGGGCTTGGGAAATTTGATAAGCTATGACGACTGAACAGACAAAGAAGTACAACTACTGGCAATGGCGTACGCTGATAGCACTTATGATCGGCTATATGTGCTATTATTTTCTGAGAAAGAACTTCAGCGCGGCCATTCCGGCTATGGAGGCTACATTGGGGCTTAGCAAGGTTCAGCTCGGTACCTTCCTCACTCTCAACGGTATAGTCTATGGGCTTAGCCGTTTTGTGAACGGTCTGATAGCGGACAGGTGCAACAAACGTAAGCTGATGACTCTCGGCCTGCTGCTTTCCTGTGCCATCAATCTGCTCATCTGTTTCTCGCCGAAGTTCAACGGATTTATGCATCTTCTTGACGGTGAGGGCAAAGCGACTATAGGCTTGGTCTATTTCATTGGCTCGCTATGGGTTCTTAACGGTTATGTGCACGGAATGGGTTATCCTCCGTGCGCCAGCTTGATGGCTCATTGGTTCAAGCCTTCGGAGCTTGCCACGAAGCAGTCCATCTGGAATGCGTCCCATTCTATCGGAGCTGGGCTGGTGGTAGCTCTTTGCGGCTGGCTTCTGTCACGCTTCGGCTACAGCGCCTGGCAACTTTGCTTCGCGGTCCCTGCCGCAATCGCATTTGTGGGCGCTATCGCTTTGTATTTGTCGCTTCGTGACACTCCGAGTTCGGTGGGGCTTCCTGAAATCGAGGATATGGACAAGGATTCCTCAAGCGCCACGGTTGAGAAGGAGCCTGAGCTTTCCAAGGCTGATTTCAAGAAATTCATCAGCAAGATGGTGTTCGGCAATCGTATGATATGGATTATCTGCGTGGCGGATTTCTGCGTCTACATCATCCGTTTCACCATTTTGGAGTGGGGTACTTCCTTCCTGACTCAGTACAAGGGGTTCAGTATCCATCTTTCCGCCAACATTGTAGCCAGCTCCGAGCTGATCGGAGGCATAATAGGTACTCTGTTCGCCGGTTGGGCGACTGACAAATTCTTCAAGAACAAGACTTTGCGCACGAGCGCTCTGTGTACTCTCGGGGCCACGTTCTGTTTCTTCTTGTTCTGGAAGACTCCTATGGACGCTCCGTGGATTATCAGTGCTGTGCTGATAGTGCTTTCAAGTTTTTTCATCTACGGGCCTCAGGCTCTGCTCGGGGTCAGTGCTTCCCAATATGCCACCAAGAGGGCCGCGGCTACGGCTAACGGGGTTGTGGGAATCTTCTGCTATTGTGCCACCATCATATCCGGAATCGGTTTCGGATGGCTCGCAGACAAGCCTGAGTTCGGCTGGACTGCAGTGTTCGTTGTGGCCATCGCTTTCGGAGTGCTGGGAACCATTATTCTCGCCACTCAGTGGAAGGCGCCGTCGGACAATTACGCCAAAGCCGAAAAGGTGATGAAGGAGATTTCCGGCGAATGACGGCACAGGCTCCGCTTCATTCTTCGCCGTGGCGCTTGTTCTTCATCGTGGCGCCTAAGTGATTGTGCTATAGAGCCTTAATAACATTAGGGGCACCCCGGATGGGGTGCCCCTAATGTGTGTAGTGTACTGACACACAATGCATTAAGTGCCACGGGGCGCGCCTTCGAGATGGCTTAGATGAAATCCAGATAGTTTGCTCTGTTCACAACGTGGTAATCAGCGTTAGGATAGGCATCTTGAAAGGCTTTCGGGACGTTAGGTGACTTGTCGCCCCACTTGAATTCAATGGCTGTCAGCGCTTGCGGAGACTCCTCAATCAAGTCTACCTCCTGCTTTTCATAAGTTCTCCAGAAATAGAAATCCTTATGGAGCCCTTCGTTGTAATTGGCCTTTCGTCGCTCTCCGATAATATAGTTCTCCCATAACGCTCCGACATCCTGCCTTATAGCCCAAGGAGAGAATGCTCCGATGATTGCATTGCGGATTCCATTGTCATAAAAATACCATTTTCCGGCTTTTGTAACTTCTTTACGCAAGTTGCGCGAATAGGCTCCTAATCGGTAAACCACAAACACCTTTTCCAGTAAATCAAGGTACTTTTCAACCGTTGCTTTGCTCATACCGAGTTGTTTGCCCAGCGCGTCATAGGACACCTCGCTTCCTAGTTGAAAAGCCACAAGCCGTAGCAATTCCCTCATCTTGCCCGAATTTCTCAATCCGTCAATGGCTAAAATGTCTTTCAATAGATATGCCCCCACAATGTCGCGAAGATAGTCCGTTTTGCGTCCGAAGTTTTCCATCGTGACGACCTCGGGATAGGACCCGTAAATAAGTCGTGATTCAAGATTTTGACGCGTTTGAAGCGCTGATTCTGTTTCTGCGATTTCTTTTTGTGAGAATGGCGTCAGAACAAACTGCGTACTGCGGCCCACCAGAGGCTCTTCTGTTTTGTTCAGTAAATCGAATGATGAAGACCCGCTTGCCAGAATGCTGATGTCGGGGATCTCGTCAACCATTAGTTTGAGGATATTCCCGATCTGAGGAATGCTTTGTGCCTCGTCAATGGCCAACAAGTCCACTCCTTCCAGCAAGTGTCGGTAGTTAGCCGCCGATCGGTTCTCTAACAATGCCAAAGTGTCGTAATCCTCGCCATTAAGCATCATCGTTCGACCGGGATAACTGTCAACGATTTTATGCATCAGTACTGTCTTTCCTACGCGTCTCGCCCCGAATATCAGCATAACCTTGCCAGGTGTTATTCCCGCCGCAATTTTGTCTTGAAGAGTTCTTTTAATCGTTTCCATAGATCATTCATTTGTTTGCAAATATATAAATTTCATTCTTCATATTGACGATTTTAACACAAAATTCGCTCTCTATGTTGGCGATTTTTCTTTTTCGTCTCAGGGACCGTAGCACCTTTTGACGGAAAAGTGTATATTTTGAGGTCTAATTTCGTAGGAAAAGTGTTTTTTTGATTCGGAACGGGGCAGTCTGGCCGGCTGGGCCGGTCTGGCAAATGCCGGGCTTGTGCGTCGGTGCGCCTTAGAGACCGAGCACCTCGTCTGGCATCGGGACTGGTTTGCCGGTGGTCCTGTCGATAGGCATCGTGGCATTCCAGCCGCGGAGCTTGTCACTAAGGATCTTAGCGAGTTCGGCGACTTTCTCAGGATGTTCAGAGGCCAGGTCGGTGGATTCTCCGATGTCATCCATCAGATTGTAAAGCTCCAATGAGGCCGTCTTCATCTTGTAGACCAGCTTCCAGTCACCCTTGCGAACCGCGCTCATAAAATCGATGTCAGTTTCCGGAGCATATCTCCATTGATGAGGCAGATGAAAAATCAGGGCTCTGTCAGGATCAATTCCCGAAACGGATGCCGGCACGACGAACTCGCACTCTTCTTTCTGATTCTTGAACGCCCCTTTGGCGGCCGCCTTCTCATATTCCCTTGACCCTTTGGTTAGGAGCTTCACAAGACTCTGTCCGTCAAGAGTCTGGATAGCCTCATATCCCTTGACCTTCGCCATATCCAGAATCGTCGGAAACACGTCTTCGGCAGACACGGGAGTGTTTATTCTTGTCCCCGCGGCAATTCTCCCCGGCCAGCAGAACATCATAGGCACGTGGATGCCGCCCTCGTATACGGAAGCTTTTCCCTCTCTCAGCGGCTTGTTGGCGGTGTGTGCGGCTCCTTTGGCTTTGTTCACACTGTCTCCGCCGTTGTCAGTCATAAAAATTATGATTGTGTTCTTCGTGATGTTATGTTCCTCAAGATATGCCCTGACCGCACCAAGACTGGCGTCCACCCCTTCCACCATAGAAGCGTATTTTGCAATTCCTTCACTCATACCTCGCTCAACATATTTGTTATAGTAAAGGCTGTCGGCCTGAATAGGCGAATGCGTCGCGAAATGGGAGAGATAGAGGAAAAACGGGAGATTGTTTTCAACGGGATATTCAAGAGTCTTCAAAGCCTCTTTGGTGATGGCGTCGGTAAGGAACACGTCAGATCCGTAGTACTCAGCCATATTCTGGACCGCCCAGTAATCCCACTTCCCCGGAGCGTTGCCGTAATTGTCCGATGCAAGAAAACTTGTAGGATTACCGCTGCTTGCTCCGGCGATGCTGACATCGAATCCGAAATTGTAAGGGTTGGCTCCTGGAGTACCTGCCGGTGCGAAATGTGCTTTCCCGACTAGTATGGTGTAGTAACCGGAGTCGCTCAGTAATTGCGGAAACGGTGTGATGTGAGCGGCGCGGGCAGTGCCCGGAACAGGACTTATTCCATTGTAATTCCATTCGCCGGGAGCAAAGAACGAAGCCTCTTTAGCGGTTTTAAGTTGCTCTGAGCTTAGTCCTCTTGAGCCGGCATTGGCATCGGAAGGTGTGTCCCTAAGTATTTCGGTGTAATCGGTCACTTTCAGTTGAGCGGGGTTTGCTCCGGTCATAAGGCAGGTTCTGGTCGGTGTAGAAAGGGGAGCGACGTAGGCGTTGGTCATAATGACTCCTTCAGAGGCCAGTTTGAGCATGTTCGGAGTGTCGAATCTGTTATTGTTGGGATAGACCTCGTAGCCGTACGGGACCTGGCTGTCCACATAGCCGTTGTCGTCAACAAGAAAGAAAATGATGTTGGGCCTGTCGTTGGCGCCGGCAAGTGCGACCGGGGTGAGCAAGGCTAGACCACCCAATAATTTAGCGGATTTCATAAGCTATATGTTTATTTCCAAATATACGGTTTTTTTAGTGTCGGTGAATCTATTCAGTCCTGAATTTGCGGCGCGGCGTGTTTTGTGCCGCCGGTAGCGCTATCCCCCGGGTGGCCGCATGCGCTATTTTGGAGTTCAAGTGCCGGCAGGACCCGTGAGGCTGAAGATTGATTTTACCTATATTATCATTCAAAATATTGATTTGTTATATTTGAATCATTGTCTATCTTTGCATCGGTTCGATATCAACAACTTTTAATTAATCAAAATAAGGAGGTTTTTAAAATGAGAAGTATTACAACATTTGATTTGCAGTATGCACACAGATTCTATGGGTTTCAGGGTGAAGCTCAGTACCTGCACGGACACACGGGCGTGTTGACAATCGAGGTTGAGGACTCGGTGAATGAGGGAGTCAATATGGTCTATCCTTGTAACGAAATTCAAAAGGTTGCTTGGGATGTGTTGAGAAATTTTGATCACGCTTTGATTCTCAGGGAGGATGATCCGCTTCTTCCTGCGATTCTTGGGGTCTATGAGAAGCAGGGGATCAAGAACGGCCATCCTCAGAACAAGATGAAGGGTCCGGCTTTTAAAACAGAGCTTGCTACGGCTTATCCTGACTGTAGAGTTGTTGTTACCAAAGAGACTATGACGGTTGAGGGAATGATTAAAATTGTCTATGATTTGCTCAAAGACAAACTTAACATTGCTAAAATCAGTTTCACCAGCGGGGTTAATTCCGGATCTGCGGAATTTGATTCCAGAAAGGTTATCGAGCGTTGCCCTCTTTGCGGTGTGGCTCTTGATGAAAACGGTGTCTGTCCTAAGTGCGGGTACAGGAAGAAATAAGACAGTGTAGGACGGTTGCGGTCGCGGAGAGTGCTGCGTTATGGCCGCTGACGGTGTTCTATAATGTCCTGTGACATCTGTGGGCGGTGTCTTGCGGACGAAGGTAGTCCGTGGTGAATAACTCTTTGTGTCACAGCGTTGTAACGAAAGTGACCCCCTTCAAGCCGGAGGGGGTCACTTTTATTAAGATATTGATCATAAATGTGTCAGATGCCACAACTCGCGTCGTCGAGAGCTTGAGCCGTTCACTTGATTTCTTCGAAGGTGAATTTGTCCCAAGGCAATTCTGCGTCATGGTTCTCGTCCAGTACGGAGGCTACGTGGCAAAGGAGCGGGAATCTGGTCAGGTCGACCTCGCCGCGTTCAGACTTGCGGACCATTGCGGCATAGACTCTGCGGGCCACGACAAGGCTCTCGAGAGTGACCCCGGACAGGATTTTCAATGCCTCATCGTAGGTTTTCCCCTCGCCCAACAATATTCCCACCTTGCGGGTACGGCCTCCATAGATTGTTACATACAGATCCCCTATTCCTATGTTCTCACAGTCCCTGCTCGCACCTTGAATCTCAAGAAGACATCTCATCTCCTTGACCGCCTGGTAGAACGCGCCGGCCTGAGAGTTGAAATGCAATCCTGCCTCCTGCCCGTGATGGCGGTTGACAAGACCTATGCTCATCGCGACGCCGAGGGCGTAGCCGTTTTTGAGGGCCACGGCACTTTCCAGACCTATAATGTCATTAGTCAAAGAGATGTGATAGTAGTCAGTGGACATAGCTTCTTTCATCATTCTGATTGTGACAGAGTCCTTTCCGCAGAAGGCGACCTCCGTCTGGTCGTGATAAACCAGTTCGTACGATGTGCATGGCCCGCCGATTGCGCATATCTCTCTGATGATTCCTCTTTTGGCCAATTCTCTCTCCCAATAGTCCACGTACGAAATCAAAGTCCCGTCCTCCAGATTGATAAGCCCCTTCGTGACCGAAATGACCGGCGTTGACGGCTCAAGTTTCGTAAGTACTTCATTCAGAAACCAATCCACGCCAAAAGAGGAAACTCCGCATATAACGAAGTCAACACCCTTTACCGCTTCCCGCCATTCTTCAAAATAGAAAAATTCCACGCCTTTTGGAAAGTCCCTATCAAACTTAGGGTGCCTGTTGCCCTTTTTGCACGCGTCAATGATCTCTTTGTCAAGAGGTGTGCCGACGAGCCGGACTATGTTTCCGTTCTCAAAAGATGGAAACGCAAGAGCAGAGCCCATCATCCCGGAGCCGATAATTGCGATTTTTCTTTTCATGATTGAAATTGTTTAGTGCCAAATATGTGCGGCAGTTCATTTGCCGCCGTTAAAATAGACATTTTTTTTCAAATACTATCATTAAGCCGAATTAGGCTTGCATTTTCTTGTCCTTTCCGTGAATTATGCCTACATTTATACGTTCCTTACAAATAGCACTATGACTGACAAGAGTATAATTCTGTGCAGATATCGGCCGTTGAAACAGCTTCTGACATTCGATGTGTTCGATGACGGCTTCAACGGGTGGATGGAAATAATGCCTAATTTCTGCAATGGACCGGATTTCGAGCAGAGTCCGAGCATATTGAGCAAGGACCAGTGGATGCCTATGATGCTGTCCACGTCGACCTACCGTTACCCAGGTTCTCACGGATCTATGAGCGGACAGTACAGTCTGAAGGTCTCCACGAGACCGGTTGCCAATCGTTATGAGATGATGCCGGCTCCGGGCAGTATGGCTCACGGCATAAAGCGTATCTCTTTCGTAAGACCGGATGTGCACTATCTTCAGTTCGAGACTTGGTTCGCCTACACTGCCGAGCAGGACAAGTGCGACAACGGTGGCGAACTCCCGGGACTGCACGAGAATTCAATCCGCGCTTTCGGCTTCGGCTTCGACTTGCAGCACGGCGGGAACCGTTACCATTGCGGCACGCGTTATCTCAATTCCGTCAATGGCAAACTCGTCAAAAAATGGCAGTTCGCATATCCATGGGCAAAAGATGACAGGGAATGGGCCTATGACACGGAAGGGGACTGGTGCCGCAAAGGAGTCGACCCTTATTGGTTCGGCAAGCGTTTCCCTGACGGAAGGCATCAGGCTTTCCTTGATGTTCGGGACGGGCATCAGGAACTATGTTACAACGAGACGGACTGCAAGATTAACTGGCAGTACTTCCGCCTGCTTCTTGACGTAAAGGACTGGAAGTATGTGGAGATGCAGTGTCAGGACCGGACTTTTGATCTGGGAGGGCAGCCTATCCACCCTTCCGTGCCATATCACCGTATCGACGGGCTTATGAACCCTCTTTGCTGGGTTGAGAACGACACCAACCGCCGCTCCTTCCTGTACCTTGACAGTGTGATAGTCTCACAAGAATAATTTATTAACTTCCACATAATGAGAATGTTCAATGCCTCGCATCTTGAGGTGAAAAAGTACTTTACAGAAGATTTCCAAACCCAGCCCTACGAAGCGGGATGGGCGTCTGAGGTGATTTTCTTTATTATGGTTGAGGAAATCAGCGGTGAAAAGCCTTGTCTTCAGGCAAGAGTCCAGATCTCCCACGACGGCGTCAACTGGTGCGATGAGGGAACAGTCAGCGACCCCATAACGTCAAAGGGGCTTCACTTCATAAGGGTCAGCCACTTCGGCAATTATCTGCGTCTTGACTGTCGTGTTGCGGGGGAGAGTCCATCGTTCAAACTGAACATACAGATAGCCTGCAAGGAATAAATCATTTATATATATGGTCACACTGGATTACATCGCGCTTTTCATCTATTTTCTCGGTCTCATCGGGGTGAGCCTCATCGTCTCGCGCAGAATCAAGAGTTCTTCAGATATGTTCATAGCGAGCGGGAGTTCGTCCTGGTGGCTTAGCGGAATGTCCACATATATGACCATATTCTCCGCCAGTACTTTTGTGATATGGGGAGGCGTTGCCTTCAAGTCAGGTCTCGTGGCTGTGCTGATTGCCAATCTGGTGGGCATAGCCTGCTTCTTTTCCGGCAAATGGGTTGCCGGAAAATGGCGTAAGATAAAGTTGAAGTCTCCGGGAGAATTCATTAAAATCAGATTCGGCAACAAGACTCTCGATTTCTACTCGATTGTGGGGATGATCGGAAAGGGAGTCCACGCCGCGGTGGCGCTGTATGCCGTGTCCGTGATTATGTCCGCGATTATATCCCTGCCCGAGGGTAGCCCTTTCGCCGGCGCTGACGGGCATCTTGCAGTTAGCTGGGCGGTCATCCTTCTCGGTGCCATTACCTTGATCTACACAGTCGCCGGAGGCTTCCTGGCCGTCCTTATGACTGATATGATCCAGTTCGGGGTCCTAATGTCAGTGGCTATATTCCTGATACCTCTTTCCATCCATGCGGTTGGCGGTATTCCGAACTTCATCGCATCAGCTCCAGATAGCTATTTCGTGCCCGTGAGTCAGGATTATCCATGGTTCTGGCTTCTGCTGTGGCTCTGCCTCAACACCTTTCAGATGGGTGGTGACTGGCCTTATGTCCAGAGATATCTCAGTGTGCCCACCGCCAAAGACGCAAAGAAGAGCAATTATCTTGTCGCAGTCCTTTACATTTTGACGCCTATCCTGTGGTACTTCCCGGCTATGGCCTACCGTCAACTGGATCCTTCCGCCAATCCGGAACAG
>Ga0172378_10005351_pt1 | contig 11988 bp, 8 predicted proteins | sample GrowelOW332metaG_FD_119755 | JGI IMG/M metagenome (GOLD analysis project Ga0172378, IMG submission 119755) | Groundwater microbial communities from an aquifer near a municipal landfill in Southern Ontario, Canada - Pumphouse #3_1 metaG | ecosystem: Environmental > Aquatic > Deep subsurface >... | reverse complement strand
GCTGAACGTACCGGCGCCGCCTTCACCGAAACAGTAATTGCTGTCTTTTCCGACAATCCCCTTAGTGCTGATTTCCGCGATGTCTTTTTTACGCAGGGACGTTTCAACGCCGCGTTCTATAATAACAGGCTGGATACCTTCTTCAAGCAGACGGAGTGCACCGAAAAGCCCTGCAGGCCCAGAACCGACTATAACGACGCGGTGTTTCATATCGGCGTGTTTCCAGACAGGACCGGAAGCTGCCGCAGTCTCCGGTTTTTCACCAATATAGGCTTTATACCGCAGACACAACTTTACCTGACCGTGACGTGCATCTATAGATTTTCTGTCGAAGACAAGATGTATACTGTCAGGAGATACCTGTATACCTTTCTGAAAAAGTGCCTGAACAGCTTTCTTTTGAATCAATGCAGTATCAGCTTCTTCTTCCGGACGAACTATGAGTGTAATTTCTGTAATCATTCATACACTATACCGTATTCTGCAGTAATTATCACGCCATTTCAGGTTCTATCCGGAAAGTATTAATATCGGACAATACACTGTTTATGCTCGACATATTTTTATTTGAGATTTCAGATACCGTATGGACCGTATCAAGTATCTCTTTCGTATTAGTATCTATATCCGACATGCTGCTGTTTACCGTCTCTGTCATTGCAGCCAGTTTTTCCATTTCAATTCCTATTTCCCTGCTGCCAAGAAACATTTCCGCCGAGCCGGAACGGACAAGCGTCGTCGAATTCTGAATATCCTCAATGGCCTTGATGATATCATGGCCGTTGGTATTCTGTTTCTGCAGCACGCTCGTGATATTCTTTTCTTTCACATCGACTTCCTTAATTAATCCGAATATATTCGTAAAAACATTTTCGACGGAAAGCGCTGAATCAGCGGCGGAATTCAGCGACGACTGTACAGTTTTTAACATAGTCTCTATTTTCCCGCCTTCCATGTCGGACTGTTCGGCAAGCCGCCTGATTTCCTGTGCAACAACTGCAAATCCGTTACCTGCAGTTCCTGCGTGTGCAGCTTCTATCGCCGCGTTCATTGAAAGAAGATTTGTCTGAGATGCAATTTTTTTAATAAGTCCTGAAGTTTCAGAGAGAACGACGGACTGTTCATTCACCGTCTTTATGCTGGAAACACTTTTGTTGATCTGTGAAAGACCTGACTCGGCGCTTTTTTCCAGTTCAGCAACCGATGCGGCATTTGCTGAAAGCATCGTGCCTACCGCCTGGATATTTTCAATAATCTGTTTTACTGCAGCAGACGACTGTTCAACACATGCTGACTGCTCTTCTATATGCCCGTTCAGATCAGTAATATTCTTTACAATCTGATTCACTGCCGCTATTGATTCAGTCACTCCCGCAGAGTGTTCCTGCATCTGTGTAATAACTGCATCTGTTTTTTCGGTTATTATCCGTACCTTCTGACGCGAAATCTCCATGTTTTCATCAAGCATACGGCCGATCTGCTGCATTTCCTCGCTTTCACTTTTTATGAGCCCCACAGAAGAACTTATTTTTTCCATAGTCTTATTAAAACTCTCGGAAAGGTCTCCTACTTCATCACGTGAATTAACAGAGAGTCTGACTGTAAGATCTCCGTTCCCCTCGCTGATGTTTTTCAACGCAACGGCTGCATTGTTCAGAGGATTCGTAATCTTCCGGGATACGGCAGCAGTAAGCAGAATACACACCAGCAGCAGAATAACGAAAGCTGCAATTACAAAAACAACCAGATAAATACCTTTCTGCATGAGCGTCTGAAGCGGAATTTCTGTAATAAAAAACCACGGGACAGACGTACCGTCAACATAGACCGGTGTCACGACATGGAGTTGTTTTTTAAATCTGTTTCCTGTGGTAAATACGACGGGCTGTTTTAAAATCCGTGCATTCCGGAAATACGTATTGTACAGCTTGAATAATTCAAAAGTCTGCCCCTGCATTTTCTGTTCACGGTGGCCTAGAATAACACCCCTGCTGCTTATGAAAACTCCGTATCCGTTACGGTAAATCTGCAGAGAGGAAAGATATTCGTTTATCAGATTCAGGCTTACATCAATACCGGCAATTCCACAGATAGTTCCATCTTTTCCGTAAACAGGAGCTACTGCAGAAACAATATAATCCCGTTTTCCGGAAGCGATTGAGAGATGCGGTTCCAGCAGATGCGGATGGCTGTTATCAGTTACGTATCTGATCCATGATGCATCCTGAACAGGGAATTCGTCCTGTGTCAGATTATTTTCCGACCTGAACCAGCTTACTGCAAACGGGCTGGTTTCATCACCGTCGACAATTCCCGGATTCCATACAGCCCATGCGCAGATTGCATTCTGACTGGAACTTACTTCCTGTCTTACAAATTCGGAGATGCATTCTTTCCGGGCTTTTTCAGGAACAGCGTCCCAGCCTGAAAGCACGGCAGCAAATGAGGCTGCGCTGCTGACTGTATTGGTAAGGCTGATTACGGCCTTTTTTGATTCATTATCAGACACATTTATTATATGATCCTGCATCAGACTGCTTGTAACGGCAATAATTTCTTTACCCACAACAGCTATTGCAATGACCGAAATTGTAATAACCCCTATGCTTATGTATTTTGTAATCTGGTTTTTAATTGAGGTATGTACAAAACCTTTTACTGCTCTGCGTTTTTTCATTTCTTTACCTCCTGCACATATGCTTCAGGTTAAAAAAAAGAGGCGGCACGGAATTCTCTCTGTGTCGCCTCTGACAGTACGGAGTATATTTTAATTATTCATATAAGTCAATATTATATAAAGGATATCTCTAAAGTAATACACAAGAAAGTTTCTCTTCAGTATAATCAATATCATGCAGTCTTTATCTGTACCGCAAATCATATGTACTACCATTCTTATCGAAAAATCGCCGCAGGCACTGCCTCTTGGTGCAGCATGTATTGCATCGGCACTTAAACACAACCCGCTGACGGCAGGAAAATATCAGGTTCTTCTTACAAGTGTGTCAGCGGAAGACAGAGACTTTTCAGATGCTCTGCATTCAGGAAACGCGGCACAGCTCCTGGTTCGAAAACTGCTCTCTTACGGAATGCCTCAGTTTATCTGCTTTTCAGTCTATGTCTGGAACAGGAATATTCTGGAACAGACCGCAGAAGAAATAAAAAAACAGTATCCGGAAATAATCTGTATTGCAGGAGGACCTGAAATTACTGCCGATCCCTTCAGCAGTACGTCTTTCGATTATACTGTTGCAGGAGAAGGAGAAACTGCTGTTCCGGATCTTATAGCACAGCTCTCTGCCGGACAGAATAAAACAGAAATACTTCCTCAGGGAGTGTTCAATCCCCGTAAGGAACATCAAACGGCTGCATCTGTATTTGCGCATGCCCTTCCGCCCGATATTAACAACAGTATATCGCCGTGGCTCGACGGCACGATTGATCCGCAGAACTACGGAGGCGTACTCTGGGAACTGGCAAGGGGATGTCCATTTAAATGCGCATACTGCTATGAATCGAAAGGAGCAAAAGAAGTCAGGTATTTTTCCATGGAGCGTATTGAAAAAGAACTTGACTTATTTGCACAGAAAAAGGTTCCGCAGGTTTTCGTTCTTGACCCCACATACAACGCAGATAAAAAAAGGGCACTTAAAATACTGCACCTTATATCGAAGAAAATATCAGGGACATTCTTTTACTTTGAAGGCCGGGCAGAGTTTATCGACAGAGAACTGGCAGAAGCATTTACAGAAATTCCGTGTGCACTGCAGATCGGTCTTCAGAGTATACACGAAGAAGTTCTTGAAAAGGTTCACCGTACACTTGCAAAAAAGCTTTTTATTAAAAATATAGGAATTTTAAATCATACGGGAGTAATCTTCGGTTTCGACCTTATATACGGGCTGCCGGGAGATACACTTTCCGGTTTCTGCGAAAGTATCGATTTTGCATTATCGCTCTACCCTAACAACCTTGAACTCTTCTGTCTTTCTGTATTACCGGGGACGGACCTGTATGATACGGCAGAAGGACTTGGCCTGGTATGGGATAAAAAACCGCCATATCATGTGCAGCATACAGACAGATTTCCTTCAGACAGTATGCAGAAGGCAGAACTGCTTTCCATGGCATGCAGCCTGTATTACAATCAGGGAAGAGCAGTCCCATGGTTTAACAGTATACTGCGGCCAATTCACTGCAAACCATCAGTATTTCTTGCCGATTTTGCAGCATGGATAAAGGTGAATCATAAAGATCTGTGCACCCCCGGCATGCCTGCGTTGTGTCTGCCTCACGAACAGATAGAAGAAATTCAGCTCGATTTTATAAAGAAAAAATACACAGAAAAAAATATCCCGGCACTTCTCCCTGCCGCCGAAGATATTATTAAAATGAACGGGGCTCTGTCACGGACTCAGGCGGACGGGATACAACAGACCGTATACATACGGTTCCATCCGGATGATATTATGTCCGAATATGCATCGGATATAGCATTTTTTACCAAAAATGCGGAAAAGAAGCGGTATATGATACAAACGTTCATGACAGCTAAGGGTGCAGACTGGAAAATACTCCGTTAAAAAGGCAAAAGCCGTCGTTTATATTATTTTTTTCTGTTTCCACTTTCCCCGTTTAAAACGCCAGATAAAACAGACTGACCGTACAATCCAGTCAAGAATCATGGCAAACCAGACCCCGAGTGCTCCGAAATAAACAGGCCAGTCAAGCATATCCTGTATACCAAGTATATCCGTTCCTCTGAAAACATAGCTCATGCCGATTCTGACAGTCCACATGGAAATCATGGATATTATCATGGTAAAAGGAGCATCGCCTGAAGCCCGGAGCGCATTCGGAAGTGTAAATGACAGCGGCCATATTACCATGGCACACAAGCCGTGCGTAAGAGTCATATACCAGCCGAGCTTTGTTGTTTCCGGCGAAAGATTATAAAATCTCAGAATCCGGTATGAACATATGAGGAGCGGAATGTTAAGTACGATCATTGAAACATATGCAGTAAACATCAGCTTTTTTGTATAATACACGGCCTGTCCAGGTTCTCCTGCACCCATGCATTGTCCCACGACAGTAAGCATGGCAAGACCGATTGCAGCACCGGGAAGAACCTCAAAAGATGCAAGTGTATTACCTGCCGCATTTGCGGCGATCGCGGTAGTTCCGTACGTTGCAATGAGAGAAAGAACAAGAATCTTTCCGATCTGGAACATACTGTTTTCAAGGCCGTTCGGTATACCTACTGCAAGAATCCGTTTTACAAGTACACCGTCGAATTCAACATGCGAGATTCCGCGTATGGAAATTGCAGGATGTCCATTATACTGCTTCGCCCTGTACAACAATACAAGAAGTACAACAGCGGCAACCGTACGTGAAATAAGCGTTGGGACAGCGGCTCCTTCAACACCCCGGTGCATTCCATACAGCAGCAATGCATTCCCGCCAATATTCAGTATATTTACCAGCAGAGATATAAGCATTGAAATACGGGAATTCCCCTGAGCACGGAATAAAGCAGCACAGGCATTATAGACGGCAAGTGCAGGCAGAGCCAGAATTGTGATAAGAAAATAAGTCTGCGCGTTGCGCATGACGTCGTCCGATATTTCACCGAAAACAAGGGACAAAAACCGTCTGTAAAACAGGAGACAGACTATCATGATCACGACTGCAACAGAAACAATGGTATATAAGAGCTGTTTTGCCGTACGGGATGCCATATTGTGCTCGCCGCGGCCAATATATTGGGCGGCTACCACCGCCCCTCCGGTACCAAGAGCGGCAAAGATTTCTACAAGAAGTACATTTATTGAGTCAACAAGCGACACCCCTGATACAGCTGCCTCTCCCAGAGATGAGACCATAACAATATCTGCCATACCGAGAAGGATAGATAGAAGCTGTTCAATTATAAGAGGCCAGATAAGCCTCCACAGACTGCGGGAGGAAAATAATCTGTCAGACATTTCCGCGGTTCTTTTTTACAGGATTGATTTCAAAAACTGCTGCAGGCGTTCACTCTGAGGATGCTGGAAAATATCGTCCGGCTCCCCCTGTTCCGTTATCTGCCCGTCGTACATGAATACAGTTTTGTCAGAAACCTCTCGTGCGAATCCCATTTCATGAGTAACAACTATCATGGTCATACCGTCTAACGCAAGCTGTTTCATAACAGCAAGAACTTCACCTACAAGTTCCGGATCAAGTGCAGAAGTCGGTTCGTCGAACAACATTGTCTTTGGTTCCATTGCAAGAGCACGGGCGATAGCAACACGCTGCTGTTGTCCTCCGGACAACTTATTCGGGTATGCGTCGACTTTATCTGCAAGACCGACACGGGTAAGCAGATCAAACGCACGGTCACGTGCTTCCGCCTCGCTCAGTCTGCGGACATGCATCGGAGCAATCATAACATTCTCCAGCACAGTTTTGTGCGGAAAAAGATTAAACCGCTGGAATACCATACCTACTTCCAGCAGTTCCTCATGCATTTCTTTTGCCGGCAGACGGAATTTCCGTACTCCGTTCTCGTAGTCGTCAAGTAACCGGTCATCAATATATATTTTTCCATTATCTATAGTTTCAAGATGATTCAGCGTGCGCAGATATGTCGATTTTCCTGCACCGGAGGGCCCGATAATACACACAACTTCCTTCGGCTCAACGGAAAGTGATACGTTCTTCAACACTTTCAGGTCTCCGAAACTTTTGCAGATATTTTCTGTCTTTATCATCGACATATACATTACCTCACTAGTATAAAAACACGGGACAACACGACCGCCCGATTTCTTGCATCAGCACCGGAAATAATGCGCTGTGCATTATTCAGTACCTTCTTACAATATCAAATAGAAAACGTTCAAAAGCAGTATACGGTCAACACATATTATTCGTATACGGCAAATTTCTTTTCAAGCTTATTGAACACAAATGTAAACACCGCGGTAATAATAAGGTACAGAATCATGGCAGGAATATAAACGAGCGCAGACGCTGTTGAAGACGAAATACTGCGGGTTACTTTCGTAATATCGGCAAGCGCTATAATTGATACGAGAGACGCATCCTTAAGTACCATGATAAATTCATTTCCCACAGGAGGAATAAGACGGCGGATTGACTGCGGAACAATAATCAGGGACATCGTCTGGCGGTATGTCATGCCCAGAGCGTGTGCTGCTTCTGTCTGTCCGTTATCAATCGACTGGATCGCAGCACGGATAACCTCTGCGGTATATGCGGCAGAGTTAAGTGCAAACGCAATAAACGCAGCAAGAAACCGGCTGTTAATGGTAAGTGCCGGTGAAAGCTGAGGAAGTCCGTAATAAACAAAATACAGCTGCATAAGAAGCGGTGTGCCCCGGAAAAAAAACACATATGCATCGCAGATTTTATTTATAACTGCGTGATGTGACATTTTCCCGAGAGCAAGGAACAAAGCAAGCACAAGTCCGGAACTGACGGAGGCAAGCGTAAGCAGTATTGTTATTTTAGCACCGGCGAGTAAGCTTGGACCCCATCCGATTATCATATGCAGTGTATTCATAAAAAACTTATCCTTTTTCCTGAAAAATTACTTTGCTTTAATCAGCAGCCTGAGTTTCAGCACCTGAAACCATATCAGAACCGAATACATCATTCGAAATCTTGACAAGCGTTCCGTCGGCATACATATCTGTAATCGCCTTGTTTACCGCATCTACAAGTTTTGTATTGCCCTTCTTTATACAGACACCGAAGAACTCCGTCGGATCTGCTTTCCATGCAATAACAAACGGACTGTCAGGTTTGTTAACATAATCGACTGACACAAGAGAATCTGCAACAACCGCATCTACACGTCCGAGCTTAAGATCGTCAAAGCAGTTCATGACTTTGTCATATTCTTCAGCTTCAAATTTAAGACCATTGTCTGCAAGTTTTGTCATGTAAATATCTGAAGTGGTTTCTGCCTGATATGCAACTTTAAGACCGCTGAGTTCTTCCGGCGTTTTTGCCGTTACTTTTGAATCTTTTGTAAGGACCATTGACTGTCCGTTACCGATATAGGGACGTGAAAAATCGTATTTTGCCTTGCGTTCGTCTGTTATAGTAACAGCAGACATAATACAGTCATATTTGTCTGTATCAATACCGGCAAAAATACCATCCCATGCAGTGTCTACAAACTGAACTTCAAGTCCGAGGCGTTTTGAAACTTCCTGTCCGAGAGAAACATCAAAACCAATTGGAGTTTTACCGTCTGCATCAAAATACTCAAACGGCGGATATCCGACTTCCATTCCAACCTTCAGGATTCCTTTTTCAAGCGTAAGACTTCCGGAAGCAGATTCCGATTTCTTTGAGCAGCCGGTACACACCATACCGGCAATTCCTGCAGCTGCAAGAGCCGCAATCATCATCTTTTTCATATTTTCATCCTCCTGGACTAAAGGTCTGTAAACAATAAAAGGACAAAGGCCTTGTTACAGACATCTTTGTCCTTTCTTCGTTAGTATAGGGAATAGTTTTCTGCTTGTCAATTATTGTTGCAGGATTTCTGTATATTTATGCATTATTTGGAAATATTAGAAACAATATCTATACCGAAGTTTTTCATTGACAAATCTTTTAGAGTGCCGTCTGCTGCAAGCCCGTCAAGCGCTTTATTAATCGCATCCCGCAGTGCTGTATTACCTTTTTTACACGCAATACCAAAGTATTCTTCCGCCGGACCTTTCCAGACAAGTACAAACGGGCTGTCGGGTTTATTTACGTAATCCGTCGCAACCAGAGAATCGGAAATAACCGCATCACAGCGTCCGACTTTGAGATCTGCAAATGCATTCATTTCATCATCATATTCATCAGCTTCAAATTTCAGGCCGTCTTTTGCAAGCTTTGTCATAAAGATATCGGAAGTTGATTCCGTAAGGTACCCTACTTTCAGTCCGCCGAGTTCCTGCGGAGTTTTTGCAGTGACATTCGAATTTTTAAGCAGAATCATCGACTGCCCGTTACCGATATACGGTTTTGAAAATTCATATGCAGCCGTGCGCTCATCTGTAATTGTTACTGCAGAGATGACACAGTCATATTTGTCTGTATCAAGGCCTGCAAAAATTCCTTCCCATGCAACATCAATAATATCAGGTTCAAGTCCAAGTTTAGCCGCAACAGCTTTCCCGAGTCCAACGTCAAATCCGAGCGGAGTTTTACCGTCACTGTCATAATATTCAAACGGCGGATATGCGATATTTACGCCGATCTTAAGAGTCTTTCCTTCAAGAGTCATGCCTGATGCGGTTTCTTTTTTTGAACAGCCTGTGAAACAGGCCGCAATTACAGCTGTAATAAGTACAGCGCCAAAAAGTCTTTTCATTTTTTTGTACCCCTTATATGAATAAAATCAAATTTCGTCTCCGCCAGTATAACTGCGAAGAAAATAAGAACACATCCTGTTATCATACGCGGAGTAAGACGCTCGTGCAACAGCAGCGTACTGAACAATACTCCAAAAACTGATTCAAACGACAGAAACAAAGCTGCTATCGACGACTGAACGTATTTAAGCCCTACATTCTGAAGTACGAACGCCGCCATTGTACTGAAAAGTCCCAGATACAGCATTGAAACAACAACACGCGGATTAGTTACTGCTCCTGCAGGGAAAGATCCGTCAAAAAAAGGTGCCGCTGCCCAGGAAAAGACAGCTGCAAAGAAAAACTGCAGGACGGTAAGAAGAATAGTACTCTGAGTTGTATTACACCTCTCCATACGAAGTATATGCAGTGCATAAAACAGTCCGCAGACAAGTGTAAGCATGTCTCCCCTGCTCATAGTAAGGAGAGAAGTATCTGTATTCGAAAGTGCAAGCAGCCCTATTCCCGTAATAGAAATAACCGCTGCAGCAAAAACGTACCATCCGGGACGTTTTTTATACAGCGGCCAGCCGAGCAGTGGTACAAGCATCACATAAATTGTCGTAAGGAATGCGTTTTTCCCGGCCGTAGTATACTTGCAGCCGATTGTCTGAAACGCATATGCCAGAAACAAATAGCCCCCGAGGATGATGCCGTTTTTCCAATAGGTTCTGTTCAGAAGTTTCAGCTTCGGTGCAAAAAGCAGCGCAAGAGCGATTGCTGCAATTGAAAAACGGAATGCCATCATGTATATCGGACCAATATAGTCAAGACTGTCCTTTACGACAACGAATGCAAATCCCCAGATGCAGGCGGCAAGCAGCAGGCCTGCCCCTGCAAGCAGGGATACAGTTCTTCTGTTCATTTTGTACTGCCGGTAATCGGAGTCTTCTTCAAGTGCCAGATATCATTAACATATTCTTCTATCGTACGGTCGGAAGAAAATTTACCGCTGCTGGCAATATTCATAAGCGCCATACGGGCCCATTTCATCTGGTTCTGATATACATTCCCGATAGTTTCCTGCTCTTTGCAATATGCATCAAAATCGGCCAGCACATAGAATACATCCGGCCGCTGTCCTTCAACACCGTAGATAAGCGAATCATGGATTTCCTTAAATTCCTGATGAGTCGGATCATATGTTCCGTCAATAAGCTGATTCACAACCCGTGCAAGCTGAGGATTGCGGTCAAGACAATTCTGGGGATTGTAGCTGTGATCATTCTCTGTCTTTATTATTTCCTGAGCAGAAAGGCCGAATACAAAAGCGTTATCTTTTCCGGCCTCCTCCACAATTTCGATATTTGCACCATCCATGGTCCCCAGTGTAAGTGCACCGTTTACCATGAACTTCATGTTGCTTGTACCCGAAGCCTCAAGCCCTGCCGTTGAAATCTGTTCGGAAACATCCGCTGCGGGGAAAATTTTCTCAGCAACGCTTACTCGGTAATTTTCAACAAATACAACACGGATTTTACCGCGGACCCTGCGGTCGTTATTAACGCGGTCGGCAACAGTGTTGATAAGTTTTATAATCATTTTTGCACGGCGATAGCCGGATGCTGCTTTTGCACCAAAAATAAATGTACGTGCCGGCGGATTAAAATTGGGATCATCGATCAGACGGTTATACAGATACATAATATGCATGACATTAAGAAGCTGTCTCTTGTATTCGTGCAGACGTTTTACCTGTACATCGAAGATACTTTCCGGATCAAGGAACTCGTTCTGCGTATGCTTCAGGTAGTCCGCAAGATGCTGTTTGTTTGCCTGCTTTATTGCCATAAGTTCTTTAAGCGATGCATCGTCACCGGCGAATTCCGCAAGCCCCTTAAGTTTGCTCAAATCCTTTTCCCAGCCATGCCCGATCCGCTTCGTTATAAATTCAGAAAGGAGCGGATTTGCGTTAAGCAGCCAGCGGCGTTGTGTTATACCGTTTGTTTTATTATTGAATTTTTCAGGATACAGGTCATACCACATTTTAAGTTCACGTGTTTTAAGAAGTTCTGTATGAAGTTCAGCAACACCGTTTACGCTGAAACACGAATGAATAGCAAGCCATGCCATATAGATTTTCCCATTGTTGATAATGGACATTTTCTGCTGCTTTTCATAATCATCCGGATATTTTCTGCGGAGTTCAATAAGCAGACGTCTGTTGATTTCCTCGACAATCTGATAAACACGCGGAAGCAGTCCCTGGAAAATATCAATCGGCCATTTCTCAAGTGCTTCGGCCAGAATCGTATGGTTGGTATACGCAAACGTATGGGTAACGACATACCACGCATCATCCCAGCCAATGTTATACTCATCCAGAAGAATGCGCATGAGTTCGGGAATAGCAACAACAGGATGCGTATCGTTAAGCTGAATAACGTGAAGTTCAGGAAATTTATGAAAGTCGGTTCCATAATCGGAAACATAATGCCGGACAAGATCCTGCAGACTGGCCGATGAAAAGAAGTACTGCTGCTTCAGGCGGAGCGCTTTTCCGCTCGGACCACTGTCGTTGGGATAAAGCACGCGGCTGATATTCTCTGCACTGTTCTGC
>Ga0172378_10005350_pt1 | contig 11988 bp, 12 predicted proteins | sample GrowelOW332metaG_FD_119755 | JGI IMG/M metagenome (GOLD analysis project Ga0172378, IMG submission 119755) | Groundwater microbial communities from an aquifer near a municipal landfill in Southern Ontario, Canada - Pumphouse #3_1 metaG | ecosystem: Environmental > Aquatic > Deep subsurface >... | reverse complement strand
GCACTTAAGACAGAAGCAAGCGGGAGGCACACGGAGGCAAACGTGAAACTCACTATCTTAAGACGAAAGCAAGCGGAGGCACACTTAAAAATATGTTGGGATTTATTGATTAACATTATAATCTGTTAACGCAGTTTAGTGATTATTACTAAGTTTGTTCAATAAAATAGGCTAATATTTTGTTTATATTAGCCTATTTTATTAATTGTATTAAATTATTCTTGATTTTGGTCGAGTTTTTCAAGAACTTCATCTGTAAATTCAGAATTACTATAAACGTTTTGAACGTCTTCATTATCTTCAAGCATTTCTGTTAATTTATTCAATGTTTCCGCTTTTTCAAAATCGTCAATTGCGATAGGATCCTTAGCAATCCAACAAATTTTTGCCTCTTTTGGCTCACCATATTTGTTCATTAAGGCATCTCTAACTTTAGTGAAATTCTCGATACTAGTAGTAATTTCATGCCATTCAGAATTGCTTTCAATGTTATCTGCGCCAGCATCAATTGCCGATTCAAACATTTCTTCTTCTTTGGCAACATTACCTTCAAAACCAATTAAACCAACTCTTTCAAACATAAAACCAACACTTCCGGTCTCACCTAAAGCTCCACCGCATTTTGTAAAAATTGATCTAACACAAGAAGCGGTTCTATTTTTATTGTCTGTTAAAGCTTCAACTATAAAAGCTACTCCACTTGGGCCATAACCTTCATATCTAATTTCATCCCAATTTTCACCAGCCCCACCAGCAGTGGCTTTTTTTATTGCATTTTCTATGTTCGCCTTTGGCATACTTGCTGCCTTTGCTGCTATAATAGCGCTTCTCAATCTTGGATTAAAATCCGGGTTAGGATCACCCATTTTTGCTGCTACCGTTATTTCTTTTAAAAGTTTCGTGAAATTCTTGGCTCTTTTAGCATCAGTAATAGCTTTTTGATGTTTTGTTGTAGCCCACTTTGAATGTCCTGACATAAAATCCCTTAATTATTTTCCATAAATAATAAAAATTTGTATAATATAACAAATTCGTTTGATAAATTAACAATTTATTTTTAATTTTCAAATAAAAACTGTAATTTATAGCATTTTATTTAAAAAATTTTATGTAAAACTTATATTGAATAATTATAAAAATATGTTAATTATGTTTATTGGCTTTCTATATTTATGGGGGAAAAATGCTTAGGGCGGAAATTCAAATAGATTTAAAAAATATTTTATTTAATTTTGAAAAAATTAGAGAAGTTACTGGTTATGGTCAAAATGTTATACCGACAGTTAAAGGTAATGCATATAATGTTGGTGTTTATAACGTTGTTAGAGGATTATTATCCTTGAAAGTGCCACAAAAAAAGTATTTTGTTTTTGCTTTGCAAGAAGGAATTGAATTAAGAAAAATGTTTCAAAATCTTGAAAAAATTTTTATTTTAGGTGGAATTTCAAAAGGTGATGAAGAATTTTTTGTAAAATATAATTTGACGCCTGTTGTGAATAGTTTTGAGCAGCTAGAATTATGCAAAAATTTTGAAATAAATGAAGTTATTATTCATTTTAATACTGGAATGAATAGATCTGGAATAAATATAAATGAACTTAAAAAAATAAAACAATATTGTGATGAAAATTCTATTAGGATTTATATGGTAATGAGTCATTTTTGTTGTGCTGATAATAAATTAAGCAACGTAAATGAAATACAAATTAATAATTTTAAAAAAGTTGCCGACTGTTTTTCTGATAAAAATATTTTAAAAGGAATTTCTGCAAGCGATGGAATTGCAAATTTAAATTCTAAGTTGGATTTTTGTAATACATGTAGACCAGGTTTGGCTTTATATGGATATTATGAAGGTTTAAAACCAGCTTACTCAATATATTCACATGTTGAAGAAAAAGATGGCAAACTATATTTACCGCTTGGAATAAATAATGGATTTACAAGCGACTATGGAAATAAAAATAGTTATGTAATTATTGACAACAATAAAATTTTTGTTGATTCAATAGAAGACGATAAAATTATTTTAAGTAATAAAGACAAAACATTAATTGGTAAAAAAGTTACAATTCTTGGTAATGGAATAAGTTTTCAAGATTTTGAAAAAATGAATAAAACGGATATAAGAGATATAGTTGCGAGGATTATTAGTAATTGCGACATAAATCCAAATGAATTTAAAATTAATATTGAAAGAAAAAGAATTAAAATTAATGAATCAAATTTTAAAGCAAAATATAAAATAGAAAATGGTAAGTTTGATTATTTTTATTCAACGATTTTAGAGAAGAGAGAAGTTGAGGATGATGGTATTGTTGGATATGGGGCTACAAAAATTGTTAAAAAAGGCGATAAATTAGCAACATTTTTTGGCGGATATCTTGATGGAATGAATAGAAGTATAAGTAATTCAAATTCTTTTGTTTTTATTGAAAATAAAAATAATGAGTTAATTAAATGTGAAATTTTTGGGAAAATTTCTATGGATCAAACTACGATTAAAATACCAAATGAAGAATTCAATAAAATAGATATTGGGGCAAAAGTTATAATCTTTGATAGCAATCATAAAATAGAAAGTTTTGAAAATAATACAAATAAGAATAAAAATGAATTATTTTTTTATTTAAATAAATCAAGTAGAATTCAATAAAAATTATAATTTTTATATTGTAAATAAAAAAATATATTTTATTCTCAAAAAAGATAAAAATTTATTTTATTAAGGGATTTTATGTTTAAATTATTCTCCATAATGTCAAAAGATATAGGTATTGATTTAGGAACCGCTAATACGGTTGTATGTTCAACGCAAGAAGGTATAATTTTAAATGAGCCGTCTGTTGTTGCATTGTTAGATGAAGATGGAAGGAAAACGCCATATGCTTTTGGAAAAGAGGCAAAAATGATGTTGGGAAGAACACCTTCTAAGATTGAAACAATTAGACCAATGAAAGATGGTGTCATAGCTGATTTTAGAGTCGCTGGAGAAATGATTAAGTATTTTATTCATTCTGTTAATAACTCGAAATCTTGGTTTGGTCCATTGATAATTATTTGCGTTCCATCTGGTTCAACTCCAGTTGAGAGAAAAGCTATACAAGAAGCTGCTGAATCATCAGGTGCTAGAGAAGTTTTTTTAATTGAAGAACCTATGGCAGCTGCTATTGGTGCTGATCTTCCTGTATTAGAACCAACTGGATCAATTATAGTTGACGTAGGTGGCGGTACTTCAGAAATTGGTATTTTATCACTTGGTGGTATTGTTTATGGAAAATCTTTAAGGGTAGCTGGAGACAAACTTGATGAGGCAATAATAAACTATATTAGAAAGAATTTTAATTTATTGATTGGTGAAACGACTGCTGAGAAGATAAAAATGACTATAGGTGCTGCTTGTGCTCCTTTGGATAATAGCGATGGAGCTGTTATGGAAGTTCGTGGAAGAGATTTAAATGATGGAGTACCTAGAGAGATGGTATTAAATGAAAAACAAATATCTGAAGCTGTTGCAGAACCAATTTCTAGAATAGTTGATGCTGTTAAGGTTGCTTTAGAATGTGTTCCACCAGAATTATCTTCTGATATAGTAGAGAAAGGTATAGTTCTAAGCGGTGGTGGTGCATTATTAAAAAATCTGGATCATGTAATTAGTGAAATAACAGATTTAAAGGTTTTTGTTGCTGAAGATCCTTTATTATCTGTCGTAAATGGTATAAGAAAGGTTTTATGTAATATGAAAACATTTAAAGGCGTTTTATTTAAGCAGAATTAAAATTGAATTTTAGTAAATAATAATGATAAGTAGAAGGTATTATTACCGTTCAAGTGCGAATTTTTCCAGATCATTTAATGATAAGAAAATCGTTGGTTATTTTTTTTATACATTTTTTGGTAGAGTTTTTTATTATTTGTTATTGGTTATTAGTATAGTAATAATCAATTTATCTAAAGGAAACAATAAATTTAATGATTTAATAAGGTATTCTGCTTTTACGGTAACAAAACCTATAGTTTTTGTACTTGAAATGCCTTTCAACCTTTTACATGATTTTGGTGAAAATATAAAAAATCTGTTGATGACTAATATTAGAAATAAAAAACTTGTTGAAGAGAATTTAAGACTCAAGAGGTTATATTTAGAAAGTCTGGAAACATCAAGTGAGAATCTTAATTTAAAAAAATTACTTAATTTTAAAGATAGAAATAATTTAAAATATAATTTTATAACAACAAAGGTATATATTTCTGTAAAGAATAATGTATTAGATTCAATAGTTGTCAACGCTGGGAAATTTGATGGGGTTGTTGAGGGATCTTTAGTTGTTGGTAGTAATAATGGTTTAATTGGAAGAGTAATAAATGTTATGGATAATTATTCAAACGTACTGTTGCTAAATGACACAAATTCAAAAATTCCCGCAAAAGTAATTGAGTTAAAAGAGAAAATCATATTATCAGGTTTTAATAATTCTAATTTATTGAAAATACTATTTTTTAATTCAAAAAAGACCCAGATAAAAGATGGTGATTTAGTTTATACTTCTGGTGATTCAAATGTAATTCCAGACGATATTTTTATAGGGAAAGTTATAGAAAAAGATGGAGAATATTTTGTTGAAATGACTGAAAATCCTTATAATTTATTTGATGTTTCAATAATAATTCCGGTTAATAAACCGCAACAATTACAAGATAGTAGTATTAAAGAAACATTTAATAAAGAAAATGTTGACTTTGAAGGTAATGATTCTACTTTTAACAATTCCGTCGATACTCCAATTTTAAATAAAAATTTAGACAAAAATTTTAATAGAGATATAAATAAGGATTTTAATAATATTACGGACAAAAATATTAATAGTAATAAATTGAATAATAAATTGAATAAAATTTTGTATAATTCAAATAACGCTAAGGATAAAAATAGTGAAAATAAAACAAATATAAAAAGCAGTTATGTGGAGAATGATAAAAATATTAAAAATTTGGTTTCTAAACAAAATACTGATAATAAGAAAGTTAATGATAAAGTTGAAATTGGTGATATAATTGAAAAAGATAAAGATTTAGATAAAAAAATTTCAATTAAAGAAGATGAAGATAAATTTGTTAAACAGGAAAAAATTGATAGTGAAATTACTGATAAGAATAATAAAGATAATTTAGGCGATAATTAAGTATTTAAAAATCCTTGCAATTTAAAGAATAATATATATAAACATAAGTATGTTTAAGTGAATTTAAAGTAAATGTTTAAAAGATTTTTATCTGGTTTTATGACGTGCTTTCCATTTATTTGTTTGTCTGATAAGGACATAAAATATTTTCCAGAGGAAATATATAAGAATGATTGGAAATCTATTGGAAATGATATCAGAAAAATAGTGAATAACAATAATAAAAAATAGGGTTTGAAATGATGAATACAGTTCAAGAAAGAAAAGATAGTGAGAGAAAAGAGACGCTTTTACCGCCACCAGAATTGTTGGAAAGATATGAGGAAATATCAAAAGGTTTATCAAAAGATTTAGTAGAATTAGTAAAAAATGAACAAAATCACAGACATAAGTTGCAAGACGCTTATTTGATGCATTTTAGAATGGGGCAGGCCTTTGGTGCATGTTTTTTGCTTTTTGTTATTTATAAAATATTTGAAATAGCAAATAATGGAAATTTAGGTATGGCCTATGCGATGTCCGCTATGTTTGGTTTATTAATAGTTTTAATATTATTGCAATATAAAAAAGATAAGTTAAGCGCTGTTATGAGAAATTCGAATAGAAATAATTATAATAATGCTAGAAAATATAATAATTATAGAAGAAATTATTCTTCACAGAGATAAAAATCTTTAGGAGCAAGTTATGGCATCAACAGAAAAACAAAAAGCTTTAGAAGTAGCGCTACAGCAAATTGATAAACAATTTGGCAAAGGTTCTGCTATGAAATTTGGTCAAAAACCAATTGAAGATATAAAAGTTATTCCTTCTGGGTCATTAACTTTGGATAATGCACTTGGTGTTGGGGGCTATCCAAGAGGTAGAATTATTGAGATTTATGGTCCAGAAAGTTCTGGGAAGACTACTTTAACTCTACATGCCATAGCTGAGGCTCAAAAACAAGAATTAACTTGTGCCTTTATTGATGCTGAACATGCATTTGATCCTTCTTATGCAAAGAATTTAGGTGTTAATTTGGAGGAATTGATAATTTCTCAACCTGGTAGTGGAGAAGAAGCACTAGAAATAACCGATACTTTAGTTAGATCTGGAGCTGTTGATGTTATAGTTATTGATTCTGTTGCAGCTTTAGTTCCAAAAGTTGAGCTTGAGGGCGCTATGGAAGATAATCAAATGGGATTGCAAGCTAGATTAATGAGTAAGGCTTTGAGGAAATTAACTGGATCTATCTCTAAAACTAATTGTACAGTTTTTTTTATTAATCAGATAAGAATGAAAATTGGTATTATGTTTGGGAATCCAGAAACAACAACTGGTGGTAATGCATTAAAATTTTATTCATCTGTAAGAATTGATGTTAGAAAGAATGCACAAATAAAAGATAAAGAAGAAGCAATTGGAAATGAAACTACTGCAAAAGTTGTTAAAAATAAAGTTGCCCCTCCTTTTAGAAGTGCTAAATTTGAGATTATTTTTGGTGAAGGTATTTCAAAAACTGGCGAGATAATTGATCTTGGTTCTGAGATGAACATTATTGAGAAATCTGGTTCTTGGTATTCTTATAATGGTTCTAGAATAGGGCAGGGTAAAGAGAATGCAAAGGAATTTTTAAAATCAAATCTAGAAATATTAAAAGAAATAGAAGATAAAATTAGACAAAATTTTTCAAATAATATTCTGATTTCTGGTGAGACAAATGTTAATAGCGATGATTTTGTAGGTGAGAGCGTTGAAAAAGTAGACAAATCAAAAAATAAAAAGTAGTTAGAACAAAATACGTTTATTATTGGTTCTTTAAAACTATATTTTATTGTTTCATGCAATAGTATTCACTTTGTTGTAATTCGTTGTTATATAGCTTTTTTGAAATGATATATATTTTGAAGTTGTTTATTAATAAATCTAATATTATCTTTAATGTTGTTAATTTTTATATAATTATTTAAATTTATTTGCATTATTTAGAATCATTCAGCTTATTATTTCAAATAGTCTATTTGTATCTTTCGCAATAAAATCAGCACCATTTTTTATAAGGTTGTTATAATTATCTATTTTATTTCCACCAAGATATCCTATTACTATTATATCTATTATTCTATTATAAAGTTTTTTAAAAGCTCTGCCAGCTTGACAACCAGCTATTGAATCTTCAATAATAAATATGCAATCTTTTTTATTTATATTCAATTTATATTTGTTTTTAATATCATTGAAAGCATATATAAATATATCTGGTTCAGGTTTGAACTTACAACCATCTATTGCTCCACATAAATAAACATTTTTATCAACATCAAAGTATTTATTAAGTATTTGATTATTAACATTATTACTTTTTACGATAAAATCACGTCTAAATGATGAAGATGTTATACACATTATAATATCATTTATATTTGAAAACTTGTTTATAAGTGAATCTATATCCTGTGTTACTTTAATTTCACCATTTTTTAGATTATTAAAATATGTAAAATAATATTTTCTTAATTCTTCTGGATTTAAATTAAAATTTGGTTTTATAAAATTATCTGCTTTAAGTTTTGACAAAAATTCTTCTGGATGTTTTCCACTAATATTTTTGAAAAAATAATCATCAGAAATTTCTTTTAACAATAAACTTTGTTTTTGGAAGAACGATTCTATTGACTTTTTATATAAAATTTCAGTATCAACTAATGTTCCATCATAATCCCAGAAAATTATTTTCATTAACTTTATATTTTATTTTTAATTTGTTCACTAATAAACTTAAGCATTTCATCTTTTGTTTCAACTATAACGTCGGCGCCAGCCTCTTTTAGCTCCTCCTTTGAGCAAAATCTACTTCCAACTAAATATCCAACAACTAAGCAATTTACATTATTTTCTAAAATATTTTTAGCTGAACAAGCGGATTTACAACCGGATATTGAATCCTCTACCATAATAAGGGGGTTATTTTCCGGATTTAATTTATACTTTTTTGTGATATCATTATAAGCAAATATATAGCCATTTGGGCTTGGTTTTAATTCTTTATTTCCAACTTCATTACAAATATAAATATTTTCATTTATATCAAAATAATTCTTTAAGATTTTTACTGCTGGATTGTTGTATTTTGCTTCAAAATCAGCTCTATATGTTGAAGTAACAATTGCCATAAATATATTATCAAATTTTGAAATTTCATTTAAAATATATGCAATATCTTTTGTTAATATAAGTTCATTTCCACTTAACTCATTTTCAAAAACTCTTTTTAATTCATCTAAATTTATAAAAGCGTCTTCTTTTATATAACCGTCTTTTTTCATTATTTTTATTACATTAAATGGATGTTTTCCAGCGTATTTTTTAAAATAATCTTTATCATTTATGTCCTTTAAGACTAAATTATTTGCTTTTAGATAATTTACAAAGATATTTTTATAAATTTGTTCTGAACTAACTAATGTTCCGTCGTAATCCCAGCAAATAATCATTTTTTTCTATATTTATTATAGTTTTAATGGTAATTGATAAAATTGATAAAATCAAGTTTATAATTATTATATTGGCTAAAAATAAAAAATAATTTCTTTATATATCAAAATAATATTTATTTATATATTGAAAATTTTAATATTTCGATGATAATATAATTATCGTTTTGTAATTTTGTAAAAGTTTGAATATAAAAATATTAACATTGTTTCCAGAAGTTTTTGATGAATATTTAAAATCATCAATTTTAGGAAGAGCTTTAAAAGAAAAATTATGGAATTATGAACTCATAAATATTAGAGATTATTCAAAAGAAAAACATAAGAAGGTTGATGATACTCCATTTGGTGGGGGATGCGGGATGATAATAAACCCAGAAGTTATTGCTACTGCAATTGATAAAACTTGTGATTTAAAAAATACAAAAATTTATTATATGTCACCTCGTGGTAAAGTATTTAATCAAAAAAAGGTTAATGATATAATAAAAAATGAAAATATAGCTATAATTTGTGGTAGATATGAAGGCATTGATCAAAGAGTTATAGATGAATATAATATTGAAGAAATTTCAGTTGGCGATTTTATTTTGACTGGAGGCGAATTACCAGCTTTAACTTTAATCGACTGTTGTGTTAGATGTATAGATGGCGTACTAGGTAATCATGATTCAATTAATAATGAAAGTTTTGGTGGAATCAGTAATTCAAAATATGACAATCTTCTTGAATATCCGTTATATACTCAACCAAGAAATTGGAGAAATAAGGCAGTTCCCGAAGTATTATTATCAGGTAATCATCAAAAAATAGCTGAATGGCAGCTTGAACAGTCTGAAAAAATAACAAAAGAAAGAAGACCAGATTTATGGAAAAAATATAAGAACTGAGAATCAAATAAGATTTAAATAAATAAACATTTTTAATATAAGCCAATAATTAAGTTAAATAATTAGAAATGGTTAATAAAAGCCCATTAAGTTAGTTAATGGGCTTTTTCCGTTTTTCTAGACTATTTCTTTTTACTAGCTAAGAAATCTTCTATTGTTGTTTCAATTTCTTCAACATCTGCTTTACTTGTTATGTAGTCAATTACTTTATTTTCAAGTAAATTGCCAGTTATTTGATTCAACATAGATTTATTTTTCATATAAAAGTCAATAATCATTTGTTCTTGTCCAGGATATGCACTTGCCATTCTCCTCAATGATTCAATAACTTCTGTATCTTCGACTTTTATATCATTAATTTTTCCGATTTCAGATAAAATTAAACCTAATTTGACAGAATCTTCAGCATCTTTTCTAACCTTTTCTTTTTCTTTCTCTTTTTCCTTGTCGTCTTTAAACTTATTTGGATTATTTTTTAACTCATCTTCAACAGATTTCCACTGTCTATCAAATTCCTCATCGATTATGCTTTTTGGCATATCAAATTTAACATTAGATTTTAACCATTCAAAAACTTCTTCTTTTATATAGTTTCTTATGGTGTTTGTATACATTTCGCTTAATTCTTTTTGTATAATTTCTTCAAGTTTTTCAATAGTTTCAATTGCAAAATTTTCCTTTAAAAATTCATTAGTCAATTCTGGAAGTTTTGAAGTGCTTATACTGTGTATTTTAACTTCAAAAACTGCTGGTTGACCTGATAATTCCTTTTTTTGATAATTTTCTGGGAAAGTAACTTTTACATCAACATTATCCCCAGCTTTTTTACCAACCAGTTGATCTTCGAAACTATCTATAAAACTTTTGCTGCCTAATTCTAATTCATAATTTTCAGCTTTTCCACCTTCAAAAGGAACATCTTTTATTTTACCAAGGAAGTCTATTTTAACTTTATCACCAAGTTTTGCCTGGTAATCTTTGCCTTCTTCAGCCCATTTTGCCTTAGATTTTAATAATTTATTTTTTCCTTCATCTATATCCTTCTTTGAAACATTAATTTTTTGTTTCTTTATATGCATTTTATTAAGTTTAATTTCTGGTATCTCTGGATATAATTCAAAACTAACTTCGAAATCGAAATCTTTATTATTTTCAAGATTCTTTACTTCGATTTTTGGTCTACTAATTAAATTAAAATTATTTTCCTTTATAATTTTGTTGACACTCTGATCAACTAAACTTTCTGCGGCATCTGAAAGCAACACGGCTGAATATTTGTTCTTAATAAATTCTACCGGAACTTTGCCGACTCTAAAACCGTCTACTTTTAATTTTTTCTGTTCCTTTAGAGCTTCTTCTTCAATTTGTTTTTTTAAATTTTCAGCAGAAATTTTAACACTAAACTTTTTTTCTAAATTTTTATCAAATATCTTTTTTACATCAGTCATTTTTTTCCTTTTATTTTTAAATGAATGGTACGGGTAAGAGGACTTGAACCTCCACGTCTTTCAACACTGGAACCTAAATCCAGCGCGTCTACCAATTCCGCCATACCCGCTTATTATTTTATCTATAATAAAAAATAAACTTCTGTGAGTCTAAACAAAAAAAAATAAAATTCAATCAAATTTTTCAATTGTTAAAGTTATATAAAAATAAAGATTTATTCGTTAAATATGAAAATAAAGTGAGGTAGATAACCTAAATTCGCTTAAGTACGGATGCTTCTTTTCAGATCTGTCCGGATTATTAAGTAACCTACCTATCTACCTCAGTAGGTATTTTAAGTTAAAAATATTAATTTTGCAAGAAAAATTTAGCTCTATTATTATCTAGTCATTAGATTTACTATGAGCTGTTTTATAAAATATAATGTTGAAGGTAAGACTCTTATAAGTATATAGCCAAAAAGGCCGATTATAGCTAACAATATTGGAATAATAAATAATGCATTTAATATTAATCTAAACATAGCCATTGCTTTTGCTGATCTAGCGTCAGTCAGTGGGGAATCTTGATTAACACTTTTTGGTGCGTCTTTTACAATATCCTCTTCTTCATTCTTATTTTTTTTAAAATCTTCACCTATTGCTTCTTTTGTTTTTTCTTTCATGAAATTTTGAAGTTCTTTTGCATCACTCATAAAATCCTTTAAATTAATTAAAATAAATTTCTGGTATCAAATTTTTTCCATTCTACTAAAAATTCTTGAAAGTGTTTCTTATTCTTATCATCTTTATATTCTGTTAGGTAATTTTTTAAATCTACATTACATTTATAAAAGTTTTCTTTTGATATATTTCCACAATGCATTTGATAGTTTAAATATAATAAATAAGTGTTCATAACATCTGTTTCGCAATAGTCTCTTATTTCTTTAATTTGACCATTTAAATACATGTCAGCAACTTTTGAACCATCAACACCAATTTTTCCTGGAAT
>Ga0172378_10005349_pt1 | contig 11988 bp, 8 predicted proteins | sample GrowelOW332metaG_FD_119755 | JGI IMG/M metagenome (GOLD analysis project Ga0172378, IMG submission 119755) | Groundwater microbial communities from an aquifer near a municipal landfill in Southern Ontario, Canada - Pumphouse #3_1 metaG | ecosystem: Environmental > Aquatic > Deep subsurface >... | reverse complement strand
TTCTTCATATATTATCGGCTTACAAAATACTAAGAATTGGACTGTTGCAATCGGTTTATATCAAATGGTTTCAAGTAACGATCTCGTTATGTCGTATTATACTCAATTTGCTGCAGGTGCAATTTGTATTGCAATTCCTACTACATTATTATTTATTTTCTTACAAAAACATTATGTCTCCGGTGTTACTGGTGGAGCAGTCAAAGGCTAAAAATGAAAAAAAGCATTGCTTTAGTTTTGAGCCTTTTCTCTGTCGCATCTATGCTTTTTAGTTGTGGTAATCAACCAAGTGATGATAATAAGTGTGATCCAGATGATATGTTTTGTGATAATGATGATGAAAAACCAACTGATACAATCACTTTGGAAGACGACTTAAGTAATTCATACAATCTTGATAAAACAGTTACGAACATAAATGGAAGTTGTAATTATGAAATTTTTGTTCGTTCTTTTTATGATTCAGATGGTGATGGCATTGGAGATTTAAATGGTGTTACTTATCAATTACCATATCTTTTTTCATTAGGTGTTAAGAATTTATGGTTAATGCCAATTAATCCATCTCCTTCTTATCATGGTTATGATGTAAAAGATTATTATGGAATTAATCCTGATTATGGTACTTTTGAAGATTTCAAAAATCTTGTTAAAGAAGCTAAAAAGTATAATATTGGTATTATTTTAGATGAAGTTTTTAATCATTGTTCTAATCAAAGTCAATGGTTTATCGATTCATATAACGACTATAAAAGCAATAATACTTCGATTGATTCGAAGAAAGATTGGTTTAATTGGTCAGAAGTCAGTAAATCAGGATATAACCAATATGGTGGATTATATTATGAATCAAGATTCAGTAGTACAATGCCTGATTTAAATTTAGATAATGAAGATGTTCTAAAAGAAATAGAAGATATTTGCAAATTCTGGATTGAAAATGGTGTTGAAGGTTTTCGATTAGATGCTGTTTTATATTATTATTTTGGAAATACTACAGCAAACGTTAAATTTTTAAATTGGTTACAAGAAACATGCAATAAATATAAAGAAAATTTCTATATTGTTGGTGAATGTTGGGATAATCAAACAATTATTAATAAATATTATACTTCAAACATTACCTCATTATTTAGTTTTCCTAGCTCTTTAGCTAGTGCTACTGATGGTTCGATTGTTGGTTGTGTTAAAGGTGTAAATGATGCGAGCAAGTTTGCTTCCTATATTGAAACACAAGAAGCAAATATGAAATCCATTAATGCAAATGCGGTTTCTAGTTATTTCTTAAGCAATCATGATATGGATCGAAGTAGTAATAATCTTACTGGAACATATGCAAAAACTGCCGCTTCAGTGACATATTTATTGCCAGGAACTCCTTATATTTATTATGGTGAAGAAATTGGATTATTAGGTGTAAGAAAGACTTCTCCAGAAGATGCAAGTGATGCAAGACGAAGATTACCAATGGTTTGGTCAAGTAGTAATAAAACTGGTTTATGTGATTTTCCTGAATCCAGTCGTTTAGATTTAGATAATAATACTCAAGTTAGTAAAGGGGTTGAGGATAATTTATCCGATCCATACTCATTAACTTCACATTATCTTAAAGTCTTAAATGTTCGTAATAAATTCCCAATCATTAAAGATGGAACTTTTAAAGATTTATCCAGTGTTATTACCTCTGATAATAAACGAATTCTTGCTTACGAAATCATTAAAGATGATCAAAAAATTGTAATTATTCATAATTTATCTTCGATTGGTGCAAAAGTTAAATTAAATAGTGTTTCTAATAAGATTTTAGATTCGATAAATACTAGTAAAAAAATACCATCTTTGAAAGATGATACTCTCTTAATAGGTGGTTATAGTAGTGTTGTATTAAATTGTGTTAATTAGTTTTTTATAGTTATATATAAATCTATAAATGTAATATCGATTATTATTAAAAAGAAGAAGTCTAATACTAGAAGTTTTAACATTATAGGGAAGCTATATAAAGGTAAAGATTGAACAGAAAATAATAAGATATTATAGATAAAACCAACAATAATAAAGAAGAGGGCGACATTGATACCAATTAGCCCTTTTTTGTTGAGTTGTTTATCTTGGTTATAGACAATATTTTTAATTAGATTTTCTTCTTTGGTTTTCATTGAACGAATTATCGAATATGTTTCAAAAATAGTCATGATAGAAAAGATAACAAAACAGAATAAAAACATGAAGTTATCGGTATTATCTTCAGTTTTTCCCATCGTTAATAAGCACAAAACAATCGAGACTAATCCAAGTAAAGTAAGGATGCTAGTTGAAGTAGCAAATATAATATTGTAAGTTTTTTTATTCATAAAATTATTATAACAAAAAATGCTAAATTTATTAATTAAATATGATATAAAAATATACACTATTTTGTTATAATTAATGAATGAAAAGAATTATTTTAGCCTCAAGATATAAAAGAGTATTTGCAAAGTTAATTGATTTCTTAATTCTTTGTATTTTTACTTTTGGCACATTTTTTGCTTTTGTTTTCCCAAACACTTTTGATCAAACTAGTTATGTTAATAATATGAAACAAATCGGAATATATTATGACGAATCAGGATTATTTTTAAAGTCGTCATCCGGAACTTTTGTTTCACAATCAAGTTTTTCAAATATTATGAAAATTGATGATTTAACATCAATTACAGTGAAAGTTGATGATGAAACTTTTAAAGATATTAATTTAACTCAATCTTTATTTAATTTTTATACTATTAGATATATGAATTTTTCCGATAATAATAACTTAAGTGAAGAAGTTTTCAAAAAAGAAATCCTTAAAATAGGTGATGAAAAATCAAATATTAAAGCTCTCGATATTACCGATCAAGTTTTTACATATACCATGATTGATGACAAAAAAGAAAGTACGACAGTTAATTTCGTTATTGAAGTGTTTAATAGTGCAATTGATATTGTTAATAATAGCGAAAAAGTTGAAAAACTAAGTGAAAATAATCGAAATATTATGGTTTCTGCTCTTATGTATTTTCCAATTATATTGATTGGGTTTAGTTTTATTCTAGATTTCTTAATCCCATTATTTTCCAGGAATGGTCAATCAATAGGAAAATATATCTTCAAATTAGCAGTTTTATCAAAAGATGGATATACCTTAAAAAAATATTGGTTATTACCACGTTGGATTGGATATATTTTTATTGAAATTATTTTAGGCGTTTGCACCATTGGTGGAATGATTATCATTTCATATACTATGATGTTGTTTAATAAAAAACATCGAGTAATTCATGATTATTTAGGAAATTCAGTTGTAATAGATCGCAGTAATTCATTTTGGTTTTCTTCAAGAGAGGAAGAAGATTTCTTAGTAAAAAGATGCGGAGTCAAATAAGATGAAAAAAGATAGCAGAATTGTTTATTCAGGTTTTTCAAAAAAAGTTGTTTCATATTTATTAGATATTGCTTCTGTTTTTCTAACTTCTTTAGCTTTATATTTTTTATCGATTAGTTTAGTTGCTGGTCCTTTTTTAAATTACAACAATAATAAAGATATAATATATAGAAGTGAAGAAAAGTATGGTCTAAATGTACAAGAAACAACTAATTATCTTGATTATGAAAGAGCTTGTACTGATTTTTATTTCAATTATTTCAAAGATGATATTGTCAAAACTTATGTTGATGAAGGTAAAAACTACACAATTGAACATATATATAATGTATTAGTCTTAAATTTACCAGCCGAACCAACTGTTTCGACTCATTCAACATCTTACTATAAATATAGTGTCAATGATGATGGAAGTTTTAATGTTGATGTTGTAGCAAATAGAATTGCTGGTAGTGGAGAATTTTACGAACGAAGCTTAAAAGATCTCTTTTATACTAGTTATGAAGAACTTTTTGTTATTGCTAGAAAATACGATTCTACTTATTCTTTAGCTTTTTCAACTAATTCCCAAATCGAAGATATTACTCGAGTGATAAGTTTAAGTATTTCAATCATTGTTTTCTATATGGTTTTACCTTTCTTTTTTAAACATGGCGCAACTTTATTTGAACATATTTTTAAAATCGGACACACTAACGAAAAGAATGGTTATAGTATTTCAAAATATAAGATTTTATTACGACCATTATTTGATTTTCCGCTCTTTTTATTAGGTCTTTATTTTGCAACCCTATATTCAATAGTTTTACTTATTGTTTTACCTCTTTTTGCTAACGCTATTTATATGATGTTTTCTTATCATAATATTAGTTTTTATGAAAAAGTTTCAAAGACTGAAAGTTGTGATGAAGATACCTCATTAATTTTTGCTAATTTATCAGAAGAAGAAGCTTTTGAAAAAGAAAATAATCAAATTGATGATCCAGATTTTATCGCTAGATTAGAAAAAATGAAGAAAATAGAAGACAAAAGTAATAATTTGTAAACACTTTCATTTTTAAAATAAATTTAAAAAAATATGTTGAACAAATCACGATAATTAGAATGTAAGCGTTTTCTGTAAGCGCTTTATTTATTCGATTACATCGTATATTTTTCTTGTAAACTCCTAAATAAAGAATAAACTTTTAGCGTAAGGAGGAAATTGAATTATGTTTAATTTTGATGATTATACGTCATACATTGCTGATTCAAAAAGCGATAGTAATAGTTATGAACTAACTTATATTGGCAATTATTCTAATACAGTGATTAGTCAATTTACCCCTAACGCGATTTTGTTAGATTCACCAATCAAGAAGTAGTTAATGTATGATTATAAAAGTCCACAAATGTGGACTTTTTTTATGTTCATAAACAGTCTTTTCGTGGTATAATTAATGCATTATATAAAGATTTTAAATTGCAATAAAAAAGATTGATAAAATCATTAGTTTTTTAAGGTTTAGATATTGATTTTTTATTAAAAAATTGCGATATTAAAGTTAATTAGTCGGCTTTTTTATAAATAGAAATATTTTCGAATATTTCTATTCAAAGGGGATCTTATGAAAAAGAAAAAAAGTTTGTTGTTTGCTATGTCGATGTTGTGTTTAGTTGGTTTAATTTCTTGCGGAAGCAAAGTTGATGATGGTGGTGGAGAAAATAAACCACCAGTTGACGATCCAGTTGTTGATGATAAACCTACCAGTGATATCGTTGCAGCGCCAACTTATCAAGAAGATAGTGTTTCAATCCATTATTATCGTAAGGATAGAAACTTCAAAAATTGGGCTTTATGGTTATGGGATTATCCAAGTGGCGAAGGAAAAGAATTCGCTTTTAATGGTGTTGATGAATTTGGAGCAGTTGCAGCTTATCCATTATCAACTTGGGAAGAAAATATGACTGATAAAGGCCTTGGTTTTATTGTTAAATCTAAGGGCGATTGGTCCAAAAAAGATGTCGATGGTGATCGAATAATTGAGTTTACTAAATTTGAAAAAGACGAAAATAAAATATTTAATGTCTACCTTAAAAGTGGCGATAAAAACATTTATTCAAATGACAAATTTGAAGTCACTGAAGATGTTGAAGATTGCAAATTTGACTCATTTAAATCTATTTATTTTAAAACAAATAGTCAGATTTCATCATATATTATTTATGAAAACGATAAGAAAATTATCGAAAAAACCGTTGATTCTGAAAAATTAGAATTCAATATTTCTTTAGATGCTAACGTTACTTTTGAAAATTCATATGAAATGGAAGTCTTTTTCAAAAAGAGTGGAAAATCCATTAAAACTGACATTTCAATGAGTTCTTTATTTAAAGATGAAGAATTTACAACAAATTACACTTATGATGGCGACGATTTAGGGGCAATTTATACAAAAAATAATACAACTTTTAAAGTTTGGTCACCTATTTCTAAAAATATTAAACTTCGTATTTATAACAACGGCACTCCAAAGAAGGTTGATGAAGTTAAAGGTGATGATGGATATAAAGAATATCAACTTAATAAAGAAGATAAAGGTATTTGGTCTTTTAAAATAGATGAAGATTTAGCATCAAAATACTATACTTATGTTGTTACTAATTCTTCCTACGAAGAAGAAGAAATTGTTGATCCATACGCAAAATCTTGTGGTATTAGTGGTTTACGTGGACAAATTGTCGATTTTTCAAAAACAAATCCTGATAATTGGGAAAATACTGAAGCTTTACAAATTGATCGTAAATCTCTTGTTGCTTACGAAACTCACGTTAGTGATTTAACAAGTAGTGCAACTTGGACTGGTTCAAAAGAAAATGTAAATAAATTTGCTGGAGCTTATGAAGAAAATACAACATATACCGCAAATGGAGTTACCGTTTCAACTGGCTTTGACAATATTAAAGAATTAGGCGTTAATGCTGTTCAACTTCAACCAATTTATGATCAAGCAAATGATGAAACAACTATGAAATTTAATTGGGGATATAATCCTTTAAATTACAACTGTTTAGAAGGTAGTTATTCTTCAAATCCATACGATGGTTACACAAGAATTAAAGAATTTAAATCTCTTGTTCAAGCTTACAATAAAGCAGGAATTAATATCATTATGGACGTTGTTTATAATCACGTCAGTGGAGCAAAAGGTTCAAATTTCGATGTCTTAATGCCAGGATATTATTTTAGATATTACAATGGAAATTTCTCAAATGGTAGTGGTTGCGGAAACGAAACTGCAAGTGAAATGCCAATGTTTAGAAAATTCATGATTGATAGCGCAAAATTCTATGCTTCCGAATATAAATTAGGTGGCTTTAGATTTGATTTAATGGGTCTTCATGATTTATCAACAATGGATAAACTTACTGAAGAATGTAAAAAAATAAATAGTTCAATTTGTATTTATGGTGAACCTTGGTCTGGTGGTACAAGTACTCTCCAAGATAGCTTATCTGCGAAACAAATTAATGGTAATTTATATCAAGGTTATGGTCAATTTAATGATAAAATGCGTGACGCTTTGATTAAAGGTGGATTAAGTAGCGTAGAATCTCTTGGTTGGATTGATAAAAAAGATAAACGTACTTCAATTTTCGATATGCAAAAAATCGAAGCTGGAATCAAAGGTATTACTCTTTTAGATAACGGTTCAATTAATGATCCAGACAAAACTACTAATTATGTAACTTGTCACGATAATTACACTTTAACCGATCGTTTTATTGCTAGTGGTGCTTTCAAGAAAGATTCTCCAGAATTAAAGAGTATGAATCAATTAGCAAATTCTGTTGTTTTCACTTCACAAGGTACAAGCTTTATGTTAGCTGGTGAAGAGTTTTTAAGAACTAAGAATGGCGATAGTAACTCCTATGATTCAGGTTATGATGTAAATACACTTGATTACGAGCTTAAAATTAAGAATATTGATTTATATAATAATTACAAAAAATTAATTGATTTCAAGAAGAATTTCAGTGGATTGCATTTAGGTGCAGATAAAAATACTCAAATTGAGTATCATCAAAGTTCTGATAATAATGAATTCCATTATTTCTTAAAAGATCAAACATCAAATAAACAATATATTGTTATCCACACAAATGGATACAGTAGTGAAACTTTGCCAACTATCGATTTGAATGGTTATGAGTTATTCTATAATTCCGATCCAGGAACTTTAGAATTATCTAGCAAAACTAGCTTAAAGTCTTACCAAACAATTATTGCTTACAAATAGTTGTGATTTAGAAAAAAATAATAAAAAGTATGCTTTTAGTAAAGCTATGTGATAGTGAAAAGCATTGATGCTCTCACTAAATATCAATGGTTCTTATTTAAAATAGCATACTTTTTATGTTTGTGATATTATTTAAAAGATGAAAGTAAATTACAATATGCATACACATACAGCTAGATGTGGACACGCTCTTGGTACAGATGAAGAATACGTAAAAAGTGCGATTAAAGCTGGTTTTAAAACACTTGGTTTTAGTGATCATGCCTTTTTTCCTAACATTGTTCATGAACATATGCGTGGAAATTATAGTGAATTAGATGGATATATTTCGAGTATAAATCACTTAAGAAATAAATATAAAAAGAAAATTGATATTAAATTAGGTTTTGAGATTGAGTATCAAGAGAATTTTTATGGTTTTTATCGTTTTTTACTTCAAGAAAAAGGTTTTGATTTCTTAATTCTTGGTCAACACTTAGTTTACAATAATAGTGGTGAACCAATTTATTATTATAAGAATAATGATGATCTTGCAGGAATTAAAAAATATCGAGATGACTTAATAAAAGGAATGGAAACTGGATTATTTTTCTATGTCTGTCATCCTGATCTATTTATGACTAATGTTAGTAAAATTACTCCAGAAGTTCTCGATATCTGCAAAGATATTTGTGAAGCTAGTAAAAAATACAATATTCCTCTTGAAATTAATCTTGGTGGATTAGGGTATGCAAACTTGCACTCCGAAATAAAGGGTACGAATCCTTATCCAAATCATTATTTTTGGGAAATTGCTTCTAAAGTTGGCTGTTCTTGCGTTATTGGAGTTGACGCTCATTCTCCAAGCGATTTAGAAGGTAATAGAATTGCATTTGCTTATGAATTTATTGCTGCACACAAGCTAAAATTGATTGAAGATGTAACAATGATTAATAAGAATTATATCGATAGAATCAAGTAAAATGCATTCATGCATTTTGATAAAATGAAAATTTTCTGTAAGCACTTTTGAAAAATGAAAAAAAGTGCTTTTTTATATATAATATTTTCATCGAATTTGATAAAATATATACAAAGAGGAAAACATATGTCAGAAAATATTTTATCCGAATACTTATATGGACAATCGATTGAAGCTTATGAATATTTTGGCGCTCATTTTGTGAAGCAAAATATCGAAACAACAGTTGATGTTCCACTTAAAAAAGACCCAACAAAGACCAAAAAGATTACTACAATGCGTCTTGTTGATGGAGTAGTTTTTAGATTATATGCACCACTTGCAAGTGATGTATCAGTTATTGGTGATTTTAATAATTGGGATGCTTCCGTTAATAAGATGACTAAGATTGATGATTCCGGTGTTTTTGAAGTTTTTGTCCCAAATCTTCACAACTATACTTTCTATAAATATCATTTTAGAAATTGTAATGGTGAATATGTTGATAAAGCTGATCCATTCGCATTTTTTAGTGAATATCGACCAGGTAGTTGTTCAAGATTATTTAATATTGAAGGTTTTATATGGCATGATCGTCCATATTTAAATAGTAGAAACAGAAATTTTGATCGACCAATGAGTATTTATGAAATGCACCTTGGTAGTTGGAAAGGAAAAGTGGATGATCGATTCCTTTCTTATGAAGAAATTGCTGATTATTTAATCCCATATTTAAAAGATTTAGGATATACCCATATTGAAATTATGCCTATTGTTCAATATCCATTTGATGGAAGCTGGGGATATCAAGCCACTGGATTCTATTCTGTTGATTCGACTTATGGCAATCCAATGCAATTAATGTCTTTTGTTGATCGTATGCATCAAGCGGGAATCGGTGTTATTTTAGATTTCGCTCCAGTTCATTTTGCTGTTGATGCCTGGGCTTTAAATCATTTTGATGGAAGTTGTCAATTTGAATACGGCAATGAACACATGTATTCACCATGGGGATCATTACAATTTGATCTTGGTAAAGATCCAGTTCGAAGTTTCTTAATGTCTGCAATGAATTTCTTTATAGAATATTATCATTTTGATGGTTTAAGAATTGATGCTGTTAGCAATATTATTTATTGGGAAGGCAACAAAAATAACGGTGAAAACACCGGTGGTACCGAGTTTATTCGTCGTTTAAATGGTAAAATCCATTATAAACATCCAGAAGTTATGATGATTGCTGAAGATAGTACTGATTATAATGGAACTACTAGACCATTAGAATATGGTGGTTTAGGTTTTGATTATAAGTGGGACCTTGGTTGGATGAATGACACTTTAAAGTATTATGCTAACGATCCAATTTATAAAAAATGGGAACACAACAAGATTACTTTCAGTATGATGTATTTCTTTAGTGAAAATTTCCTTTTACCTTTAAGTCATGATGAAGTTGTTCACGGAAAAGGAACAATCATTAATAAAATGTTTGGCAATTACGATACTAAATTTGCTTTAGTTCGTAATTTATATACTTATCAATATGCTCATCCAGGAAAGAAATTGAGTTTCATGGGTAATGAACTTGCTTCTTTTGATGAATGGAATGAAAAACGATCATTACCTTGGGAGCTTAAACGCTTTCCAAAGCATGATAGTGTTTCAAGATTGATTCGTGACTTAAATTTAATTTATGCTTACGAACCAGCAATGCACGTTGAAGAATATAATCCAGTTCACTTCAATTGGTTGATGGTTAACAATTGTAACGATAGCGTCTTCGCTTTTGAAAGAAGAGTTGGAGATAGTCATCTTATTTTTGTCTTCAATATGACTCCAAATCATTTTGATTCATATGATATTGGCGTAACACGTGAAGGTACCTATAAAGAAATCTTTAATAGCGATAAAGACGTTTATGGCGGAACAAATAACTATAATGGCTTGCCATTATTAACAAATCTTTATGGACCAGAAGATAAACCATTTAAGATTAGTCCAAAATTAGCTGGTTATAGTTCAATGATCTTCAAGTATGTTGCTAAAAATATTGAAGAACAAAAAAATGATAAAGTTGTAGATTAATACTATTATTTCAAGGGAGAATTTATGTTTACAAATAAAGAAGGATTTAAAAAAGAATATATCGAGCGTCTTGCTGAAAAGTATGGAAAAACACCATCTGAAGCTCATATTCTTGAAAAATACGATATCTTGGGTGAAATTGTTCGTGATTACGCCGGTACTGATTGGCGTAATACACGAGAATATGTCTTACAAAATGATGAAAAACAATTAATTTATTTTTCAATGGAATTCTTAATTGGTCGATTAATGACTTCAAACTTAATGAATTTAGGAATCTATGGAATATGTCGAGATGGCCTAAATGAATTAGGTATTGATATCGGTGAATTAGAAGATGTTGAAGCAGATGCAGGATTAGGAAATGGTGGTTTAGGTCGATTGGCTGCATGTTTTATGGATTCAATCGCTTCATTAGGATATGTAGGACATGGAAATTGTATCCGTTATGAATATGGTTTCTTTAAACAAAAAATAGTTGATGAAAAACAAGTTGAATTACCAGATCAATGGTTAACAAATGGCTATGTTTGGGAAATCAGAAAACCAAAGCACGCTGTTGAAGTTAGTTTTTATGGTAATGCTGAAACTTATTTAAAACCTGATGGTGGATATGGTATTCGTACTGTTGGAGCAACAAAAGTTCTTGCAATGCCATACGATGTTTCTATCGTTGGCTATCACAATAATCTTGCAAACTCTTTACGTCTTTGGAGTGCACAACCAAGCGTATCTGATCTTCCAAGTGATGTTACTTTTGAAGATTATTTAACAACTCTTAAAGAATTATGTCATGGTTTATATCCAGATGATTCAACTGAACATGGAAAATTATTAAGACTCCGTCAACAATATTTCTTTATTAGTGCTGGTTTACAATCATTAATGAGAGGCCATTTAAGAAGACATGGTAATTTAGACGACTTCTATAAGAAAACAGTTTTCCAACTTAATGATACTCATCCAATTTTAGCAATTCCTGAAATGATGAGATTATTAATGGATGAATATGGTTATGGTTGGGATGAAGCTTGGAATCAAGTAACTCATTGTTTTGCTTATACCAATCACACCGTTATGCCTGAAGCTCTAGAAAAATGGCCAATACAATATATTCAAAGATTAGTTCCTCGTTGCTATATGATTATTGAAGAAATCAATCGAAGAATGTTTATTTGGATGGTTCAAAATAAATGCAGTGAAACTGAACGACAAAATATGATGATTATTAAGGATGGATTTGTCCATATGACTAATATCGCTATTTTCTGTGC
>Ga0172378_10005348_pt1 | contig 11989 bp, 14 predicted proteins | sample GrowelOW332metaG_FD_119755 | JGI IMG/M metagenome (GOLD analysis project Ga0172378, IMG submission 119755) | Groundwater microbial communities from an aquifer near a municipal landfill in Southern Ontario, Canada - Pumphouse #3_1 metaG | ecosystem: Environmental > Aquatic > Deep subsurface >... | reverse complement strand
TTCTGTCCTCCTGCATTCATATCTTTCGCAAAGCATAGCCGTCAGATACATAACATTTAGTGTATGTTCCGCTAAGCCGCCTATATAATTATGATGCATGGAAACTCCGCCAATTCCTCTTTTAAATTTATCCAGAAAAGCTTCATCTTTAAAGAAATAATCATTTAAAGCTTTACCTTCCCTTGACATAATATAATCATTTGTATAAAGCTCTATATCCTCCATGATCTCTTCAATTGGTCTTTTTACAGTTGGAAGATAATCAGAGATATCATAATCTGAAATTACTTCATATTTTTTAACATCCAGGTTTCCATCTTTATATCCTTCAATTTTCATTACAGTACCTACTGCAATATCTCTCTTTTTACTTGGAATAATCCCTTTTATTTCTCCGCTTTTATCTGCCAGCATGCATATAACCTTATCAGGATCTCTGGCTATGATTTTCATTACCATTAACGAAATTTTTATATTATTTCCGCTTTTTATATCACTTAAAAAATTCTCTTTTTTATTCATATTTTCCTCCAAATTAAGTCTATTTTCTATATGTAGTATGTGCAAAATAAATATTTATATATTAGGAAATTATATGAGGAAATTGCATAATTCATAAATTCCCTATTACAGCTTAATGGTTATTATTTGCTCATAAAAAAAGAGCTCGATTATGAGCTCAAGGGTTTCGTTTTATGGTGCATGATAACAAAAACAGTAGAAATAACATATTTGCTAACAAATATATTAGCAAATGATAGGCAGAGTTTTCTCTGATTTTTATTTATCTATTATTAAATTAGGAATAATATTATCAGGGATAGCACTTTTATCAACTGTGGAAATAATAATATACTTGAAGAAAATTCCTACATTTGATGAAACATTCATTTGGGTATTTTCTTTTTTAACAGTAACATTTAATTTGTCATTATCAACACTTATGTTGCTGATAGTATATACCAACCCTGATAATGGTTCAGACCAATCAACTTGTAAGTATAAAACTTTTTTGTTATTAAAGTCTAAATCAGAAATCTTCAACTTATTTAGATGTGTGCTTGTGAACTCTGACCATTCTTTTTCGTTATTAAAAATATATATGTCCTTTTCTGGTGGGTTCTGTACTTCACTATTAGTTTCAGTAGAAAAACCAAAGACTTCAGAGTAGACTTTATTATATTTGATTGACTTATTAGAATTAGTACATGCTACCATAGTAAATATAAAAAGACAAATCAATAAAATTGATACTATTTTCTTTATCATAATCTTTACCGCTCCCTAATTTTATCATTATATATAATTGTACGGAAATGACTCTTGAAAAATGAAAATAAAATATTTTTATTTAAAATATATTATATTTCTTACTTCTTTACCATTAAGCAGAAAATCTATTGTATTTCTTTGGGACAGATATTGTAATGATACTTTTAATTCACCATTTTCACCGCCTAATTCTTCCTGCATAAGAACTGCATACTTGGGATTAGATCCTGATTTACTATTTATACTCATAGTATAATTTTATTTATTCAATATCATATTAGTCTATTATTGTATATTTTTCCTGTTTCAACATTACATTTTTTATAAAAAAACCCGGGACATTTCTATCCAGGGTTAATATATATCAATGGTGGCTCTGCATTTTGCCAATCTTTCCATCAGCTTCAATGCTAAATATGCCATAATGCAATATACTATACCTAAACATACTTCTTTAAATATTAGAAAATATATTGCATTTAAATTTAAAATATCATGATTTATTAATAACCTGCATGCCTTTAATGAATTAGTCAGCGGCAGTATGTTACTGAAGCATTGAAGAGAGTAGGGCAGCTTTTCTGTGGGAAAGTTTACTCCACATAGTGCCATAAGCATCATAGAAGATAAGTTTAACAATAGGTTTATATCTCTGGTAACAAGCCCAATGCTGCCAATAAATAATCCCATTGAACAAGCAGTGAAAATTACACTTAATAAACATAATGCAAATATTGGTATCTGATTAATTTGAATTCTTACATTGAAAAATATAATACCTGTAATTAATCCTATGACAACAGTTATAATCCCATCCAGTATATGAAAAATTGACTTGGTTATAAAAAGATTGAACTTATTACAGGGTGATCCAATTATTAGTTTTAGTGTTCCAAAGCTTCGTTCGTCAATTAAATTACATCCTACTCCAAAGAAAGCATTATACATACAAAGAATAAATGCATTTCCTATTATATAAAGAGTTATATCTTTATCACCATATGCATGCCTGGCTACCAATGAGAAAAATAAAATTTGAAAAATAGGGTTAATGACCTTAACAAGTAAATATACTTGTGGCTGTAAGAAACCATACAAACCCTTAAAGGAATAAAGCCCATTCCTGTATATCCTCTTTATTATATCCATATTAACTTACCCCCAAAGTAGCTTTAATTCTTGTATTTTTATCTATCTTTATAAATAAAAGCCTGCTTATTATAAGGTAAATGACTGATATAACTAATAAAATACAGATCTCCCTATAGAATAAATTATAATTACTTATACCTAAAGAGCTCTCTCTTAGAATTTTCACAGCCCAGGTTGGTGATAATATATAACCAACATACCTTAAAAATCCCGGCAGCATATCTGTTGGAAATATAAACCCACATAAAATAAATATGGGATACTCCATACAATTCATAAGTGCTCTGGCGTTTTTTGAAAGTGTAAATATGGGGGATATCACCAGCGCAATGCAGATAAATGAAAAAATCATTAATGCAAAGCATAATAAAAATAAAAACCCATTCTTAATATACATAGAACTATTGAAAAATATTCTAGTAAAAATCACGCTTAGAAACATGCCATTTAACCCTAAAAAAGTATTGGCAATTACTTTCCCGATAATTATTACTGAAAATTTAGTTGGACTGCAGAATAGATTTTCAAGAGTACCCATATATCTTTCTCTTTCAATATCTCCCGCTGAAGAAAAACAAATAGAACTCCATAAGCTTGTTAGCCCGCTGCCTAAGACCACAAAATTTACATAATTAGTATAGGATGAATCCTTATACATCATGTTTAAAATAAATGTATAGATTAAGGGCTGAAATATTATACAAAACCTAAAGGTTGCTCTTGAAAATGACTGTGACAGATGAAGTTTAAAGGTAGAGTAAATAACCTTCATATTATGCAATTTTATCACCGCCTACAAGTTTTATATACACATCCTCCAGCAATCCATTTTCATCATTAATATATTTTAGCTTTAACTGTTTTGTGGTACCAATATCAATTATTTCTCCATTATTAATCACAGCAATCCTGTCACAAAGTTCATCAGCTTCATACATATAATGGGTAGTTAACAGTATAGTCTTTCCTTCATTTTTAAGTTTCAAAACAATGTTCCTTAATTCCTTTGCCCCAACAGGATCCAAACCTATTGTGGGCTCATCTAAAAACAAAATTTTCGGCTCATTTATCAACCCTCTCGCAATTTGCAGTCTCTGTTTCATCCCCTTTGAAAAATTCTCTACCTTTTCATGTTCTCTTCCCTCTAATCCAACTAATTTAACTAATTCCGGAATACGCTGCTTTAATACCCTGCCCGGTACTTTATATATATCACCAAAATACTGCAGATTTTCATAGGCTGAAAGCCGCCAATACAAGCCTCTTTCTCCACCAAAAATAAAGTTTATTTTATCTCTGATGAATTTCTCTTCACCAAAACAATTATATCCAAAAATTTTAGCCTCACCTGAAGAAGGTGCAAGTAAAGTTGTTAAAATCTTGATTGTGGTAGTCTTACCTGCCCCATTTGGGCCTAAAAGTCCAAAAATTTCTCCTTGGTTAACTGTAAATGAGATACCCTTCAGAGCTTCAATTGTTTTTTTCTTTCTCATACTTATGGTACCATGATAAGTTCTTTTTAAATTGTTTACTTCAATGGCTAAACCCATTTTATTTCCCCCTTATTAACAATTAGCATACTATATTGATGTTTATCTAATTAGATGATTGTATTATATGACTAGCTGACAGTTTTGTCAATAATTCTCTCAACAATAAAAAAAGACTGAAGATATGATTAAACCTATATCTACAATCCTTTTGCTAATATTATTTAATATTATTTAATGTGCTTGAAAGATACTTAATAAATTCCTTAACTGAGTTTGAATTGATACTATAATACTTTGAATTTTTAACTCGCTCCTCATTAATAAATCCAGCTTCCTTTAACTGCTCAATATGATGTGAAATTGTAGGTGTTGAAAGCTTAACAGCATTTGCAAGTTCTTTACCATTCATGGAATTATTCTTTGACAGCAATTCTATGATTTCAAAACGTGTATCATCTGATATAATTTTTAATACTTTAGTTATGTCCTTTTTGCTAAATTCTTTAAATTCAGGTGAATAGATTAATATTTGATCTTCTCCAAAAAATCTAACAGCTCTTCCAGGTACTAAGTAACTAGGAATAAAAATAAATTCCTGGTAGGGTCCCCTATTTTTAAAGGTTTTCCCCATTATGCTTTCTGAAAATTCAAGTGGATCCTTTACTTCAAGCTCTGCTTCAACCTTCTGATAGTTATTGTTAATATAATCAGTCATTTTCTCATACTCTTCAATAAATTTCTTTGTATTAAGTTCTTCAAGACATAAAAAGAGTTCCTTTAAAAATAATTTTTTATTAAAAAATAAGCTTTTAAGTGCTAAATAATTAGAGCTTATAGAGTTGTATTTAGAGTATAAAATATTTAAACATTCATCCCTTTGTAAGGCTGAACCAATTAAAGCCCTATCAACATACTGTCCATAGAATATGTAAAAGAATTCTTCATCCTCTAATTTCATTACTAAATCCTTATACTCTTGCATATTATTAAAGTTTTTGCTGTTTAATAAAAATTCCAGCATTTCATATCCTTTTGAGGGTAGTGACGTGATAATCTCTCCTGCAAATCTATATTTTTCTTTAATCCCATTAATATAATCCTCAGTATATACATTTTGAAGGCTTATAGGCATTTCTTCATTATTAAAAATTCTCATTAATATAAAAACCAAATCAGCTATAGCTGAATTAGTGAAATAACATTTTTTTCTCGCAGAAACACTTTTCATTATTCTCACCTTCTATTTTATTTACTAAAATTATTATATTACATAATATATAAAAATGCATTAGGTTTGCATATAACTAAAAGACCACACTGTTTCCTGTATCTATTTTCTTAACTCTTAAATGACCATTAATCTTGGAATTATAGACAAAATATAAATTCTGTTATTGATTATCTAAGGCATAAAAAAGCGAGCTAACAATACTGCAGCCCACCGTTCTAAAATTATAACTATGCCTATTATTATGAGTGAATTTATCTTTCATCAAGTTAAAGTTACCTATATACAGTTCTTTATACTATAATAATTTAATAAACAGTTTTGTTAATGTATTTCATCATATTACAGCTTTAAAAATATTAATTAGTTCCGGGCTGTTGTTACACTTCATTAAATAGTGCTAGCAATTCTTCAGACGATTTTACATTATTTATTTTTTCCATAAATTTTTCATCTTCTATTACTTCCATCAATTCTTTGAGTGCATTCATATGACTTACATTATCTATAGCAGAAAGTGCTATTATTAATTGTACAGGGTCATTTTCTTCACTGCCAAATACTACTGGGTTTTTTAAAGTAATAATACCGAAACCAATCTTTAAAGCTCCTTCTTCAGGCTTCGCATGGGGCATTGCAATACCGGGAAGAATAACAATATATGTTCCTATATTTTTTACCATTGATACCATAGCATCTATGTATTTGTCTGATATGAAGCCATTATCTTTAAGTATCTGCCCGCTCTTTCTCACTGCCTCTTCCCAGTTATCAGCCTGTTCATTAATTCTTACGCAATCTTTATTTATAAGTTCTTTTAATGTTGGCCTAAACTGTTCATTAATTATTTCAGATACGCAAAAATACCCGGCAAGTTTTTCCTTAAGCTCTTTATGATTAGTTATTACACAGTTTTCATTTATTATTTTAAGGATATTATCATAAGCTGTCTTCGCTGATTGATCTTTATTCTGATTAAATTCATTATCCAGATTAGCAAAATATAAACTTAATTCACTAATATTTCTTTCAGTTAAAAACGTATTAACCTGAATACATTTAATATTTTTTACATTTAAAGGTATAGTAGAAATAATGACGTCTATGTCATTAAATTTCAGTACTCTATCCACATCATGAGCTGATATTGTATCAATAATATTTATATTAAATAATGTGGTTAGTTTTGTTGAAACAAATTGTGATGTACCGATGCCGGTTGCGCACACAACAAGGACGTTAGGTTTTTTAGAATTATTTTTTTTATTTCTTTCTAAAGAAGTCATGAAATGCAGTGTTAAATATCCTATTTCGTCTTCATTAAATATTTTCCCTGTTTCCTTTTCTACAAATACAACACTTTTCTTTAAATTATTAAACATATTAGGGTAACTTTCTTTAATTTCTTCCAGCATGGGATTTTTCGCATTAAGATCATGCTTTAGCCTGTATAAAGCTGGGCGTACGTGCTGCAATAAGCTGTCAAAAAGTTGGTTATCATATTTAAAGCTATAGCCTGTTCTATTTTCAACCTCTTCAATTAAATTTGATGTTATTAACTGCACATGAACCCAATCATCTCCTTCACTGTTTTTAGCTGAATACATATTACTTCCAAGCAAATGAATTGTAATATAACCTATCTCATCTTCAGGAACAATTATATTAAACTTTTCTTCCAGCATTTTAGCTATTACTGAAGCTATGGCATACTCTGCTGTTTTCCTTAAATTCTTAAGCTCATTCATATCCATATTAATGTCCTTTGACATCTGGATTCTCTTTATTGCTATTGCAATATGAAAAGCAAGATTGTTAAAGGCATCATCAGAAAAAGTACTCTCCATCTGTTCTTCTGCAGTTCTTATGCTTTTTCTTATGAACTCCATATCAATATCCTGAAAAAGTTTCATTATATTTAAATTATTTATCCTGTCCATACTCTGAAAGAGCAGTTTAGTTGCTGCTTTTCTAAGCTCTATCTCTTTTCCTGAAATTTTTATACCATGTCCCTTAGCAGTTTCAAATACTATATTGTTATTAGACAACCACTTTTTCATTTCATTCATGTCATTAATAATAGTGCCTCTGCTTACCATTAAATATTCTGAAATACTATTTATGGTAACATAATCATTTTTACTCAACAATGCGCTAAGCATGTACATAATTCTTTCTTTTTGAGACATAACATAATCATAATTATTAGTTGTTCTAAGAAACTCAAACAGTTTTTTCAGTTCATCCTTAGTTAATATAAGAGAAATTCCATTATTAGGCTTTCTATCAAGTTTAGGCATATTAATTGCCAGTAAATAATCATCTATTTTATCCAGGTCATATCTTACTGTTCTTGAACTAATATTGAATTTTTCTGCAAGCTCATTTATCATTATTGAATTGTCACTGTTTATAATCCTATCTAAGATACTTGAGCATCTGTTATTCAACATATTTATTCACCTTTTTCATATACAATTAATAATAAAGGGCTATAGATAGTATAGCCCCTCCGTATTTATTATGCACTAATATTTACATTATTTATTGCTTTAGACTTTGTCTTTATAAAGTTTGGAATTATAAGTGCCAGTGCAAATATTACTACAATTCCATATACTCCATATTTACCTATCCAGTTTGATGCTCTTCCAATGGTGATACCAAGTACACCAAAATCAAAATCTCCAAAGGTTGTATTCTGGAATCCTAATGAACCAAGTACCGGAAGTAAAAGTGCCGGAGCAAAGGTAATCAAAAGTCCGTTTGTAAATGCTCCTACAATTGCACCTTTTCTGCCGCCTGTAGCATTACCAAATATACCAGCTGTAGCACCGCAGAAGAAATGAGGTACAAGTCCCGGAATTATAAGTACTCCGCCTGCTGCTCCTAAAATAAATAATCCTACTACACCACCGATAAATGAACTTATGAATCCTAATACAACAGCTGTTGGTGCGTATGTGAAGAATACTGCACAATCAACTGCAGGAACTGCATCTGGAATAATTTTTTTAGCAATACCCTGAAAAGCTGGAATAAGATCTCCAAGAATCATTCTTACACCATTATAAACAACAGTCACACCTACTGCAAATTTAAGTCCTGACATTAAAGCAAACAGTATTGGTGATGCACCTCCTGATATTGTTGAAACATATGTTGTTCCTGCAACAAGTGCTGCTATAAGATAGAAGAACATCATTGTAATGGCAGTAGCAATTGTTGTATCTCTTAAGAAACCCCATTTTTCAGGTATTTCCATTTTTTCAGTGCTTTCTTCCGGTTTGCCTACTTTTGAGCCAACCCAGGCTGAAATATAATATGCTAAGCTTCCAAAGTGACCCATGGCAATATCATCACCATCAGTAACTAAAAGAGTATATTTTTGACCTATTGCAGGTGATATTGCGCTCCATGCTCCTAACATAAATCCACCTACTAATATAAGCTCGATACCTTTCATTCCGGAAGCACCAAGTACTGCAGAAAGCAAACATGCCATAAAGAAACTATGATGACCGGTTAAAAATACATATTTATATTTAGTGAATCTGGCAATGATAAGGTTAATAATAAGGCCTGCAAGAAGTATTGACATAGTCTCTACTCCAAGAACCTTTTGAGCTACAGAAACAATAGCTTCATTATTTGGTACAACCCCTGTTATATGAAATCCTTTTTGAATCATCTGCCCAAGTGGAGTAAGATTGGCTACTATAACGTCAGCACCAGCTGCCAGCATCAGATATCCAAGGATTGGTTTTAAAGTTCCTGTAAGAACCTTATATCCAGGTTTTCTTAATGCTATAAGTCCGACAAATGCCATTAAACCCATTAATAATGCAGGCTGTGATAAAAAATCTTTGAAAAATTGTAATACTACCATAAATTTTCCCTCCTATTTTTTTGATTGATCTGCTAATTTTTTGATAATGTCCAATACATCTTCAGTAATTTTTTTCTTATTTACGTAACTTCTGACCACTGCCACCTCCCTGTTTTCAAATTGAGATGCAAGTTCCTTTACAGTTACTATTAAATCAGCCTTTTTCCCCTGAGCAGAATTAAAATCAGTTGATTCTACATTTGCTTTTATTCCATTTTCATTACATATTTCTTCTATTTTCATTGCCAGCATAAGACTGCTTCCAATTCCGTTGCCGCAAACTGTTAAAATATTCATTCCGTTCTCCTCCTTTATCAATTAAATTTTTTTAAATTGATATAATCTAATATTTCGTCCTTCACAGAAGCATTTCTTACGACCCTTAAAAAATCATCATCTTCCAACAGCTGCATAAACTCTGCTAAAACACTAATATGAGATGAATTATCTACAGCACATAAAAATATTACTATATCAACAGGATCATATTCCGGATTACCAAATACTACTGGATTTTTAAGTTTTAAAAGGCCTATCCTAATTCTTTTTGCGCCAGCTTCAGGTCTGGCATGGGGCATTGCTATTCCTGGAGCAATAACAATATAAGGTCCCATCTTTTTTACGGTATCTATCATTGCATCAATATATCTATTTTCAATAGAACCGTCTTTTTCTAAAAGTTCCCCGCCAAATTTTATAGCATCAATCCAGTCTTTAACATCAACATTAACTTCAACTGTCTGTGCATCGATTGAATCTTTAAACATTTAATTTACCGCCTTCCCTCCATTACAAAACTGAAAATCCCAGACTTGATGCATCTTTGTAAAATCCTCTTACTGTTTCAAGTGAATAATCCGACAAATCTTTGCCTACATTGGATAACTTTTTTAACACATCATTAGTTACTGTAATAATGTCACAGCCGCATTTATCAGCTTCTAGAATATTATAAACTTCTCTGCAGCTTGCCCACAAAAGTTCTGCTCCATTAACCTTACTGCATAATTTTTTTGCATTTATCATTAGTGCTACCGGATCTGTGCCTGTATCTGCAATTCTGCCTGCGAATACAGAAACTATACTTTTATTGCCGGGTTTTAAAGCAGCTACAACCTTTTCAACCTGTGAAAGTGTAAAAATAGCTGTTACATTAAGGTGATAACCTTTATCCGATAATTTTTTTATAAGAGGCACAGAAGACTCTCCCTTTGTATTAGTAACCGGTATTTTTATATACACATTTTCACCAAGGGAAGCAAGTACTTCTGCCTCTTTTTCCATGGTAGTAAAATCATCTGAGAATACTTCAAAGGAAACCGGCATATCCTTAATTTTACTCAAAACATCCTTTGCAAATTTTTTATAGTCTGTTATCCCTGCTTTCTTCATTAATGAAGGATTTGTTGTAAAGCCCTTAACTATTCCCTTTTTGTATACGTCAAGCATGTCATTTAAATCAGCTCCATCAGCAAATATTTTAACATTCAAATTTTCTGTCATAATTTTCTACTCCTTTCAGTAACGTAACCGTTTTCTTTATCTTAATTATAGGGCTAATATTTTCTATATAAAGACTAACCTGTTTCAATTTAATTGTGGCAATTTTATACTTACTGCTGAATTTTTTCATCTTATTTACCAACATAATAATACCCCCAATCGTAGTTTAATTATCCTGCAATTAGGGGTACTTCTATCCAAATCCAGGTGAGGATTGCTGCTATAACATTTATCACAAATCAACTTTTGGAAATATTTTGGTTTAAGCGATAATAATATATTATCGAAGTAATAAGAGCAGATAAAATTTTTACGATTAAATCTGATGCGGTATCTTCAAGTCCGCCTTTTACCATAGTTGTTTTAAATAGATAATCTCCTGTAAACTCAAACATTTCCCATAGAGTACCTAAAGCGATTGAAAAACTAAATGCAAATATTAAAGTAAAAATTGTATATCGCTGTTTAGCTGCTCCTTTTTCCTTTATAATAATTCCTTGTATTAAATATAATACAGTAATAACTGCATAACTGCCGGATATAATATGAAGAAGTAAATCCCACCACCAAAATACAATATAGAATTTCTTAATTTCCCCAAAGTATTGCGCAAGTATAACAAATAATACTGATATTAATTGAAAGCTTTGAGGCAGTACTATATCCTTTATATTAGCAATACTGGTAATTAAAAAAGGAAGTAAAATACATATAGCAGCCAGGAATATTAAGGCTAAATCATTCCATTGTTTTGATGCAATACTGGTGACAGCAGTAATTATCAGTATTATTTCAAATAATGCAGCTATTCCCAAAGCCAGCTTACTATTTTTATTATTCATTGTGAATCTATTCCTTTCTGTATGTTTTTAATAACAAGTATTGCATGAAAAATTAATTTATGAATTATGCAATTTCCTCATTTAGTTATATCTTTTCCTTTTTACGCTAAAATATAAATCCAGACTCCATGGAATGAAAAGTATACCTGAAAACTTATAAAAAAACGTATCAGATTTCTCCGATACGGTTATTATTTGTAGATATACATCTCTTAATTCCCCATAGTTATTTTCCATTAAACGGCCATATTTTGTCATAACACTTTGAGCAAAATTTAATTCCTGCATGATTAATAGCTAACAAAAAATTCCTTGAGCAGTGAAATTCTTGCATTTGGTCTATGATTTCAATTTCCTGATATCACAATTTTTAATAATGCCACTTAAGGCAAGCTTATTCTTATTAATAGTTATTGCCTTATTGTGCCTTATGTAGTATAATGATTTCAGATAAAGCAATCAGTTGCTATCTGTGTTATATTATTAAAATTAGTAATTAGGTTAGGGAGGAATATAATATGTTCAAAAAGATTTATAAAACTGTTTTAACTTTGAAGGTTCCAAATACCGAAGGGCAAAATTTAGACTTTACTACAAAAATTTCAGAAAT
>Ga0172378_10005347_pt1 | contig 11990 bp, 11 predicted proteins | sample GrowelOW332metaG_FD_119755 | JGI IMG/M metagenome (GOLD analysis project Ga0172378, IMG submission 119755) | Groundwater microbial communities from an aquifer near a municipal landfill in Southern Ontario, Canada - Pumphouse #3_1 metaG | ecosystem: Environmental > Aquatic > Deep subsurface >... | reverse complement strand
CCACTGCTCGTATTTCCGCGGGAGCAGGTTTTATTGTGGTTTTAACCGGCGATATTATGACAATGCCCGGACTTCCTAAGCGTCCTGCAGCCGAGAACATTGACGTAGATGATAATGGTGTTATTTCAGGGTTATTTTAATGGAAACTATTATAATGCGAGGTAAACCTGTCGCTGACGCAGTAAAAGAAAAAATAGCGCAAAAAATTCTTGCGGCTTCTAAGGGCGGAGAAGTTGTGGGGTTGGCGATTATACTGGTAGAAGGTGATGAGGCTTCTGCTGTTTATACTAAACGCTTAGGAAAACTAGCGGAAAGTTTGGGCGTTTTGGTGCAGATAGTAGCATTGTCCAGTAGTGTAAGCCAGGCTGAAGTTGTTGAAAAGGTTCAGCAATTAAATGCAGATAATGCTATAAAAGGTATTTTGCCTATGATGCCGCTGCCAAAACATTTGGACGTTCAAGAAATATGCGCTCTAATTGAGCCTAAAAAAGATATGGATTGTCTTAGTCCTTTGAATGCAGGAGAGTTTTATTTAGGTACCAATCCTTGGGCACCGTGTACGCCTAGGGCTTGCTTGGCGGCATTAAAATATTATAATATTGCTTTGCAGGGTAAAAAAGTTGTGGTTTTAGGACGTAGCAATGTTGTAGGTAAGCCGGTGGCACTGCTTGCGTTGCAACAGCATGCAACTGTTACCATTTGTCATTCCCGTACTGTGGAATTACCTAAGATTTTACGTGAGGCCGACATTATTATAGCTGCTATTGGGGTGCCGAACTTTATTAAACCTGATATGGTTAAAGCTGGTGTGGTTATAGTGGATGTTGGCATTAATGCAACAGCTGAAGGTTTGGTTGGTGACGTAGATGCCGCGGTTTCTGCCAAGGCTAGTGCGTTCACACCGGTGCCGGGTGGAATTGGCATAATAGCTAATGCTATGGTTATGGAGACCTTAACCAGAAATTTATAGAATACGTTTTTAAAATTAAAAGACTCCACATTATACTTTAGTATAATGTGGAGTCTTTTTTAGCTTAAATTATTTTATCCTAAAATTTTCTTTAAATCTTCTTCAGGGGTAGAAATAGGAGAAACATTATAATTTTCTACTAAGAAATTTAGTATATTAGGAGATAGGAAAGCAGGTAAGGTCGGGCCAAGGTAAATATTCTTGATACCAAGGTGCAGAAGTGTTAGCAATATGCAAACAGCTTTTTGCTCATACCAAGAAAGAATAATAGACAAGGGAAGTTCGTTAACGCTGCAATTAAAGGCTTTAGACAAAGCAACGGCAACTTTAATTGCGCCGTAGGCATCATTACATTGTCCCATATCCATAATACGAGGAAGGCCGGCTACGGTTCCAAGTTCCAAATCATTAAAACGATATTTACCGCAGGCAAGGGTCAAAATTATAGAATCTGCCGGAGTTTGTTTAACAAAATCCGTATAATAATTGCGACCTGGTTTTGCACCATCACAGCCTCCTACCAAGAAAAAGTGGCTAAGAGTTCCTGCTTTTACTGCTTCGACAACTTTATCTGCAACACTTAGGATTGTTCCATGTCCGAAGCCGGTGGTAAGGCTTTTGCCACCATTAATTCCCGTGAACTCAGTTGCTTCCGTATAACCACCTAGCTCTAAGGCTTTAGCGATAACAGGGGCAAAATCCTTGCTTTCTCCAATGTGGACTAATTCGGGGTAAGAAACTACTTCTGTAGTAAACACTCGGTCCGAGTAACTTGGGCGTACAGGCATTAAGCAGTTAGTAGTAAACAAAATAGGTGCGGGAATGTTATCAAATTCTTTTTGTTGATTTTGCCAAGCTGTTCCAAAATTGCCTTTTAGGTGAGGATATTTTTTTAACAAGGGATAGGCTAAAGCCGGTAACATTTCCCCATGAGTGTAGATGTTAATGCCTTTGTCTTCTGTCTGTTCCAGTAAAAGCTTTAAGTCGTAAAGGTCATGGCCTGTTATAACAATAAAGGGGCCTTTTTCAACAGTTAAAGACACTGTTGTGGGAATAGGGGTTCCGAAGCTGTGAGTATTGGCTTCGTCTAGTAAAGCCATGCATTTTAAATTAATTTCTCCTGTTTTCATAACTAAAGGCAACAAAGATTCTTGAGTAGCGTTGGCATCGCCAATGGCCGCAAGACCTTCATAGAAGAAATTGTTTACCTGTTCGTCTTTGTAGCCTAGAATCATGGCGTGATAAGCATAGGCGGCAACGCCGCGTAGACCAAATAGTATAAGGGATTTTAAGGAACGGATGTCTTCATTAGCTTCCCATAAAGTTTGCATATTATAGTTGGGGCAGTCAATTCCTAGGGCCGCTTTTTCATTATCTATTTTTTGTATTAATTGGCCTAGAGTTTCATTGTTAAAGCTAACATTTGTGATTGTAGTAAATAAACCTGCAAGAATAAGCTTATCAGTTGTGGAGTTTGTACTTTTTTTATCAATTCCTACTGCCAGACTGATTAGGGCTCCTGTTAATTCGTCCTGTAGGTTAGCTGTATCGGACTTTTTGCCGCAGACACCGGCATTACCGGTACACCCGGTACTCATTGCAGTTTGCTCACATTGAAAACAAAACATTTTGTTCATAATAATAGCTCCTTTTATATAATAGGGTTCAACATTATTTAGTAACGCTGCCCAAAGGGTAGTACTTTAAAGTAAAGCCTTGATTTACTGTTCTAGAATAGTGCCTTCTGTGGAAATAACAAAAATTTGCCAGGGAATAAATTTACCGCTATTTTGCAAAGCGGTCTTAGCAGCATTTTCCATGCCTCCGCAACAAGGAACTTCCATTCTTACAATGGTTACACTTTTAATATCGTTATTTTTAATTATTTCTGTTAGCTTTTCGCTATAATCACCGCTGTCAAGTTTGGGGCAGCCAATTAAAGTTACATGGTTTTTAATAAAACGCTCATGGAAATTATTAAAAGCATAGGCGGTACAATCTGCAGCTATGAGCAAGTTAGCATTTTTAAAATAGGGCGCGTTGATTGGTGCCAATTTAATTTGTACAGGCCATTGCCTTAGTTGACTTTCCAGCATAGCAGGGGTTGCAGTTTGCGCAGCCGGATTAGCTTGGGGATGTTCTATGATTTTGGATTGAGTTCCGGGGCAGCCACAGGCCAGGGTATCCGGTTGTTTTGCTCTTTGATTAATTTCCACAGCTTCTTTATCAAAAGCAGCAGCTTCGCGTTCTACAAAGGTAATTGCGCCGGTGGGACAAGTTGGCAAACAGTCGCCTAAGCCATCGCAATAGTCATCTCTTAGTAATTTGGCTTTGCCTTCTATCATACCTATAGCACCTTCGTGGCAGGCAGCAGCGCAAGCTCCGCAGCCGTTACACTTTTCTTCGTCAATCTCTATAATTCTTCTTTTCATAATATCCTCCTTTTATAAATTAGCGTGGTTGAATTCTTGACTTCTTGGTTGTATTGTACTATGCTCAACATGACAAGTATGTTGTAAAAACAACGAAAAGAGGAAATATGAAAAATTTTATTGAAATAATACGAAACGCACCTCTTTTTCAAGGTGTGGAAAAAGAGGATATGGAAGCCCTGTTGAAGGATTTAGGCGCTGGCAGGAGAACCTACAAAAAGGGAGAATTTGTTTACCACGCCGGTGACCAAACTGTAAATATGGGTATGGTACTCAGTGGAACGGTACATATCATAAAAGAAGATTTTTGGGGAAATAGGGATATTTTGGCGGAAATTGGAGTAGGCGGACTTTTTGCAGAGAACTACATTTTTTTAACTAAGGTTGCAATTGAAGTTAGCGTTCTTACAACAGTGAACACGGAAATTTTATTTTTGGATGTGCGGAGGCTTATGGCAAGTGCTTACCATAACCGAAGTGGCAATTTATTATTAATAAAAAATCTTTTGTCAATTTTGGCCCAAAAGAATTTAATGCTTACGCGCAAAATGGAATATCTTTCTCAGCGAACCACAAAGGGAAAATTATTAGCATATTTATCCGCAGAGTCTCAACGGCAAAAAAACTCGGAATTTACTATTCCGTTCAACAGGCAGCAACTGGCTGATTATTTATCTGTTGAGCGTAGCGCTATGTCGGCTACACTTTGTAGGCTGCGAGATCAGGGTATATTGGAATTTAATAAAAATAAGTTTGTTTTTAAAAAATAAAAGAAGCGGTAATCTTCTCTAGGAAGATTACCGCTTCTTTATATAACCCGTTTATTTATTTAATGCTTCGCGATAGGCCATGTGTCTTGTGGCACCGGACCATTTATTAATTCTAAAGGAACCTTTTAGTGCCTCTGTCATAAATTTTTTGGTTAGAGCCATGGTGTCAGACATATTCATACCTTTAGCTAGGCAAGAAGTAATGGCGGCTGAAAAGGTGCAGCCTGCGCCGTTATTAAAGGCACCGGAAATTTTGGGAGCGGCGCTGATGGTGAATTCCTTGCCATCATAAAGAACATCTACAGCATTATCACCGGGTAAGCGTTCTCCTGCTTTTATTACAACAAATTTTGCTCCCATTTCAATAATACGGCCAGCGGCCTCTTTCATATCTTCCAATGTAGCTACAGCCGGCATATCAGTCAGATAAGCGGCTTCTAATAGGTTGGGAGTAATAACATCGGCGCGACTGACTAAAAGCGTCTTGGTGGCTGCTGCAGCGTCTGGTACCATAATGGTGTCTATGCCTTTGCAAACCATAACAGGGTCGATTACTACATTTTTTAAATGGTATTTATCGATAGTTTTAGCAACTAATTCTACTAAATCAGAACTGCCCAGCATTCCGGTTTTCATGGCATCTACGCCTATACCGTCTAAAACAGTATTTAGTTGTTTTTCAATAACGTCCAAGGCAATAGGAAAAATGTCATGTGACCAATTGTTTTGTGGATTTTGTGCCACAATAACTGTAAGTGCTACCATTCCATATACGCCTAATTCTTCCATGGTTTTTAAATCTGCTTCCATTCCGGCACCGCCGCTAGTATCAGAACCGGCTATTGTTAGAGCTTTATACATTGTATTATTCATAATATAACCCCATTTCTTATTACTACTGTCTTATATTATAACAATAAAAAAGGGAGGATAAAAGGGACAATTGTCTCTGTTTTTGTAAAAAATTAACCACTTAAGAATATAAAAGGTATTTTCACAAAGGCGTAGAATTAGATTATATATGTAGTTAGTACTACAATGGTAGAAAGAACGATTACTTTTTATAACTTTTTTCCTAATATAATTTATGAATTGAAAAATCAGGGGTGAACGTACAGTGAGAATATTAAAAAGAAGCATCTTTTTTATTGTTGTATTAATTTTATTTACAGTTTCGGTTAGCGCAAAAAACCAGAATTCTATGTACCAAGTTTCAACTATAAATGCGTTAATGCAGGGTGTTTATGATGGAGATGTTACAATAAAAACTTTGCAACAACAGGGCGATTTTGGAATTGGAACATTAAATGGTTTAGATGGGGAAATGGTTGCTGTTGATGGGAATTTTTATCAGGTAAAAGCAACAGGGGAAATTGTGCTTTTAAGGGGTGAAAGGAAAACTCCTTTTGCTAACGTTATAAATTTTGCAGCAGATAAGGTTGGAGAAATTAAAGTGGCACATAATTTTTCGGAGTTAGAAGAAAAATTAGATGCTATTATTCAGGATAAAAATTATATTTATGCTATTCGTATTGATGGTGTTTTTACCGGGAAAACACGTAGCATTCCGGCGAAAAAACAACCTTACCCTTCCTTGGCGGAAGCAGCAAAAACACAGTCTGTTTTTGCTTTGCAAAATACACAAGGAACTATCGTAGGCTTCTGGTGTCCGGACTATATTAAAGGTATTAATGTAACGGGGTATCATTTACATTTCATTTCTGCTGATCGCAAAAGTGGAGGACATATTTTGAGCGGGGAAATAAAAGCAGGTAAAGTTCAAGTTGCTCGTGTGCGCGAGTTCAAAATGCTTTTGCCCAACAGTGCCGCCTTTCAGAATGCGGCATTAAATAAAGATTACAGTAAAGAGCTTAACGCAGTGGAAAAATCCAAATAAGTTTCAAACTCTATACTGATGGCAAACAGAGAAAAGGGAGTCTGTGTCAGCAAATAAAATGCTGTTACAGACTCCCTTTGTTCAAGTTATTTTAAGGGTAATAAAAAATGTTTGAAGAGTAATTCCAAATTTTGGGTAACCGGGTCCACAGATTTTTCGATTTTCATGCGGAGCAAACTTCCCTGCCAACAATCCCAAACAAGGTCTGCTAATAGCTGGGCCGGCAAGTCGGACCTTACTTTACCGTGTTTTTGCCCAAGGAGCAGTCTTTCCGCTAAAATACTTTTGTAGGTATTTACAGATTCCTGTAAGGCCAGGCGACATTTTTCACTGGCATCGCTAATTTCTGCAGCTAGATTACCCAGCAAACACCCTTTTTTCACCTCGGCACAGCGATATTTTTCAGTAATTGTCAAAAAAGCAGCGCTTAAGGTTTCATAAGAGGCTTCCTCGTCTTTTGTGCCAAGCAGGTCTTGCCAAATTGTTGTATTAAACTGAGTGTAATAATTAATTACGGCTACACCAAATTCGTCTTTGCTGGCAAAGTAGTTGTAGAAGGAGCCTTTAGGAATGCCGGCAGAGGTAGCAATTTCTTGAATACCTGTGGCGTTAAAGCCTTTTTGCTCGAATAGTGACAGGCCAACCTCCAATAAGTCTTGTTTTGTTTTTTCTAAGTCTGCACTTTTTTTTCGGGACATTTATAATCTCCTCCTAACCTAGAATTACCTATGCTTTTTTACTGATAGGATTTAATACTAAGATAATGTTTTTTCTACACCGGGCTCAAAAGGAATAAGCTCATTAATTCTATTTGTGCGCAGTTTAACTGCCCAGGCCGGATCGGCAAGCAAGGCTCTGCCCACTGCGACTAAGTCAAATTCATGTTTTTCTAAACGGTCAAGGAGAGGTTGTATGCTGGTTGCTTTGGCTCCCTTTCCTTTAGTAAAGAAATCTGTAAAGTTAGTATCAAGGCCAACTGAGCCGACGGTAATAGTGGGCTTCCCCGTTATTTTTTTAGTCCATCCGGCTAAGTTTAGTTCAGAACCTGCAAATTCCGGTTCCCAATAGCGTCTGGTTGAGCAATGAAATATATCCACTCCGGCTTCGACTAGGGGGGCTAAAAATACGGATAATTCTTCCGGTGTCGTTGCTAGTTTTGCCTGATAGCTACCCATTTTCCATTGAGAATAGCGAAAAACAATAGGAAAATCAGGACCCACCGCTTCGCGGCAAGCTTGTACTATTTCAACGGCAAACTGAGAACGCGCTTTCATATTACCACCATAGTTATCTTGACGATGATTGGTTTTTTCCCAAAAGAATTGATCAATTAAGTAGCCATGAGCACCGTGAATTTCAATTCCGTCAAAGCCAAGGTTCTTAGCAGCGAGAGCTGCTGTAGCAAAGGCATGAATAATTTCCTGGATTTCTTTAATGGTCATGGGTGAGGTAACTTTCTCTCCCGTTGTTATATCAAGGCCTGAGGGTCCAATAGGAAGCGCTTCCGGATTAGGATTGTTTCCGTTTATTTTGCGGGCAGTACCAACATGCCACAATTGGGGCATTATTTTTCCTCCTGCTTGGTGGACTTTCTCAACTACCTTAGCCCAGCCTTTTAAAGCTTCTTCTCCATAAAAATTGGGCCGGTTCATTCCTTCGGCAGCTGCAGGATGATTTATTAATGTGCCTTCGGTAATAATTAGACCAACTTGATTTTCTGCACGGCGTTGGTAATAGGCGGCAACGTTATCATCGGGTATGCTGTTTGGTGAAAAACCTCTAGTCATAGGCGCCATAACTATGCGGTTAGATAATTTTAAGTTGCCTAGAGTTATGGGACTAAATAAAATATCTAAGCTATTATTTTTTTCCTTTAAATAATTTTCCATTATAAAGACTCCTTTTACAAGCTTAATTCTAGTACTTTTCTAGCAACTTCCGGGGTCACGGTACCATGCTCACCCAGCTCAACCATATTATGTGCGGTAAGGCCGGAGATAATTTTTTCTATAACTTCGCGTCCTAGGCCATAACCGGAAAAATGGGTTTTCATTCCCATGGCGTTAAAGAAAGCTTCAGTTTTTTCAATAGCTAAGTCTATTCTATCAGAATCAGGCATGGTTTCCGGTATGTTCCAAATTCTAGTACCGTACTGAAGGATTTTTTCGGCTTTTTCTTTTTCCATAACTTTAAGCATGGAAGGGAAAACAATGGCTAAAGTCTGAGCATGGTCCAAGCCATATAAAGCTGTGATTTCATGTCCTATCATATGCGTTGACCAATCTTGAGGTACACCGCTGCCAATTAGCCCATTTAAAGCCAGTGTTGCGGACCACATAATATTAGCTCTTATATCATAGTTTTCGGGATTTTCTAAGGCCTTAGGACCTTCTTCAATTAAGGTTAAAAGCAAGCCTTCGGCAAAACGATCTTGTACTTTTCCTGCCACGGGATAGGTCATATATTGTTCCATCACGTGGATAAAAGCATCAACAACCCCGTTGGCAATTTGTTTTTTGGGTAGAGTATAGGTGTAAATTGGATCGAGTATAGAAAATTTAGGGAATACTGCGGGACTGCTAAAGGCTAATTTGGCATTTAGTGATTTTCGCGTTACTACCGCACCGCTATTCATTTCGGAACCGGTTGCCGGTAAAGTTAATACAGTACCAAAACTTAAGGCTTTTGTAATTGGAAGCTGAGCAGCCACGAGCTGCCAAGGATCGTCTTGAGTAAAGGGAACGGCTGCGGCTATGAATTTAGTTCCATCAATAACGGAACCGCCACCTATTGCCAATAGAAAGTCATAATTTTCCCTGCGGATTAATTCAACCGCCTGCATTAATGTTTCATACGAGGGGTTAGGCTCAATACCGCCAAATTCGCCTAGCTTGTAATCTTTTAATATAGTTTTGATTGTGTCTAGTAAGCCGGATTTTTTAACGCTGCCACCGCCATAAAGTAATAAAACTTTACTGCCGGAGGGTATTTCTTGGGACAAGCTTTGAATTTTGTTTTTACCGAAGATAATTTTTGTGGGATTTGCAAATTGAAAATTATGCATAAAATTCAACTCCTTTAATTTTTATTGTATTAGTTATTTCTCATATGTTTATTATACGACTGGTCACTTTAAATGTCAAGAAAACATTACATAAAAAAACAGCTCAATCTGAATGGTTCCAGAATTGAACTGCTTTTAAGTAGTTGGGGAGGTATAAGTGGAAATTGCAAATTTATTGCGTCCGGAGTTTTTAGCCTCATACAGGGCTTTATCTGCATTGTGAATACAATCAATAAGTTCTAAGGTTGTAGGACAGGTAATTATTGCTAAGCCCAAACTAACGGTGACATGTGAAGCAACCTCGGATTTAATATGTTCAATTTGCAGGCTGGCAACGTCTGTTACAATTTTTTCAGCAATAATTGCCAGGGTCTCCGGTTTACGTTTCGCTACCAGGCAAAGGAATTCATCACCGCCATAGCGAGAAACAATGTCAAATTTGCCATCAATATTTTGGGCTAAAATATTTGCCACTTTTTTTAAGCAGATATCTCCTTGTAAATGGCCATAAAAATCATTGAATTCTTTAAAATAATCAATATCCAGCATCATAAAACAGAGGCTTTTTTGTTGTTTTCTCCATCTTTTATAATTATTGAAGGTGGTTTTGTTAAAACAGCGGCGATTGGCTAGATTTGTTAATTCATCTGTATTACTTAGGAGTTTAAGCTCATTGATGACTAGTTCTAATTTCTTTTCGAGGTTTTTGCGAGAGTGGATATCAGTTACCATAACAAAGATACCTTGGAAAGAGTGATTATCGTCAAACATGGGTTTAGACGAAAGTTTACACCAATGTCCGGAGCCATTTTGGGTTTTTAAAAGAGTTTCATAAGTTTCACTTTCACCCTGCATTCTTTTTTTTATTCGCTGGTTAAAAGAGGAATGTTCTTTGTCAAATACTAAGCAAAGAGGATGTTTACCTGTCAAAGAACCTTTTTCATATTCCAAAATCGCTTCTAATTTTTCATTAATATATTCAATATTTAAGTTTTTATCTAATATCATGATGCCTTCGCTGGCTGTCTCTACAATAAAACGATAGTAGGTTTCACTTTTTTTTAATTTAGCTTCGGCGGCTCTTTGTTGGGTTTTATCAGTGCCCATTACAACAAAAGCAATAACCTTGTCGTCCACATCAAATTCTGGTATATATTCTATTTTTATCCAGCGCAAGCCGGCAGGTACGTTAAAGGAATACTCATAAGAAACACGCTGTCCTTTTAGTACAGCTTTTATATATGGTAGCGCATAATTGTAGTTATCTTCCGAGAGAATTTCTTGCATATGAGAGCCAACGATTTTTTTTTGTGAAAGATTACATGTTTCGGCAAATATTTTGTTAACAAATAAATAGCGCAGGGTTTTCGCATCAATATACGCAGAATAAACTGAGAGACTATCTATAACAAAGCTCAGTGTTTGCTGAGATATTTGATTTATGGAGTTTGGTTTTTCTTGTGTTTCCATGTTGTACCAACCTTCTAAAAATGGGGTATAAATTTGTAATATACGTGATTTGATTATGAAAAGCAAAATTATTGATTAATAAGAATACTGTTATTATACAATATAATTAAGCAAATAGCTTATAAAATTATTACTTATATTAATAAATAATTTATTAATATAAGTGTATAATTTGTAATAATAAGTGTATAATATTATGACTAAACGATAGAGGTTAGCATAATTCTATTTATTGGGGGTAAATTAACGTATGTCTAAATATAAAAGCTACGTTAAATATAATTTATTACAACAGAACAATAAACTTGAGATCGGGCTTATAAGTTTATTTATAACCGCATTGGCAATAATTCTTGATGTTTTTTTACAGGTCCCTAATCCGGAAATAATCTGTTTTATAGCAATTGTATTGTCTACATTTTCCTGTGGATTTTTTTGTGGCAGTATAAGCGGATTTTTAACCATTTTATATTGTGGGTATTTTTTTTCTGTGCCCGGGGAATTAATGAGTTATACAGATCAAAACTTTTATAAAATGGGTGTTATTATTAGCGCTACGGTTTCTATGATTGTCATAGTCGGAACACTCAAAATGCAGTTAAAGACGCGGACTGAGGCTCTGGAAAAAGCAAATAAGGAACTGTTACTTTTTTCTGCTTTGGACGGTTTAACCGGAATGAGAAATAGACGTTCATTTGATGAGATGTTAAATAATGCCTGGGAAACTTGTTTGCTTGAACAAAAATCAATTGCTTTAATTATAATTGATGTTGATTTTTTTAAAAATTATAATGACTCTTACGGACACCAAGCAGGTGACGATTGTCTGCGGCATATATCGGCGGCAATTATAAGTCATTTGAGCAGTAACGGTAGTTTTGCAGCCAGGTATGGTGGGGAAGAGTTTGTTGTTGTGATGCCGGGAGTTGCTATTGATGCTGCAATAGAGGCTGGGAAAAGAATACGGGAAACTGTAGAAGATTTGAATATACCCTCGGGGCATGAAACAAGTCATCCCCATGTGACTATTAGTTTAGGAATAAATACAGCGCTGCCCGTAGCGGATATGAGCTGCGAGGAATTTGTAAGAAAAGCGGATTTTGCGCTTTATAAGGCTAAAACCGCCGGCAGAAATAATGTTAAAGCATATAGTACAGTGGTGGCAGAGCAAGAGGGGTATTGTTAATTGGTACGAAAAAAACATCCTGCGTTAGAGCAGGATGTTTTTGTGTATTATAGACAATAATGGTGTTTCGTGGCAGTTTTGAGTATTAATTTGGTGGAGACGAAGAGGATTGAACTCTCGACCTCTCGGATGCGAACCGAACGCTCTCCCAGCTGAGCTACGTCCCCATGGGTTAGATTATAGTACAATGGGTGCGTAGTT
>Ga0172378_10005346_pt1 | contig 11991 bp, 8 predicted proteins | sample GrowelOW332metaG_FD_119755 | JGI IMG/M metagenome (GOLD analysis project Ga0172378, IMG submission 119755) | Groundwater microbial communities from an aquifer near a municipal landfill in Southern Ontario, Canada - Pumphouse #3_1 metaG | ecosystem: Environmental > Aquatic > Deep subsurface >... | reverse complement strand
TCGGGGTTGAGGTACTTTCCCATCTGTTTATATTTTCCTTCCTTAGATAAAGTATGCAGAATAAGTTATAAGGACAGGCATACGGCGCGTAATTTATACAGCGCCATATAAAAATGCCTTTACGCTTCGCACTTCAGCCCGAGGTCAAAGGCGCGGAGATTCAGCTCGAGGAACTTCGGCGGGACGGACATTTTTACTGCCTGACGCAGAATTTCGGTATCAAAGCCGAGATCCTTTGCCATAAGACCGATGAGCGCCACATTGACCGCCTTATCGCTTCCGGCTTCGCGGGCGATAGAGAGGGCGTCAGCGGCGATAACGCGCACACCGAGCTTCCTCATTTCGCCGATGATTTCGTCTGGATACTGCGCCGCGCCGGTTATGACCGGCATGGGATTGATCTTCTGCGTATTTGTGACGATTACGCCGCCGTTTTTGAGATAAGGAAGCCATCTCGCCGCTTCAAGCTGCTCGAACGCCATGATTATATCGGCCTCGCCCTCGCATATGACCGGCGAATATACCTTTTCACCGTATTTTACATAGGTGACGACCGAGCCGCCGCGCTGGGACATACCGTGAACCTCTGAAACCTTGACATCGTGACCCGAGAGCAGCACGGCGTTGCCGATTATGCGCGAGGCGAGCAGCGTACCCTGTCCGCCGACGCCGACTATCATTATATTTTTAGTGTTGTTCATTTATTTCGTTCCTTTCCGCGCTCAGCCGTTTATAGCGCCGAAGCGGCAGAGCTTTTCGCAGAGTCCGCAGCCGGTGCAGAGTGTTTCGTCTATCACGGCGCGCGATTTGCCGTCCTCGCCCTTCACCATCGAGATGCAGGGGCAGCCTATGCCCATGCAGGCGCGGCAGGATTTGCATTTGTCGGCGTCAACATGAACGGGGGGATTGTGCTTTACATATTTAAGCAGCGCGCAGGGACGGCGGGCGATGATTACCGACGGGCAGTCGCATTCAAGCTCCTCGCGAAGCACGCGCTCGACCTCGGATATCTCGTTCGGATCGACGATTCGTATGTGCGCGTCCTCAACTCCGGCGGCGCGAGCGATGTTTTCGAGCATGATGCCGCGCACCTCATCGCCCTTGAGGGTATAGCCGGTGCAGGGGTTCTGCTGATGTCCGGTCATGCCGGTGATGCTGTTGTCGACTATGACGACGGTCGAATTGCCCTTGTTATAGGTGATGTTGACAAGTCCGGTCATGCCCGAGTGCATGAAGGTCGAGTCGCCTATTACTGCGACGCTCTTTTTCGCACTCTCGACGCCGCGTATCTTATTAAAGCCGTGGAGCGCCGACACCGACGCGCCCATGCAGAAGGTGGTGTCCATTCCGCCGAGCGGAGGAACGGCGCCAAGCGTATAGCAGCCTATATCGCCGCTGACATAAAGTCCCATCTTCTTGAAAACGTAAAATACGCCTCTGTGCGGGCAGCCCGGGCAGAGAACGGGAGGGCGGGGGGGTATCTGCATATCGAGCGCCTTATATTCCGGCTTTTTGCCGAGAAGGGCTTCTGCGACGACCTCCTGCGAAAATTCTCCGCAGATGGGAAGCAGATTTTTGCCCTCAACCTTTATGCCGAGCTTTTTGCAGTGAGTTTCGATGAAATCGTCAAGCTCCTCGATAACGACGATGCGTTCGCATTTTGCGGCGAAATCGCGGATGAGTCCGTCCGGAAGCGGGTATGTAAGACCGATTTTCAGATATGAAGCGTCGTCGCCGAACACCTCACGCGCGTAGTTATAGCTTGTGCCGGCTGTGATTATGCCCAGCTTTGTTCCGCCCATCTCCACGCGGTTGAAAGGGCAGTCGTTCGCGTACTGCGCCATATCCGCAAGTCTTTTTTCGACAACGACATGGCGGCGCTTGGCGTTTGCAGGCATCATAACACGCTTTGCGGCGTCCTTTGTATATTCCTTTATCTCATGCTCGCAGCGGTCGGAAAGCTCGACGACGCTCTGCGAATGAGATACGCGCGTAGAGAAGCGCGCTATGACCGGCGTGTCGAATTTTTCCGAAAGATCATATGCCATTTTGATGAAATTAAGACATTCGTCGGAGTCGGAAGGCTCTACCATCGGCAGCTTTGCGGCTTCGGCGTAATGGCGCGAATCCTGTTCGTTCTGCGAGGAGTGCATTCCGGGGTCGTCGGCGACGCCGATGACCATACCGCCGTTGACTCCGACATAAGCGCCGATGAACAGCGGATCGGCGGCGACGTTAAGTCCAACGTGCTTCATCGCGCAGAACGAGCGCCCGCCCGCTACCGATGCGCCGAGCGCCGCCTCGAGCGCGACCTTTTCATTGGGCGCCCATTCGGCGTAAACCTCGTCGTATTTCGCCGCGAATTCGGTTATTTCGGTACTCGGAGTACCCGGATAACTGGAAACGAAACGCACGCCGGCTTCATATATGCCGCGCGCCGCCGCTTCGTTTCCGAGCATGATCTTTTTCATAGCTAATCTCCTGAAATTTATATTATAATTTTGTTGTATCGGATATCCGCGCTCACTGTACGAAATCGAATTCGAAATCGTAGATCGAAACGCTGTCGCCGTCCTTCGCGCCCTTTTCCTCAAGCGCCGCGATAACGCCGTTCTGACGCAGCATCCGCTCGAAATAGTTGAGCGATTCTCTGTCGTCGAAGTTTATACTGCCCATAAGGTTATAAAGCCAGTCTCCCTCAACATAGAAGGTGCTGTTTTCGCGGCGGATAACGACCGAATGATCTCCGCGCGTTTTCTCCGGAGCGACATAATCCGGCTCGTAAACGGTAAGCTTGGGGAGTGTCGCGAGCGTTCTTATGATAAGCTCGCACAGCACGTCCATATTCCAGCCGGTCGCCGCCGATATGAACACGATGGGTGCGCCGCACGCTTCGGCATAAGCCTTCACCGGCTCGATATATTCGGATAATTCTTCATTTATATCATATTTGTTTGCGGCGATGATCTGCGGACGCTTTAGCAGCGCGGGATCGTATTTTTCAAGCTCGCTGTTTATAAGCTTGATATTTTCGACCGGATCGCCGTCCTCACCCGATATGTCGACGACGTGCAGCAGCAGGCGGCAGCGGTCGATGTGGCGCAGGAATTCGTGACCGAGTCCCGCACCCTCGCTCGCGCCCTCGATAAGTCCGGGGATATCCGCCATGCAGAAGGTCGAGCCGGAATCTCCGCCCATCGATACTATGCCGAGATTGGGCGAAAGGGTCGTAAAGCGGTAATTCGCTATCTTTGGACGAGCCGCCGACACCGCCGCCAGTATGGACGATTTTCCGGCGTTGGGGAGTCCGATAAGTCCGACATCCGCGAGCATTTTCAGCTCAAAAATGACCTCGCGCTCCTCGCCCTTCATTCCGCTTTTTGCGAAACGCGGGATCTGGCGGGTCGGGGTGGCGAAATGCTTGTTGCCCCAGCCGCCGTTGCCACCCTTGCAGAGCACGAACGGTCCGCACATCGACATATCCTTGATAACCGCTCCGCTTTCGGGATCGCGTATGACCGTTCCCGCCGGAACCTTCAGTATGAGGTCGTCGGCGTCCGCGCCGTGGAATTTGGACGCCGAGCCGTCGCCGCCGCGCCCAGCCTCGAATTTACGGCGGTATTTATAGTCGAGCAGGGTATTCTCGCCCTCGGCTATCTCGAGTATGATATTGCCGCCGCGTCCGCCGTCGCCGCCGTCCGGACCGCCGTGCGATATATATTTCTCGCGGTGAAAGGATACCGAGCCGTTGCCGCCGTCGCCGGCTTTTACATATATTTTAACTTTATCTATCATTATATTTGTTCTCCCGCCGCGAAAATATGCGGCATCGGATATGCCGCTAAGCATATCCGCACAGGGTTTATATCACGGCGTTTTATACGCGCCGCGATAATTTATTGCGTCATTTTAAAAAGGCGCTCTTCGTTTATGATCTCGACTCCGAGCGACTGCGCCTTTGCAAGCTTTGAGCCGGCGTCCTCGCCCGCCACGACATAGGTCGTTTTTTTAGATACCGACGACGACACCCTGCCGCCGTATTTTTCGATGAGCGCTCCGGCTTCAGCGCGGCTCATACCGGCAAGCGTTCCGGTCAGTACAAAGGTCATGCCGGCAAAACGCGAGTCGCGCGGCGTTTGTCCTTCATAGGTGGTTTTGACGCCGTATGCTTTAAGCTCGTCGACGATACGCCGTGTCGACGGATGCGCGAAGAAGTTTATAACGCTTTCCGCCGTGATATCGCCGATATCGTCGACAGCTGTGAGCGCTTCGGCATCAGCCGCAAAAAGCGCTTCGATATCGTAAAACGCCGACGCTATCGATTTTGCCGCCTTTTCGCCTATCTGACGTATTCCGAGCGCGTAGAGCAGTCGGTCAAGTCCTCTGTTCTTCGATTCTTCGATGGATTTCATGAGCTTTTCGGTGGATTTTTCCGCCATACGGTCGAGCGCCGCGATTTTTCCGGCGTCGAGCGCGTAGATGTCGGCGGCGCTGCGTATAAGTCCCGACGAGAGCAGAGAATGTACGAGCGCTTCTCCCATTCCGGTGATCTCCATCGCACCGCGAGACACGAAATGTATGAGATTGCGCTCGAGCTGCGCCGGACATTCGGCGTTTGTGCAGCGGACGGCGGCTTCCTCCTCGTCGCGGACGACCGGCTCTCCGCACGACGGGCAGAAGCGCGGCATCTCATATTCGGGCGTTCCCTCCGCGCGCTTTGATATATCGGCGGATATTATCTCGGGAATGATATCGCCTGCTTTGCGGACATTGACGATATCGCCGACGCGGATATCCCGCTCGCGGATAAAATCGATGTTGTGCAGCGTTGCGCGTGATACGCTCGTTCCGGCGAGCCGGACGGGTTCGAGCAGCGCGAGCGGCGTCAGCACTCCGGTGCGTCCGACGTTGATCTCGATATCGGTAAGGCGGGTGGGTTTGACCTCCGGCGGAAATTTATAAGCGACAGCCCATTTCGGGGAATTCGTATTTTCGCCGAGCAGAGAGCGCACAGCTATCGAATTAGCCTTTATCACAACGCCGTCGATATCGAAGGCGAGAGAGCCGCGTTCTTCTCCGATCTGTTCGATGCGCGACACCACCTGCGCGTAATCTCCAGTGAGATAATACTGCGGCAGAACAGTAAAACCGAGCGAACGCGCGAATTCAAGACCCTCGGCGTGTGTTTTAAAATCCCCGCCCGCCTGAATATTGAAAATGAAGATGTCGAGCCTGCGTGACGCCGTGACGGCGGCGTCCTTCTGACGCAGAGAACCGGCGGCGGCGTTGCGCGGATTGGCGAAAAGCGTATCGCCGGAAATTTCACACTCGGCGTTGAGCGCTTCAAAGGCTGCGCGCGGCATATAAACCTCGCCGCGAAGCTCGAGCGGTCCGCTGTATGCGATATTATGGGGTATCGACGCTATCGTTCTAATATTTTCGGTGACATCCTCGCCGACGCTTCCATTGCCGCGCGTCGCCCCGCGGACAAGCTCGCCGTTTTCATAACGCAGCGCGACCGAAAGTCCGTCGATCTTGCATTCCACCGAATATTCGACCGCGTCGGGTGCGCAGATTTCGGCGTTTTTGCGCATGAAATCCTCGATTTCAGCATAGGAAAAGACGTCGGCAAGACTTTTGAGCGGCACGGTATGCGTAACCTTGGCGAATTTCGCCGAAGCCTCTCCTCCGACAGAAAGTGTGGGTGAGGCGTCGTTTTTCAGCTCGGGATTTTCCTCCTCGAGCCGCCCAAGCTCACGGTAAAGCATATCATAATCGTAATCGGAAATTTCCGGCGCGTCGGCGTTATAATAGCGCGCGCGGTGATATTCAATCAAATCGCGCAGCTCCGCGATGCGCTTTTTCGCGTCCTCCATATCCATCCGCCCCTTTTCATCGAAAATAACCATATAGAATGTATTATATCATATTTTGTCATATATTTATACGGATATTTATTAATTTTTTATCTTATAAGACCGCTCAAGGTTCAGACCTGTCTATACAGACGATTTTGTATAATACAGTTTGATCCCTTTTTGCCCGAAATAATCGGTGTATTTTTTCTCCGGACGAATATCTGTGACGACGGCAGAAATCCTCGCTGCCGGACAGACGCGGTTCATCAGCACCATGCCGAATTTGCTCGCGTCGCAGAGCAGAACCACACGCGCGGCGGCGTTTATCATCGCGCGCTTGACCTCCGCTTCCTCGTCGCTCGCTTCGGTTATCCCCTTTTCGATCGAGAAGCCCCGGCAGGATATGAACGCCAAATCGGCGTTAATTTCCTCAAAGCGCCGGCAGGCGGCGGAGCCGACAAGCGACATATTATGCTCGCGCAGCCGTCCTCCGGTGCAGAAGGTGGTGATGCGTGAATAGGAATTGAGCAGGTACGACGTCTTTATGCCGTTTGTTATAACCGTCAGCCCGTCAAAATCGCGAAGCATCGGCACCATCGCGATAACTGTGCTTGATGTGTCGAGTATCAGCGTGCTGCCGTCGCTTATCATCGACGCCGCTATCGTAGCGATCGAGTTTTTCGCTTCGATGTTTTCACGCTCGCGTAAGGTAAGCGGCAGCTCGTTCGCCAGATTGTCGAGCATTACGGCGCCGCCGTAGGTGCGGCGTATCGCGCCGCTGTCCGATATCAGCGCCAGATCGCGCCGTACGGTCGATTCGCTGACCTCGAAGCGTCCGGCGAGCGCCGAAACCGATATCGTCCGCTCATTTTGTAATATTTCCTTGATCTGACTGCGGCGTTCCGCGGCGTTCATATTTACCTCCTGCACGATTTATGCGCATATCACGCAATATGTGCGCGATTGCTGCACGATTTATGCTCACTGTGATATTTTTTCACCATATTGACATTTTATTATGAAAATGCTACAATAGTATCAGATATGCGGAAGGGAAGTTTATCCACGTTCCCGCCGCATATCGGTACAAGCTATATTTTAGCACATCACCGCGCTGATTGCAACATATTTATCCGGCGCGGATGAAATTTTTGACGGAATGAGCTGACCACGGCGTGAAAAATGACGCAAAAACAGACGATATCCCGCAAAACGGCGGCGCTGCATCTGAAAACCGCGCCGATGCCGGCACATTTACCCTCACCGTCGACCGTCGTGAGGGCGATATTTTCGTCTGCGTGGACGACGATGGAAAAACCGTCTGCGTCCGCTCCGAAAACGCGCCGGAGGACTTACGCGAATCAGACGTCGTGCGCGCTGTGCAAAACGGCGGCGAAACGCGCATATTATCGCGCGACGACGCGCAGACAGACGAGCGGCGGCGGCGGGTGTCGGCTCTATTTACAAAACTGAAAAACAAAAACAAAGCTATCGGTTCGCGGAGCTTATCCGCGGCGAAAGGAACAGAAGCGATTATGAAAACAAAAGCAGTCCGTCTTTACGGCAAAAACGATTTAAGACTCGAGGAGTTCGAGCTTCCCGCGATAAAGGACGACGAAATACTCGCCCGCGTCATATCCGACAGCGTATGTATGTCCTCACACAAGGCCGCTATGCAGGGTTCGGAGCATAAGCGCGTTCCGGACGATATCGCGCAGAACCCCGTTATCATCGGTCACGAATTCTGCGGCGAGCTTGTCGAGGTCGGCGCAAAGTGGCAGGATAAATTCAAAGCGGGAGAAAAATTCTCGATCCAGCCCGCGCTTAACTATAATGGCTCGCTCGCTTCCCCCGGCTATTCCTATAAATATATCGGCGGCGACGCTACCTATGTTATAATCCCCCACGAGGTTATGGAGCTTGGCTGCCTGCTGCCATACAGCGGCGACGCATATTTCTACGGCTCGCTCGCCGAGCCTGTTTCCTGCATAGTCGGCGGCTATCACGCCAACTATCACACCACCGCCGGCAGCTATGTCCACTCGATGGGCATCGCCGAGGGCGGCAGTATGGCTCTGCTCGCAGCAGCCGGTCCTATGGGACTCGGCGCGATAGATTATGCCGTTCACTGCAACCGCCGCCCCTCGCTCGTCGTGGTCACCGATATCGACGAAGCCCGCCTTGCGCGCGCCGCTCAGATCATCACCCCAGAAAGCGCGGCAGAGTGCGGCGTCAAGCTCATTTATGTCAACACCGCGAAATGTGACGACGCCGTCGCTCATCTGCTTTCGCTCACTGACGGCAAGGGCTTCAACGACGTTTTCGTTTACGCTCCGGTCAAGCCTGTCGTCGAGATGGGCGACCGTCTGCTCGGACGCGACGGCTGCTTAAACTTCTTCGCCGGCCCGACAAATACGGCGTTTTCCGCTGAATTCAACTTCTACAACGTGCATTACAGCTCCACGCACGTGGTCGGCACAAGCGGCGGCAATACCGCCGATATGCTCGAATCGCTCGATTATATGCAGAGCGGCCGCATGAATCCCGCCGCGATGATAACTCATATCGGCGGACTCAATACCGTCGCCGATACCGTTATAAATCTGCCCTCCATTCCCGGCGGCAAGAAGCTCATCTATACGCATAAGGATATGCCGCTCGCGGCTCTCTCCGATTTCGCCAAGCTCGGCGAAAACGACAAATTCTACGCCGATCTCGCCGAGATAATATCACGCTCGAACGGTCTGTGGTGCGCGGAAGCCGAAAAATATGTTCTTGCCAACGCAAAGGATATATAAATTAGGTCTTGTTCGTAAAATGAAAAATCACGAAAAAAAAGCATATATCCGAATATAACAATTTAAAGGAGAAATATTGCTATGTGTGACTGCGCACTTGAAAAGCTCGCCGCGATGTCCAATAAATACGGCTCGGACGCCGATTACGTTCTTGCCGGCGGCGGCAACACATCGTATAAAACAGATACCACTCTTTATATAAAGGGTTCGGGAACGGCGCTCGCCACGATAAAGCCCGAGCAGTTTGTTCGTATGGACCGCGCTTCGCTCGCCAAAATGTGGACGAATAAATATCCCGAGGACGAGGACGCGCGCGAATCCGCCGTACTCTCCGACATGATGAACAGCCGCGAAAAAGGCGAGAGCGGACGTCCCAGCGTGGAAACGCTGCTTCACGATCTTTTCCGCCAGAAATACGTTCTGCACGTTCATCCCTCGCTTGTAAACGGTCTTACCTGCTCGGTCGACCGCGAAAACGCGATGAAAAAATATATCCCCGAAGCCGTATGGGTGGATTCATCAAAGCCCGGCTATATCCTCGCGAATAAATGCCGCGACGCCATCTCCGCGTCGGAAAAGGCTTCGGGAGTTTATCCGAACGTGCTGTTTTTGCGCAACCACGGCATTTTCTTCGCCGCAGATACAACCGAGGAGCTTGACAGCGTCGTTTCGTCGGTAATGAACCGACTTGACGCCGCCGTCGTCCGCCGCCCCGATTTCTCGGAAATAAGCTATGATATCGACCGCGTCGCCGCCATCTCTCCCGCTGTCCGTATGATGTATGGCGAGGGCAAATGCGCCACCGTCCGCTTCTTCACAAACCGCGATCTGCTCGATTACGATCCGGACACCAAGAGCTTCACCCCCGATCATATCGTATATTATAAGGCGAAGATACTCGTCATGGGCGAGAACGCCTGCGCGGACTGCATCAAGACCGCGTTCGACAAATTCGTCGCTGAAAACGGCTATAAGCCGCGCATTATATATGTCCGCGGACTCGGCGCGTTCGCCTGCGGCGACACCCTCAAGGCAGCCAAGACCGCGCAGATACTGTTCCTCGACACCGTAAAGATCTGGGTGTACGCTCAGTCGTTCGGCGGTGCGTCGGCAATGCCCGATGAGCTTATCGATTTCATCACCAACTGGGAGGTCGAAAGCTACCGCAGCAAGGTAAGCGCTTCGGCGACGGCATCAAAGCGGCTCGAGAACAAAATCGCAATCGTCACCGGCGCGGCGCAGGGCTTCGGACGCGGCATCGCGGAAGCGCTCGCGGACGAGGGCGCGTATGTCGTCATCGCCGATATGAACTACGACGGCGCAAAGGCGACCTCCGACACCATTCCCAATTCCTACGCGCTGTTTTCAAACGTCAGCGACGAGGCGTCGGTCAAGTCGATGATCGATAAAACGGTCGTCGAATACGGCGGACTCGATCTGTTCGTCAACAACGCCGGAATAGCAAAAGCGGGCAGTCTTGAGGATATGCAGAAATCCACCTTTGAGCTTGTCACCGCAGTAAACTACACCGGATATTTCCTCTGCACAAAATACGCTTCGCGCCCGATGAAAATCCAGCGCGCCTTCTGCCCCGGCTATATGGCTGATATCGTTGAAATAAACTCGAAATCCGGTCTTGCCGGCTCGAACAAAAACTTCGCCTACGCTGGCAGTAAATTCGGCGGCATAGGTCTTACCCAGAGCTTCGCGCTCGAGCTTTGCGAATACGGCATCAAGGTCAACGCCGTCTGCCCCGGCAACTTCCTCAACGGCCCGCTGTGGAGCGATCCCGAAAAGGGACTTTTCGTGCAGTATCTGCGCGCAGGCAAGGTTCCGGGAGCAAAAACGGTCGAGGACGTCCGCCGCTATTACGAGAGCAAGGTTCCGATGAATCGCGGCTGCGAAACCATCGACGTCGCGCGCGCCGTGTTCTACATCGTCGAGCAGAAATATGAAACCGGTCAGGCTATACCCGTTACCGGCGGTCAGGAAATGCTCAACTGAGCAGGGGGTAAAATGGAATACGTCAACAATCACATACATACCACCTATTCGTTCTCGCCGTACACACCCGCACAGGCTGTTCAAGCCGCAAAGCGCAACGGTCTTACCACCGCGGGAATAATGGATCACGATTCGTCGGGCGGCGCGAAGGAATTCATCGCGGCGGGCGAACATATCGGTATGCCGGTCACCTGCGGAATCGAATGCCGCGTGCATATGTCGAATACAAGGCTCAACGGACGCCGCATAAACAATCCCGACCAGAATTCGGTCGCCTATGTCGCAATGCACGGCATCCCGCATCAGAATATCGACAATGTAAACGACTGGCTCGCGCCCTATCGCGCACACCGCAACGAGCGCAACGACAAAATGTGCCTGCGCATAACCGAGCTTGTGCGTCCCTTCGGGCTTGAGCTTGACTTTGAGCGCGATGTAATGCCCATTTCGAATTTTGCAGTCGGCGGCAGTGTCACCGAGCGTCATATCCTTTTTGCGCTTGCGAAAAAGATAACCGCGCGTTTCCCCAATCCAGCCGATGTGGTGGAATATCTTCGCGGCGAAATGGGACTGCCGATATCGGCAAAGCAGGAGAAAATGCTGCTCGAGGCCGATCCTAAATTCTACGAATACGATATCCTCGGTCTGCTCAAGGGAAATATGGTTGAAAAATTCTATATTCCCGCGACCGACGAATGTCCCGACGTGCGCGATTTCATCGATATGGTGCGCACCTACGGCGGAATTTCGGCATACGCCTATCTCGGCGACGTCGGAGAATCGGTTACCGGCGATAAAAAGGCGCAGAAGTTCGAGGACGATTATATAAACGAGCTGTTTGAGGTCATACGCGAGGTCGGCTTTGACGCCGTCACCTATATGCCGACGCGCAACAGCGCCGCTCAGCTCGATCTCATTATGCGTCTGTGCGAGAAAAACGGCTTCTTCCAGATAAGCGGCGAGGATATCAACTCTCCGCGTCAGTCGTTCGTATGCCCCGCGTACGAAAATCCGAAATTCGATCACCTTGTCACAGCGGCGCACACCCTCATCGAATATGAAAACGACGCTACCCGCGACCTTTCCGCCGCCCGCTCAAAATACGATTATATCTTCTCGAAATGACAAAATACAGCGAATAAGCGGCATACAGCGGTATTTAAAATCACCGATGCGATAAAAACGCTGCTGTCAAACTGAAAAATATTAATATAAAAATCCCGCTCTGCTTCGCGGCAGGGCGGATTTTTTATGTTCAAGTATTGAATCGGAATCCGGCAGACATAAAAATAACCCCGTAAAGCAGTCCTGAAGTTCCGTTTTCAGGTTTC
>Ga0172378_10005345_pt1 | contig 11991 bp, 12 predicted proteins | sample GrowelOW332metaG_FD_119755 | JGI IMG/M metagenome (GOLD analysis project Ga0172378, IMG submission 119755) | Groundwater microbial communities from an aquifer near a municipal landfill in Southern Ontario, Canada - Pumphouse #3_1 metaG | ecosystem: Environmental > Aquatic > Deep subsurface >... | reverse complement strand
ATGGAAGCAGCCAAAACATCATACGAGCGTATATGCAATTGCGCCGCGAATCTCACGTATCTCCTTGAGAGAAAAGGCGTTCAGGCATCAGAAATCCCGGGCGCTGTGACAGATGAGAGGGCGGCCGCGGATCTGATGAAGGCCGGCGTGACAGACGCCGGGAAGACCGGCGTGACGCTCGGCGCCAATGACGGGATGTCTTCAGAAGAATCGGCAAAACTTGCGGAAGCTGATGCTTACAGAGTCAACTTTGAGAAGGCAATGGACGATGACTTCAACACAGCCGATGCCATATCAGCTTGTTTTGACCTTGTAAAATGGATCAACATTAATGTGGATGAAAATTCAGGCGTCGCATTCATGGAGACACTTCTCAGTGAACTGAAAACACTCACAGGCATTCTGGGTCTTGTCATCGAGAAGGACAAGGCAGCGGATAACGACGACCTTGCATCCTACGTTGACGGCAAGATCGCTGAACGTCAGGCGGCCAGAAAAGCAAAGGATTTTGCAAAGGCGGATGCCATAAGAGACGAGCTGAAAGAAAAGGGTATCGTACTCGAGGACACCAAAGACGGCGTGAAGTGGAAAAAGGTATAATGTGGCGCTGACTTCACAGTACGATTGGCTGGCCTGCTAAGCTCAGCACCCGGGTAATTATCATGAATAATGAACTGATTAAAGAGTACTTCCCCAATGAGAATAACAGAGAAGTTGATCTGCGCACATACTCCCCGCTGACGCTTGCGTTCATCGGGGATGCTGTGTTTTCACTGATAATAAGGGACATTGTCGTGCGTCAGGGCAACAGACCGCCGGAGAAGCTTCACAAGCTGACATCAAAGTATGTATGCGCCGGTGCACAGGCAAGGATCGGCAAAACTTTACTCGATATGGATGTGCTCAGCGATGACGAGAGGGATGTCTACAGACGTGGCAGAAATGCTAACCCGAACCATAAAGCCAAGAACGCGACTGAGGACGATTACCTTGAGGCCACAGCACTTGAGGCACTTTGCGGGTGGCTATATCTGCGGGGTGAGAATGAGAGATTGCTGGAACTGGTGAGCAAGGGAATGGGGCAAACGCACTTCGCATGATTTATTGGGAAAGACAATCTGATACACACAGGAGGATATTGTGAAAGATAAAAAGGATAATATGACAGGAAAGACTGATGAGGTAAAAAATGCCGGCGATGTTTCTGATTCAGGAACAAATGATCAGCAAACTTCAGCAACAGGTGAAGAGGATTCACTTATCATAGAAGGACGCAATGCTGTAATCGAGGCGCTCCGCGCGGGACGCACGATAGACAGGCTATACATACTCGACGGCAGCCATGAAGGTCCGGTCATGACGATCAAGCGCGAGGCGGCAAAACACAATATAGTCACCAGGTTCGTGACGAAAGAGCGTCTTGATCAGATGTCTGAGACGGGTCATCATCAGGGCGTAATAGCACACGCGGCAGCATATCACTACGGCGACATTGAGGATCTGTTTGCGAAAGCAGCTGAGAAAAAGGAAGACCCATTCTTCATACTTCTTGACAATATTGAAGATCCGCATAACCTGGGTGCTATAATCCGTACGGCAAACATTGTCGGTGCGCAGGGCGTCATAATTCCAAAAGACAGAGCAGTCGGCCTTACGGCGACAGTTGCCAAGGCTTCTGCAGGCGCACTTAATTACACACCGGTAGTGAAGGTCACGAATATCGGAACATCGATAGAAGAACTCAAGAAGCGCGGAATGTGGTTCGTCTGCGCAGACATGGACGGAGAGCCTATGTCAAAACTTAATCTAAAGGGTCCCATCGGACTTGTTATAGGTGCCGAGGGCAGTGGAGTATCAAGACTTGTTAAGGAAAAATGCGACATGACAGCGGCTATTCCGATGCGCGGCGAGATCGACTCACTCAATGCTTCAGTGGCGACAGGCGTGCTCGCCTATGAAATCCTGAGACAGAGGGAAATGTAATACAATGATATACAATATATGTCTGATGTCATATTAAACATTGCAATATTAATACAATAGCCGTATTATAGTGTAATAGAGCAAAGGGGGTGAGTGTATGCCGCAGGCAACAGTAACAGCAAGAGTGGATGAAAAAGACAAAAAAGAATTTGATGAGTTTTGTTCGGATGTTGGATTAAATACATCCACTGCAATTAATCTATATATCAAAACTGTATTACGGGAGAAACGCATACCGTTTGATATCTCACAGTCCGGCGACCCGTTCTATTCTCAGTCCAATATGGCGTATGTTAAGAAGTCAGTGAAAGAGTTGCGAGAAGGTAAGGGGACAGTACACGAACTGATAGAAAACTGAGGATTGAATGGGCGATAAAGTATGGTCTGATGATGCATGGAAGGATTATTTGTACTGGCAGGCACAGGATAAAAAAACCATAAAAAGGATTAATCAACTTATAAAGGATATTGAAAGAAACGGTTGTATTGAGGGTATAGGGAAACCGGAAGCCTTAACTGGGGATCTTGCTGGCGAATTCAGCAGACGGATAAATGATAAAGACCGACTGGTTTATCACATAAAGGATAATCAAATCTTTATTGCTCACTGTCGTGGTCATTATGGGGACAAATGAGTAAGGCATTATGATTATAAGGAAATGCCATGTCAATTGACGAATATGCAAAACTCAGTGATGAGGAACTTATAAGGGTCTATCGTGACGGGGACAGCAAAGCCGCGGACTATCTGATCGACAGGAACAGAGATCTTGTCAGAATGAAAACGGCCTCTATGCGGATTTTTGGAATAGAAGAATCAGAGCTGATTCAGGAGGGCATGATAGGCCTTTTTCGTGCTACACAGGATTACGACTGCGGGCGGGACGCGAGTTTTCGCACGTTTGCTTCGCTTTGTGTGGAACGGCGCATGTACTCGTATATTCGTGACCATGGCCGCAAGAAGAACATGCCGCTCAACACAGCGATATCAATCTATCAGACAATCGGCGGTGACGGTAACAATGAAGATGGCGGTGACAATTCGCGAAAACTTGAGGATATCCTGTCATCATCAAATGTTACAAATCCGGGTTCCGGAACACAGGAACTAAATCCCGAGGACAAGGTACTCAGCGATGAGAGGATGAGCGAACTTTCATCGGATATTGAAGAATCGCTCAGTGATTTCGAACTTGATGTCCTGAACCTCATGCTCACCGGAATGGGCTACATCGAGATCGCCCACGTCCTCAACCGCGATGGAAAATCTGTGGATAATGCCATACAGCGGCTAAGAGGGAAGATCAGAAAAATCGTGAAGAAGAGGGGATAAGTAATTAAACTGTTTCGAATGCAGTTAAATGTGGAGCCTGCCAGTGGGTATAATCCTCCAGGAATCATAGAAGAAATACTTCACAATAATGTATTTAAAAAATGACTAAACAGGGATAACAGTATAAAAGATCAGTAAAGCCGCGTCTTGAATCCATCTATATGAATAAATCTCAGCAATTTTAGTATCACACCTGAACCTACTGATTACAGTCTTGGGATCAACCAGGCGGTTCATGCCCTAACTGCTGCCTAAATTGAAAACTCAAGAAATCGCCTGATAGATGTTTGACTTTTAATCTTTTTGTGGTGATTTTTCAGATATCTAAGGTGTATAATAAAGCCGTGATTTAGCTAGCAACGGGATGCATTATTGGTACACCTGTCTCATGTTATGATTGAATATTTCGTTTCATGAAAAGAGAAAGCGTATGGATAAAGGTATTTATTATGCTCACTCTACATCTGATGGCAACTGGGAACCTCTCATAGATCACCTGAATAAAACGGCCTCTCTTGCTGAAAAATATGCCGATGAGTTTCATTGCGCCAGGATAGGCAGACAACTTGGTCTGCTTCATGATGTTGGAAAACACACTTTGAAATTCCAACGTGTTCTGAAACATCAGGAACATAAGATTAATCATGCAGTTGTAGCAGCTGAATTATATGCGGATGTTGACAAAACATCAAACAGGGAATACGTAGACAATACATTTATCTTTCTGATGATCTGTAACGCACTGAACGGACATCATTCTTTACTTCAAGGAAACTTCAATCAGTTAAGTTTTTTTGATCCTGATAATTTATATCCACTGCCAGATGATTACAATAATCCTGGTGATCTCCAAACCAATGACGACAATAAACAAAATGCACTATCAAGCAGTAAAGAGTATCAGGAAATTCTGAATTTTGTCAGGGAAAATGGACTTATGTTAAGCATAGAAAGTCATGATTATCCTGATGTAGAAATAATGGATAATGCCACTAAAATGCTCTTTTCGCGCATGATGTTTTCATGTCTTATTGATGCTGACTACACCGCAACAGCATCTTTTGAAAATGAACAACCGCCAGAGATTTCAGATGATAGGGTTATAAAAGCAAAAGAAATGTTGGATGAGTTGGAAGCATACAGGAATGCCATTATTTCCGATTCTGATACAAATAATAGAATTAATGAACTCAGAAATGAGGTGTATCTTGATGCAACACTGAGTGGCGCTGGGAAAACAGGCTTTTATACACTGACTGCACCGACAGGAACAGCTAAAACTCTTGCATTGATGAAATTTGCACTTGAACAGGTTGCAGCTAATGCTCAGGAACGAATCATTGTTGTGCTGCCGTACCTTTCAATAATTACCCAGAATGCCGATGTATACAGGAAGATATTTGGGGATGATGTGGTTCTTGAAGATGACAGTCAGACAGAATACTCAGACGACGCAAGGATATATGCAGACAGATGGGATGCCCCGATAATAGTTACAACAAGTGTGAAGTTTTTCGAGACGTTGTTTTCTTCAAAAGCACCAACTCTGAGAAAACTTCACAGGATTGCAAATGCTGTTATTGTTTTTGATGAGTCTCAGACATTACCGTCTTTTGTTACCGATGTTTCTATCAAAACACTAAAGGCACTACCAGATTTGTTTAACACAACAGTTTTGCTGTCTACAGCAACTCAGCCATCATATAATTACAGGCAGGAATTATGCAATTATGAACACAATGAGATAATAAGCGATCCGAAAGTCTTATATGATAAATACAGGATTGCAAAACAAACGAAGACAGTATTTGACACGGATAAATTGTGGAGTTATGAAGATCTTGTTGATTATTTCGGAGATAGAAAACAGGTCATATATGTTTTGAATACCACAGGTAAGGCTGACAAAATGTACCATGCACTGAAAGACCGTCATGAGGAAGACAGTGTTTTTCTGTTGTCATCAAGATTATGCGTAGGGCATAAAATGAAGGTAATTAAAGAAGTTAAAAGGCGACTTGAAGAGAATCTGCCATGTTATCTGTCAAGTACACAATGTATAGAAGCGGGCGTTGATGTTGACTTTCCATCAGGGGCACGTGAGTATGCTCCATTTACTTCAATTGTTCAGACAGCGGGAAGAATTAACAGAAACGGATGCAAGAGTGGGAAAATGCTTGTATTCAGATCTGAAGATAATGGGCGCTTTGATTATCCGACAACAGATTATTTGAATGAAGCAGCTATTTCATTAAATATGGCTGAAATTAACAATAGTATTGATACGAACAATCTTAGTGATATTGAAAGCTATTATAAAAAACTGTATTCGGGGAATGCCGCTGAGGGACATGATTCCGAAGAAATCAGGAAAGCTGAAGAAGAATGTGATATCAAGGAAATGTCTGAAAAGTATCAGCTGATCGACGGCGAGAAACAGTATACGGTCATTGTTCCGTATAATGAGTTCTTAACGGAGTATTCTGATTTCAGGGACAAAGTCGAAAAAAATCAATACTGTTTCTGCAAGAAGGATATGAGAAAGCTCAGGGATTTCTCTGTGAATATTTATTCTAATGGCAAAGGAGGAGAATTTATACGTAATCACTGTCATAGGTTGTCTTTGTTTTCGCCTTTTGGCATAAGCGAAACGAATTGGTTTATCGCAGACATTGATGATATCTATAACGATAAAACAGGTCTGCAGGTAAAAGAGAAAACAGGAGGTGTTCTGATTGGTTGATGTAACGGTAGATGTATGGGGGAGTTTTGCTTGTTTTGCGCAGTCCGAAGCAAAAGTTGAAAAGGTAACTTATAGTGCACCAACGCCTTCAGCTTGCAGAGGAATACTAAGTGCAATTTATTGTAAGCCAGTGGAATTCTATTATCAGATAAAACAAATTGAAGTGATGAATCCGATAAGACGCATCAGCATTAAACGTAATGAGGTTATGCGCAAAGCAGACAAGGATCACAATCCGTTGTACGTGGATGATGTACGTACACAGAGAAACGCAGAATATCTAAAAGATGTTTACTATAGAATCTCTGCTCAGATGATAAAGAGAACGGATTATGAAGGACCGGAAGGAGATGCTAAATTCAAAACACAGTTCATGAAACGTGTTGAGCGGGGAAAATGTTTTTACCAACCTTATTTGGGAACAAAGGAATGTATGTGCTTCTTTTCTGCACCAGATGAAAGCATGAAGCCGATTCAGAGCAGTATGGATCTGGGGATTACCCTCTATGATATTTTTGATATCAGGGATAATACACCGCTGGACACTCAACAGCAAACCGGGAGAATTTTCGTTACTTATTATCATCCGTATATGATAAATGGAATAATCAATGTCCCTGATTACGACAGTGCTGAGGTGTTCAAACCACATGAATGAAAGGAACGCATAATGTACAGATCTGTATATGATTATGCAGTACGGAGAAAGCTTTATCCTGAGAAAAACAGGAAGGGGAAAACAATAGCGGCATATATTGTTATCGATGACAATGGAAATTATGAGCGCATTGAAGCAATAGACAAAAAAATAAGGAAACGTGTATCTTGTCCGGATATAAGCAAAGGGAACAGTACTGCTTCTCCAATCTGTGAGAAGAAAAAATACATTATTTACAGTGAAAAAGCTAACGTTGGCAATGGGATTAAATATGATTCATGGAAGAAAATCATGCATGACGGCGCTGGCAAAGTGAATCTTTTGTATGCTGTTTGTGTTTTTATCGACGCCATGGAAAACGATGATACTTTGTTTAGCAGAGTTAACGATGAACTAAGTCAGGCAGGAATCAAAGAAGATGATTTTATTTCTTTCAGAGTGGGAACCAGGGATATCGAAAAGGATCCTTCATGGGGAAATTGGTTTGAGAATTATGTCGATGTGAATTATCCAGCAGATTCTGACGATAGTAATAAGATAATTTCAGAACTTACTGGGGAAAAGGTGACACCTGTTGTCGGAGCATTTCCTCAGAATAATGCAAAAATTGCCGGCACAGGAGTGCCGATTTATTCTAATAACCATAAGGCGTCGTCAAATGCTACGTGTGCTTTCAAATCATATGGAGTAATTGACAGTTCAAGCTGCCCGATGTCCATTGAAGAAGCCAATACAATAAAAGCTGGCCTGGAATATCTTTTGGATTCAGAGAACAATTGTAACAGAAATTTTGAAATCATTTACTGGTATGACCTTGACGATGCTAAGGATATAATCACAAGATCACTCACCATGAGCCGCCGCGCAGTTGCAGTGCCTGAGGAAAAAGCGGCGGCAACAAGAGATCTTGCATATTCAGAAGTCCTGAATGAAGTATTCAAAGGTGTAAAACAGGAGCAATTAAGGGACAGCGGTAATTACCATATTATTAGGTACAGTGTTCCGGCAAAAGGCAGGTTTTACATGACAGAGGAGCATACAGGAACATATCGGGATCTGTATGATGGCCTTCAAAAATGGTATAAGGACAGCTCATTAGAATATGATCAGCAGGTTGAAAAAGCGTTTATCAGGGGAAAATACACACTTAACAGTATTTACAGCATTCTGAAGGGGTTGCTGACACATAAAGATTCGAAAGATGTTGTCGGTGAGATAAGAAATGAATATGGAGAGAATCGCAACAGACTTTTATATGCTATGTACAATTGTCGTCAGATCCCTGAAGGGTTTTATCGAAGAGCGTTACAGGAAGTGACAAATACAATAATCGAAGGCGGAAGGCCTCCAAAAATGCCATTGCAGGTCATTAAACTTTATCTCATAAGGGAGGGAAATGATGATATGAATAATTCATTGAATGAGGACAGCAGGAACATTGCATACAACTGTGGAAGATGGTTTGCTGCCATTGATATGCTACAGTATCAATCCTCAGGGGGGAAAGTTAATGCCTCTATAGCCAGAAAGTATTACAAAGCTGCAAAAAGGCTTCCGGCGCAGATCCTGACTACAGTAACTGATAATAAAGAAAACTATCTGGCAAAGCTGGATAGAATCAATAAAGGGAAAAGGATAATGTTTGAAAGATTATTTGATGATCTTGCTCAGAAGATAGGAACATCGTTCCCTGCAAAGTTCAGTATTGCTGAACAGGGGGCGTTTGATCTTGGATATGCACAGCAAAAGCAGGATTTTTTCAAAACACATGATAAGGATGGGCAGGGAATAACTGTTGATGAATCTGCAGCTGATTCATCAGAAGATGTTGAGTAATTATTGTGGCTTAATTGCAAATTAAAATGTATACAGGTGGTTTGAAGAACCACAGAAAAATGGAGGTTTAGCATGACTAACAGTGTTATCAGCAACAGGTATGAATTCATGATTCTGGTCGAGGCGAAAGACTGCAATCCAAATGGTGATCCTGATATGGGGAATCTTCCAAGACAGGATGAAGAAACAGGCTTGGGATATATCACAGATGTTGCAGTGAAAAGACGCATAAGAAATTACATAGATGATGCATATGGTAATCAGGAAAACTGTCAGATCCTAATGCAAAAGGGTGCAAGTATCAACAAGAAGATAGCAGAGTCAGTATTTAAAGTCAATTCAATAGAAAAGGTTCCAAGCAGTTTTGAAAATAAAAAGGTATTGGAGACTGCAAAGGACATGGCAGAAACATACTGGGACGTTCGTACATTTGGAGCTGTGCTTTCTACAGGACTCAACGCAGGTCAGGTGCGCGGCGCTGTTCAGATAGGAATTTCTGAATCAGTTGATCCTATTCATGTTGAGGATATTACATTATCCAGAATGTGTTATGCAGATAAAGATGTTAAAAATCTCGGAACATTATCAGAATATGAAAAAGAAGAGAATGAAAGACCAGATGATAAGAAAAGAACATTGGGTAATAAGAAATTCATTTCATATGGATTATATGTTGTAAAGGGATCTGTCAGTGCGTGCCTTGCAGAAAAGAATGGCTTTACTGAAAAAGATCTTCAGATGCTATTTGAGGCTCTTATTCAGATGTACAATCATGATATTTCTTCATCAAAAGAGGGAATGTCTGTAGTTTCACCTCTGATAGTATTCAAGCACGTTGGCACGCAGGCAGATAATAACCCGGAACAGCAGGCAAAAGAGGCAAGACTGGGATGCGTTGCGGCACATAAGTTGTATCGTCTTTTGGATGTATCGAAGAAGGATGATATTGAATTTCCAAGACACTATGAAGATTATGAGGTTGTTTTGAATACAGAAGACATCCCTTCGGGTGTAGAAATCGGAATAAAAGAAGACGCTTTTGCACCTGTAATCTGGGGAATTAACAGCATTCGTCAATGCAAGCATGAGGGCTTGAGCATTAAATGACTGAGGATAATAATCAGATCCTTATTTCCTGGCTTTCTGAATACGTGTATTGCCCCAGAAGATTTTACCTTAAGGTTATAGAACAGCAAAAAGGTATGAATATCTATCTGGAAGAGGGAAGTGAAGTACATAAAAGCGTTCATTCGCAGAAGATTGAACGCAGAGGGGACAATATCAGAGTCACTGGTCTGCACGTTTATTCAGAAAAGCTGAATCTTTACGGAATATGCGACAGTGTGGAATTCACTATTGTGAATGATGGCGTTTATATCCCCTTCTTAAAGTGTTCCTGCGAACTCCTACCGGTAGAATACAAGCATGGAAGAGTCAGGGATGAAATTGAATACAATGTTCAATTGACAGCACAGGCTTTGTGTCTTGAGGAAATGTTTGGAACAAAAATAGAAGAGGGTTGTGTTTACTATACAAGTGAAAAGCAAAGGGTGGAGGTTCAACTAAGTGATGAACTCAGGAAAAAAGTAGTATCCAGTGCTTCAGAAATAGCGGCATTCCTTGAACATCCTATACTAGTTGAACCTTCATACATGAAGCGCTGTCTGCGATGTTCGGTGTATGATTTATGTTCCCCAAGAAAACTGATGGTTGAAAAGTACATGAAATCACTATGGGGGAAGTATGATAAATGTTAATAAGGTTCTTTATATTTTGCAGGATAACATTTACATTAGCTGTGAACATGATTCTTTTGTAATAAAAATGAACGATGTAGAAAAGCAACGTGTTCCTGTGACAATTATTCAACAGATCATAGTATTCGGCAACGCAACGGTGTCAGCGTATCTTATAGGCTATTGTTCAGAACATAGTATTATGGTTTCGTATGTTTCATCTTTTGGAGATTATTATGGGGGACTCAGAGGAAAAAGTGTAGGCAATATATTGCTCCGTCAGAAGCAATATCGCTTATATGATAATGCTGATGAAAAGCTACGACTGGTTAAAAATATTGTTCTGGTAAAGGGAGAGAATCAGAAATCATTACTGGCAGCAACTCTTGCAAACGCAAATGAAGAAGATGCACAGTCACTTTCAAATGCAATTTCAAAAATATCAGATATTCTCGGCTTATTACATGATCTTCCGGATGTTGGGGCGGTACGTGGCACAGAGGGAAGTATAGCCAGCATATATTTTAGTGTGTTCGATCATATGATTAAAATCAGAAATACCGGTATGTGTTTTGAAAAACGGAGCAAGAGACCACCTGAAAACAACTGTAATGCGATAATGTCATTTCTGTACGTAATGCTTACGCTTAATTGTGTTTCTGCTGTTGAGTGTTTTGGCTTGGATTCCTATATGGGTTATCTTCATGAACTCAGACCGGGAAGAGAGTCACTTGCCTGTGATCTTGTTGAAGAATTCAGAGCCCCCATTGTTGATCGTTTCGTTATTCGGCTCATAAACAGGAAGCAAATTACAGAAAGAGACTTTGAATCGCAGGAAGGGGACATCCGTTTATCAGATGATGGGAAAAAGAAGATATTGCAATTATGGGAAGCAGAAAAGGAAACAAAGGTGTTGTTTCCTCTTTACCAGAAAAATGTTCCACTAAAGCTACTGCCATATTTACAGGCGCAACTATTGTCTGAATACATAAGGGGCGATTTGCCGGACTATCCACCATATATTTGGGAGGCGTAGATGTTTATCCTGCTTACATATGACATAGATTTTGAGTCTGATGGAGGAAGAAGACGTTTATCAAAGGTGGCAAAACTGTGTGAAGGTTATGGCGTCAGGGTTCAGAAATCCGTATTTGAAATGAGCATTGATATTTCTCAACTAACAAAGTTAAAGTACGAACTCAAGAACATTATTGATACCAAAGCTGATTCTATAAGAATTTACAAAATGGGAAAAACATACAAGTCAGACGTAACGGTAATTGGAATTAAGGAAAAGGTAGAACTGAGTACAGATGATGCGTTGTTTTTCTAGAGAAGATTGTAACGGAAATAAGGAAAATGAGATTTAGGGTTGTCAAAGAACAAAACCACATGTATACACAAAATCAAGTGAGGAAAATTGTGAATGTTTCACAAATTGATGCCTGACAAATTGGCAAGAAATCAATTCATAAAATCAAATCTTTATTCATGTCTCAAGAGTAATTGTATAAAATGCATTTTCATTATATGAATTACAGCAATATATTGGTTATTATTGCTGATCCCCGTCGCAAGACGGGGAAGAATAGAAACGTGTAGGTGTCAGAAAAGATGAGTCAACCGGCGATCCCCGTCGCAAGACGGGGAAGAATAGAAACGTGCTTAAACCATACTTAGGCGGAACAAAGAAGATCCCCGT
>Ga0172378_10005342_pt1 | contig 11994 bp, 10 predicted proteins | sample GrowelOW332metaG_FD_119755 | JGI IMG/M metagenome (GOLD analysis project Ga0172378, IMG submission 119755) | Groundwater microbial communities from an aquifer near a municipal landfill in Southern Ontario, Canada - Pumphouse #3_1 metaG | ecosystem: Environmental > Aquatic > Deep subsurface >... | reverse complement strand
GAGCTAATATTAATAAAACAAACTTATTTTATGCGCGGGTGGTGAAATTGGCAGACACGTAAGATTTAGGTTCTTATGCCGTAAGGTGTGCGGGTTCGAGTCCCGCCCCGCGTACCATTTTTTTCTGATTTTTTTTAATATATTCTAAACTTCGGCTTTTCTGAAACATTATCTAAAATGGCTTGCCATTGTGTCGACAGAAAAAGACAATCTTATTTATAAAAAAATTTCCGCATTTCAGAAACTATTAACAATATTATTCCTATAATCAATGACCTTTTTTATTTTGTCCCGTAGAGCTAATGGTTCCATTGATTTTTCTAGTCCTTTTATCCAGTTCTTTACGAAATATTTCTACGCTGATATTATCGTCCGAATTTTTGGCACTGTTAAAATCATGAAGTAATGACTCCACTTCTTTCCAATATTGTTGTAATGGTTTATCATCAACTTTATGCCATAACGCATAACCATCGAAAAATCCGTTCTTATCAAGCCATTCCGTAAAAATAATAGTAGATTCCATGAAAAAGCCACGTATAATCTCAATAATAGACGTGGCAATATTTGGCCTCGCGAACATGCAATGCAAATAATAATGCTCTATTCATGACTGCATCAGTGAAATTTTCATTGCCCCATTTAGCCAGAATTTGTTGACGTATAGTCCTATACCCGGTAGATTCAAAACTCCATTTTATTACATCTTTTACTGCCAGCGCCATGCAGCTTTGTGCTGAAATTATCACCAAACCGGCAACCCGTAATTTTTTTTTATTCTTTTCAACAAATGCTGCACTTCCCTGTGCCGCTCAAAAAGGTCATGAAAAAAACAGTGATCCGTTTTTTTTCATGAATGCACCTTTTAAAAAAATTAGACATTGGTTTCATCCATAATTTTTCTGTATTTATTCTTCAGTGTCTTTCCCTATTTTTGCTTTGTCTACCAGGGATACTTGACTTTCAACCCAGCCATTATCCAAGGGATTATCCACTCGAGCAGCAAGATCTTTGAAAAGACGCTTCAAATCAATAATGCCGCCCCACATGAACCAAATTGTTGAAACCACGCCAACAATAATACCGACGACGACCACAGTAATGAAAAAATACCAACTCCACCATTCCGCCGGCCATGGATCAAAGATATTCCAGATGACCACACCGACAAAGGCGAGCAAAAATTGATAAACAAACGAATAAATAAATACGCTCCAAGCAATGACTTTGTCACCCTTCGTGTATTCCGCAGTAATACCAATAAGTTTTCCGAAAAAATTTCTCCATGTCCATGCCGACTGCTTTACTTCTTCACCCTCGGCGTATTTGCCTCGGTGCAACATCCGGTCAAGATTGTATAATTTACGACGACTTAACAAAGACCCCACAACATATCCCAGACAGCCCAGAATCATCGCTATAAAATATATTTCGTAGCTATTAACAGGAAATTTATATTCATTCATTTTCCAAACAATAAGAGGCGAGCAAAGATTAGTGACACTTGTAAAAATTTTATCGACATAAACCACATAGCCGTGGTTTACCATAAATGGATAGATTGTATCCGCCCAGCCGCGCTGAGAAATCAATCCGAGAAAGGAGGTTCCCGAACCAAAAATCAGAGCACAAAAAGCTCCAGTCGTCGTTCCCCATCGCGTATACAGCCCGCCGATCATGATGGGTCCCGCGGCTCCAAGCCACAAGGAACACATGATTGAAATGAACATATTTATATAATCAAGTTGGGCAAAAAAAAGGGATACGATAAAGAAAAACACACAAACCGCAACGGACATTCCACGTAACCACCACAAGTGTTCTTTTTCCTTAAATGGCTTTTTGCGAAAGGGCATTATCACGTCTTGCACCAAAGTCGAAGAAGCGTTGAATATCCGACTGTCATCAGTCGAAACCATTAACATTACCATCAAGAGTACGAACATGCCCATAACTCCCACAGGGAGTTCTTTTCGCAATAATGTCGGCAGCATCATTTGATAGTATAAAGTACGAAACTTTTGGTATATTGCACTATATTCGCCGTTGATGGTTGCGGCTTCCTCGCTTTTTAAAGTTAATTTCTGCACCGAAACTTTCGTTTTTGCAGCCTTGTTTAAACTATTTTCCGCACTTTTTAAGTAAGGAATATCCGGATTACAAGTTCTTGAATATGGTTTGTCTACTCCAATAATATGTTCGACCACTGGTATGTCATTTATCGTTGTCAGCAGTTCATTGCGGGTTTGGGTATCGGTGATCGTTTCGTTTGCAACCATGCCCACCAGGTCAACACGAATGTTTTTGGCTTTTTCCGCAAAGCGATTCGAATTCATGACTGTCACCATAAACAGTGCCAACAATGTCAACATCAGGAAGGCAAATCCGTTACGCCAAGCCCCCAAAATACCAGCCATCTTTTGTTCGTGAGGAGTACGTCCAGAACCGGAGGTGTCATTACCAATCCACGCGCCACGATTCAAAAGCGATCCGGTAATTGTTACAATCAAAGCAAATAAGTTAAAATCCCGTAGTTTACCGATATCCATCGGATTAAGGAAGCTTTCACCAGCAGCTCGATCTAGCATTACCGGCGCAACATCGAGATGCCAAGATATTTCAGTCAAGACAAAGCAAGTGAAAATAACGAAAATCGGGTAGCTCATCAGGCCTTGTATTGAATCCGTAATCAGAAGTGAAACACGCCCGCCCGGCCAAATGACCAGCATGGCAAGTAATAAAACCAGCATTACAACGACTGCATAAGTCGAAATTTGCCAACCAAAGATATTTAAAGTCAGCGGAAGACCGATAAAATAGATAAAAAAACGTGCGGCAACCGCAGGACCAATAGCATTCGTCATCATTTCAGCCATCGTACGTATCGAAGTGGCAAGAATACGCAGTGGACGATTATAACGGGTTTCGAGAAACTGTCCGAGCGATAAACTTTTAGTCTGGCGATAACGATATAGCACATAACCAGTGAGCGATATAAAAATGCTTAACGGAATGATAATTTTATTCCAAAATCCCATTGCCATTCCGCATTGATATTCAGCTTCACAAAGCGCAACCAATGTAATAACCGCCAACCCTGCCTGTAAATCACCGACTGAAATTACATAACGCCCGGCGACACGTCCGGCGGCAAGAAAATCAACAATGCCGCGCACATATTTTTTTGAGTAAAACGCCAGATACAAAATCAGTGTTAACGGCACAAGTGTAATCACCCAGTCGATCCAATGCATATCTACCTCTTTTATTAAAAAGCTCTAATTTATCTGGCATCGCCATGGGCAATGCTCACATATCATCAATTTATTTTCATTTACCGCTTTGCGGAATTTTTCACTGCGTCTATTAACAAAAATATTTTCCAATGAATCATCCCTGATATTCCCGGCTGAGTAGCCGAAAAAATCAGTACAAAATCCGACTTCACCGTCATATTTTATATGAGCACGTTCATTCACCATAACGCAAGGCGGATGCGGTTTGCCCTGTGTATGTGGCGTAAAACACAATTCAAAATCATAAGCGTCAAAATCAATGCCTTCGAGTTGCTTGCGCAATTCAATTTCATAAGTGGTTTTATCTTTATCGTAGTATTTCTGTAATCCAGAATAAGAACTCCCAAAAACACGTTCGCTATATTTTTGATAAGCGTTGATTTCCGTTTGCGAAAGATAAATAAGCGGTTGCAAAACAATTTTATCCGGTTTCAACGTAGAAAAACTTTCCAGCATAGAGCGTAATTGATGAACATTACTTTCACACAATGTCAGCAGCAACACCAGTTTACCACGTCGTTCCCGCAAAAGCGGAAGATTATTTTTCACTCGTTCAAAAGTGCCTTTACCGCGAATCGCGTCATCAGTCGCGCCAAACCCGTCGAAGGAAACATTAATAATATCAAAGAGTTCATTCAATGTTGATACCGCACGGTCTATTAAAGTACCATTGCTTACAACTTCCAAATGACAGCCAAGATGATGTATTTCTTTCGCCAAATGATTGAATTCCGGATAAAGAAGCGGTTCTCCCCCCCAAAGCGTAATCCATGCCTCTTTTTCCGCAAGCTGAGCAGACTTTTTCACCGCCCGCGCCGCATCCAGCCACATTTCAAAGGGTAGATCTTTATTCCCGGTGCCAAGCGCTCCCTTGCGCTGCCCGCAGAAGCTACAATTCAAATTGCAGTTTCGGGTCAATTGCAAATGCGCCCGGCTAAGTTGGATTTCTGGTTTATTCTCCAAAATATTTTTGCTCCATTAATAATTTCTCGACCATATTTATCTGCGTTTCCATCAACGGCGCAGAATAAATAGCGCGTTTTTCGGCAATGTTTCCCAATTCCATTGCTTGGCGCAATCGGTTGTTTGCGGCATACAAGTCATCGAGAGTCTCGCGTACATTAAAGCGTCCCGGACTGGTAGGCAATGGCGGCCAACGTGAATCCGAAACATAAGCGCTGGCAATTGCCTTCATGGCTTTGTCCAGTTCCGGAGTATTTCCCAGATATTTACGCAAAGCGACAATACCATCAAATATCATATTGCAAACAGGATCAAGGATGCGCGAGAATTCCGTATTTGCCCAGGCCTTACACGTACCGCCGTGCCACGCCGCGCCGTTTTCAATATTGTCAATCAAATTATTTTCTATTGTTGTTCCGGCACTTTTAATAACTTCAGCAGGAGTCGATAGTTTATAGCCAATGGATTTCGCCAGATCAAGAAACTCTTTAAAGCGCTTAACGCTGCCCGGCTCAGGTTCAAAAAAACGCGCCTGATTGAACTGTTTTACGTAAAAATACGCACTTGAACCAATATATTCGGCATCTTCAGCATAAGGCATTATGAAACTGCCGGATTGTTCTACCCGCGGTTGCCATTTACGGAACATTTCTTTTATTTCGTCAAGTTCAACCGGGGTTTCACGCATTCCCTCCGTTGCGCCCATGAGATACCAAAGCATTGGATTTGCCATGCAGTCGCTGCGAAAAATCATTTTTAAACCGTTCGGGGCTACCGATGGATTGGTTAAATACTTTAGAAATTCCGGCTTATCTTTTATGTATTCCTCGATTTTAAAAAGATGATTTTTGTTACTGTGCCCCTGAACATCATAGTTCAATCCGGTTGCTTCACGAATTTCGGGAAACGAAAGCAAAAAACTATCCGCGTCCATGACCAGATTTTTAAATCCTGCTTCCTTGTAAAGTTCCGGCAAAAAACCTGCCCAGCCACATTCCGGATTCCAACCAGTTTCAGGGCGTACTCCAGTATATTTCTCCCAGGCATCCAATCCATATTTAAGTGTATCTAAACCGATTTTCCGCGGGATATTGGCAAGCATAACGTGTATGAATGGCGAACCTACTGGCTCAATTTTGTCCGCTTGAATTAAAGATTTTAACAGTGCCAGTACTTCAGGAGCGACTTTGTTCATTATTTCCAGCGTGCGACCAGATGCTTCAAAAGCGATTTTATAATCACCATCACGCACCATTTCAAAAAGAGGACGATAACAATTTTCGCATACCCAGGCTCTGCGTTTCGGGTCAAGCTGTGAATATTGAATATTCGCATGCGGCATGAAGATCATTTTTTTGGGGGGCATTATTTTACTCCGTTTTGTTTCATAAATTTCAGACTGCGACTCAACCCATCTTCAACGTCTTCCGGCAATTCATATTCTATCAATGCCGGACCATTGTAAGACTTTAACGCAGACAAAAGCTTTTTCCAATCAAGCCTTCCTTCACCACACGCAACTGGTTTTACTCCGCCTGTCACATCACAAAAATCTTTCAAATGAATATATTTAATATGTTCCTCAAATAGTTTATAAAAAGCCACCGGATCGGCATCTCCTACCGCTCCCAAGTTGGCAGGATCGTAATTAATGGATACCCCCGAAGTTAAAATTTCGCGCCAAGTATCAACACGAGTCGTAACACTGCTAAAATGCACCAGAGCATTACCATTTTCAATTACACCGCCATGGGTTTCCACGACAATGATTATATTTTTCGTTTTGGCGTATTGATTCACGCGTTTCAAAGCATCGATAGCAGTAGAAAAACGTTTCCCATAAACAACGCTATCAGAATTAAAACCGGCAAATATCCGCAGATATTTAACCTTAAGCATAGATGCAATATCCATAACCCTTTTGACTTTTTCAATTTGTTTTTCCACATCATTATTGGTAAAGTCGTTACCGGTACAGGCACAATCCAGTTTAATTCCGTATTTGGCAAAAAGCTGTTTTACTTTCAGAATGTGCTCTTCGTTTGCGTTGAGTTGCAAAAAATCCCTGTCGTATCCGGCAATTGAAAGCTCAAGCAATTCAAAACCCATTTTTCGGGTAATAGCAAGCTGTTTTTCCAAAGGGGTCTCGCGCAATCCCCATGACGCATTTCCAAGCTGCATTTAAACATTTCTCCAATCAAACAATATTTTGAAACAATCCACGCCTTTCTTGTGCTGATAATCAAAAGCTTCTTTCGCTTTTCCAGCGTCCCATATTTCAATAGGCAGATGTTCCGTATTGAATTTTCCTTTACTCATCCATTGCAAAATCTCGTTCTTGCCCCTATGTTTAATCGCACATGACATCGATAAATTAACGTTTTTGACAAACCAGCGATGATAATAATCAAACAACAGTTTTTCCGGATAATCGCCATTCAAATGAATATGTCCAGGTTCATCGTCGTCCTTCCAGCCACCATCCTTTATATATTTGTAAAGCATTCCAGGAACCTGCGGATTTCCCGAACATTCGATAATTTTATCGGCTTTTCTGCCATTGCTTATATCCAGCAATTTTGTAATTCCTATTGCGTCAGGAGTCATGATATAATCGGCATAATACGCCGCTATTGCCTGCCGGAAAGGGTCCGGCTCGACCGCAATAACAGTTATGCCCGGACATTTGATTTTTAATATCTGCATCGCGCTAATACCAACCATTCCCGCACCAAAAACACAGACCAAGTCGGTCGATTTTAAGTCAAAACGCTCGACCCCTTTTAAGGCAACGCAGGCAAGATACGCCAAGACTGCGTTTTTGTCAGATACATTATCCGGAACTTTACATAAAGGGTCTCCGGCACCGCCAGCATTGTCGCTATCCTTATGAACAAGTTTTGTACCACCACCCCATGCAGCACAGCAGTCCATATATTTGCGGCATTCGTTGATCATTACGCGGTCGCCTTTTTTTAAGCCGGATGCATAAGAACCCTCTTCGAGAATAACTCCCATATTTTCATAACCAGGAACCAAAGGAAAATAGCACTGTTCGGGATGCTGCATGCCATGATAGGTTTTCATATCTGTGCCAGTTGAAATAGCACTCATTGTTGTTTGACAAACAACCGTGTCATCGCGTTTGGGAGTTAGCGTGATTTCTCGAAAAGCGGCTTCTCCAGGACGTTCAATTACGGTTGCCATTGTTTTTATAACTGCCATTAGAGTCTCCTATTTGTTTTTATAATATTGTTATTTGATATAATATTATTAACAATAAGAAAACAACAAAGGCAAATCATGAAAAAAACTTTTCTTTCTATGGTTTATTTGAATTTTCAAGAATAACATGTATGGTTTATTTATGATGAAATATAAACAACCTCAAATTATAGCTACAATCCGGGAAAGAATAGCTTCCGGCGTTTACGTCAAGCGGTTGCCGACGACTTTGCAATTGGCGGCGGAATTTGGAGTGAATGTCAAAACCGTTCAAAAAGCAATTCGACGGCTTGTTACTGCAGGCTGTCTTTCCGCCAAGCCGAAAAGTGGCATTTGTGTTGCCGATAATACCATGAATATTGAACGAGAAACGATTGAAGTTATATTCGAAGGTTACACTTCATTAATTTCTCACCCTTTTTGGAGTGAAATATGGATTGGCCTTTTGGACAAATTGTGCTCCAATGGATTTCGTCCCGAATTAAATATGCTGGAATCCGATCCGGAAAGTGGTTTGTTGAAGTTGGAAGCTTTTCAATGTCATCCTGTTGCCGGAAGGGTTTTACTGGGAATTTCGGAGCAACGTTTATTTAAAATGCTGAAACAGGATGGAACACCATTCATCGTTGCAGGTGACCCAGTAAATGATATCAAAGTACCTCAGGTTTCTTTCAATTTTAACAATGGCATATTTGATGCAATAAAATATTTGCGAGAGAAAGGTCATAGAAATATTGCTTTTATAGGCTTGACTCATACTTTTTCGGATAGCGGTTTTTTAGAGAAGTTTCATGCTTATTGCGATGCCTTTCAGGAGTACGCGCCGCTTAATGCAAAATTAATAAAAGATGTCCGTCCGTTAAAAGGAAAAGGATATGAAGCCGTTGAATCTTTATTATCAAATAAGGATTTGCCAGATGCAATCATTGCCGCTTACGACACTCAAGTTCCAGAAATCGTTTCCTTGTTAAAAAAACGAAATCTCAAGATTCCCGTCATCGGTTGCGATGGATTACAGTTACCCGGGCTTTCGCCGTTACGGCCAATGGTCGTTGCTCCTCTGCGACAGTGTGGCGAACTTGCGGCATTAAACCTGATAACAGCAATAAACTCTCGTCAGCACGTTAACTCGAAACGTTTGTCCGCAAAGTTCATGGGCCTTACCAATCAATAAGAAAGGCTAACCGACAAATAATCTTCGACATTTATCGGGAACATTGAACCTGAAAAAAGTTGAGACAATTCTTTAGACTCTATTTATTCCCAGCTTTTATATGTACGGTAAATACAAAAAATAACATTCTGTAAAACGGTCGACATCTAGCAACAATCCGATATTATTAAAACAAATAAACCATACCTATCTTTTGTTAATTTATTAATAAACCATATTATTACGCAATAAACAACAATTTTTCTATTGCTTATTAAAAATATAGCATTATCATAACAACAAACGATCCATCAGTGATGTATTGAAATAAGTAAAACTCGAAAATTTAAGACAGGAGGGTAACACGAAAAATCAGTTTTTGGCGGATTTTTTTTACAAAAAAACCGTATTGGACAAGTCAAAAACGTTTGGAGGTTTGGAAAAAACATTTTCCAAAATAGATTATTTTTTACCTTAAACAAACAAAATTTACAAATTTTAAAAATGGAGATGATCTTATGTTGAATCAGTCTTTCTTAAAAAAATTGCAAATTGCTAAATGGAAGCATTTTACACTTATCGAACTTCTCGTTGTAATAGCTATCATAGCAATACTTGCCAGTATGCTCTTGCCCGCTTTGAGCAAAGCGAAAGCGAAAGCGAAATCGATTACCTGTGTGTCAAATCTCAGGCAAATTGGGCTAGGTACTACTCAATATACAATGGACAACAATGAGTATTTAATGCCAACGAATGATGGAATTCCAACTTACGACTTTTATTTGGTTGATGGTAACTATGTCACAACAACCCCGGATCATGAAGTAAGCAACAACATTGTGGCATATAAAACTCCAAAGGGAGTTTTTTTCTGTCCTTCCATACCTGGTACAATAGAACCTTATTGGAGAGGTGGAAGCACAACTGCGGATTATTATTTAACGACTTACTCTCCCACTGCCTGTGTCAGCAATGCTGAAATGACAACACGTGGTGGTTATGTTCTGTGCCAAGAAACTTATATGTCAAACAATTGTCTTTGGTCACGTAAAATTGGGGATCTTTGGATAGATTCAGTTCTTATAACGGATCATCCTTATAATTATGCTGGTTCATCACACGGAATAAGTTATTATCGAGCAGGTTTAAGTTGGAATCTCCACATGAATTCTCTAGAATATTCTGGCAGTCCAGGTTTTGTTCACAATAATTCAAGTAATTATTTGTTTGTTGACGGACATGTCTCTAACTATCGTTATTCTCCCGTTAAACTTTTTGATCGTGACTGGCGTTACGGAAAAGAATTTGAATAATTTTGAGGTCTAAATCCAAAAATCACAAAATTTATGGTTTCATGAAAAAAATGAACCCGAATCATAGAGGTGATATGAATCAAAAAGTGAAGCAAGCAAATCATTCCCACCAAAAAGGAAAAAGCAAATTTCAAATACTAGAATTTTACAAATCAATAATTGTTTTAATTTTATTGTTCGAAATTAGTTTATCGGCATTTGCTAAATTCAACTCGGAGCAAGTTTTTATTGAAGGCAAAACAAACAAGCAGCCACTCACCTATCAGCCCGGCGAAGCAATGATATTTACTTTCAATATCAACATAAAGAAACAAAGCTCAGATGGCCTCTTTTTGAAATGGATACGACGTGGAGATGACGGTAAAAGTGCCGAGGGAAAAGTCCAGATATTTAAATCCTTGACAGTTAAAACTTCTTTAGATCGCCCCGGTTTTGTCAGTATCAACGTTTTTCTTATTGATTCCAAAGGAAAAATTCTTCAACAGAAGTACAAAACCGGAGACAATAAAATAAAAGAACGCAACATTGCTTTTTACGCAGGTGCTGCCGTCCTTCCAAAAAAATTGAGCGACTGTGGAGAACCTTCGGATTTCGATGAATTTTGGGCTGAACAAAAAAAACGGATCGCACAAGTCCCTTTTAAAGAAGAAATAAAATTAAAAAAAGTTGCCACCAAAGATGGCGCAGATATTTATGCTGTGTTAATTCCATGCGCCGGGCCAAGTCCAGTTTCCGGTTACCTTAATGTTCCGGTAAGAGCAAAAGCCAAGTCTCTGCCTGCAACCATTCTGTTTCATGGATATGGAGTATCTCCGCAGAATATTCCCGAAGAAGGAAATCGGAGTTGTCTTATTCTTGAAATCAATGCTCACGGGCAAGAATTAGGACGAGAGGCTATTTACTATCGAAACTTCTTTAATCATATCCGTTCCAATGGGTATGATTATGCGTTTGATCCCGAGCAAAATTCAAATCCGGAACAAGCATTCTTTAACGGTATGGCTTTGAGAGTTCTGCGAGGACTTGAATATCTAAAAAGTCGTCCCGAATGGAATGGCAAAAACCTGACTGCACGCGGTGGAAGTCAGGGTGGACTACAAACCATGTGGGCAGTGGCACTAGATACTGATGTTACAGTTGCAAAACCAGAAATCATCTGGTGCTGCGATCTTGCCGGAACTGTTAAGAAAAAACGTTTGTCGGGTTCATGGCGCTTGAAATATGTGCCTGCATTAGACTATTATGACCCTGTGTTTATGGCAAAACGTATCAAAAAAGCTAAAGTCGTTATTACTCGTGCCGGATTAGGAGACTACGTCAGCCCACCATCAGGATTGGCAATCTGTTATAAAAATATTGCCTCCCCAAACAAGTCAATCTACTGGGTACAAGGAGGTGACCATATGTTTATTCCTCCCAAATCTGATAGAATCAAGATTTCCAAATAAGATATAAATTCGAATCATAGCATGTATAATAAAATAATCAATGTTGATAAACAGTCAATTTACTGCTCAATATAATATGTTTAATAACTAAACTAACATTTATTTACTAACACAGGAGGATATCATGAAAATCATGGTCTTTACTTTTTTCATCGGCTTACTCAGTATGTCCCAACTTCAAGGGGCTGAACAGCTATTTACAATACAAGCTTCGGAGTATACTCAATCCATAAGCATTTGTTCAGAAACGAGCAAAAAGAAGGAAACTTATCTGTTCAATACCCCCAAGTCTTGCTTGGAAATACGGACCCGCAAGGTAAGCGGCGCAGTCACTTTTGTTGCCGAAGTAGAAATCGGTTCCATCAAAGGAGCAACAGAGGCTATTATGTCCCGCCCAGGATGTCACAACGTATTAACACTTGATCGTAGCGGACACTTTTCTTATGGAATTTGGAGTGTTGCACCTCGTAAATATAATAATGTTACTTGTAGTTTTCCATCAATTAGTATACTACAAGATAGTCGCTGTAACTATTGATGCTCTTAAAATAAGCATAATATAATCTTTCTTTCAAAAAATCAATAGCGATTATATT
>Ga0172378_10005341_pt1 | contig 11994 bp, 8 predicted proteins | sample GrowelOW332metaG_FD_119755 | JGI IMG/M metagenome (GOLD analysis project Ga0172378, IMG submission 119755) | Groundwater microbial communities from an aquifer near a municipal landfill in Southern Ontario, Canada - Pumphouse #3_1 metaG | ecosystem: Environmental > Aquatic > Deep subsurface >... | reverse complement strand
TACAATAATCCAAGATTTAAAGGTTGTGAATCTGGTGAATACAGAGATGATATCTCATATACCATTCCTTATGGCGATACAATCCGCTGGTCAATGTATAAAATGAATGAATGGGATTACTCCGAAGATTGGGTAGCCGACAAAGATACTATTATATATAATGATCCAAACACTTATCGTCATTATAAAAAAATCCGTAGAGTAAATAATGTCTCGAATGAAGACTTTACTACATGGAATGATTTGAATCTGAGGTGGAGAGATCTTACACAAACATCCAATGCTAATTATGAATCAGTTATGATTGGAAATGATTATTCATATAATAAGATTTATATGTATAATTTGTTAACTGAAATGGAAGACCTGATTAGTGATATTGGTTTACAAAAAGCGGATACTTTTTTTCTGCCTTCAGGAGCAAAGGGTAAATTTTTGGAAGATGTAGATTTTGCAATAGTTGATTCTGTGTATTATTATAATGATTTACGACATGTCCAGTTAAACCTAACGATAAATTCAGCAGGAACAAAGTTGACTTTTATTCAAGGGATAGGCCCTAATGCAGGTTTTCTTTATGCAATGAATAATTATCCCAATGAATTTGGTTTTGAATTGAATTGTTATAAAAGTGATTATTTGTTTTATAAAAATAATAAAATATTACTTCCCTGTGGTTGCGATTTATATGATGGAGTGAAGGATGTCGTTTCGTTGGCTGATAAAATTCAACTGTTTCCCAATCCGGTGATCGACTGGTTGTCGATTAGATTTGAAGCAGATTATAACGATTTAATTTTCATGTTGTATGATATTCAGGGGCGAATGGTGTTACAAACTCCCTTGAATTTATTCAGCAATTCTGTAAACTTAAGTGATATTAATAGTGGGTTGTATCTGTTTCGAATTTTAAAGGAAAATAAATTATTGAAAACAGGAAAAATAATAAAGTTATAAAATTTCGTGACTACTCAGCACTTCAAGAAGTACTTCATTTGACGTTTTTAGGGATATTGCAGAGTAAAAAAATGTAATTTTCACAAAAAAACGTCCGAATTAAAGCGCCTAAATGATGAATGTCGCTCCAGAACTCCCCCTTTAGGTGTTTACCTCATGAGGAACGAGGGAGGGGTTGGGGGCTGAGTAGTTATAAAATTTCAATTGTTGAATTTAGGGTCATACTTTTAAAATCGTAACACCAATGTAATGCCATTTTAATTCCGCTTTAATACCTAAGTAGTTTCTTTGCACTATAAATTAAAAGGTATAAAAGTGAAAAGATTCTTCGAAAAACTGGTTGAAGGAACATTATTAATAAGTGGAAGTATAACCAGTATAACCATTTTGCTGATCATTCTTTTTTTATTCAAAGAAGCAGGCGGATTGTTTAACGCTCCGGTAATTGAAGAAGGATATGTGCTGGGGATGAATAAAGAAAATCCCGTTAAGAAGCTGAATGCTTACCAGATAAAGCAAATTTTTGATGCTGAGATTACAAATTGGAACGAAGTTGGCGGTAAAGATGAACCTATAGAAGTCGTTCGATTGAGTGATTTGACAAATTATTATTCTGAATCGGAACTTGGTGCTGATTTCGAATTTATTCCAGAAAAGGCCAGTGAGCTCACGGCTAATCATCCCGGAATTATTCTCTTTTTACCAAAAGAATACGTCGCAAAGAACTTTCAGGGAACTTTACTCGATCATGAAACAATACGTCCCGGCGATTTCTTTGGAGGAAAAGAATGGTATCCGACTTCAACACCGGCAGCACAATACGGATTATTACCCTTATTACTTGGAACAATTTGGGTGAGTCTCGGAGCTATTCTATTATCATTACCTTTTGGTATTGCTGTTTCTGTATATCTGGCCGAAATTTCTACCCTGCGTGTCCGCAACTTTTTAAAACCCGTTATTGAATTACTTGCAGGAATTCCATCGGTCGTTTATGGTTTTTTTGGATTGGTAGTTATTGTTCCCTTTTTACAAGAAACATTCCATTTGCCCGTTGGCGAAACTGCTTTGGCGGGTAGTGTAGTATTAGCTATTATGGCATTACCTACCATTATTACTGTTGCTGAAGACGCTATGCGAAATGTGCCCAGAGCCATGAAAGAAGCAAGTCTGGCATTAGGAGCAACTCACTGGCAAACCATCTACCGCGTAATCATTCCTTATGCAAAATCAGGTATAACCTCTGCGGCCGTTTTGGGAATTGGTCGAGCAATAGGTGAAACGATGGCAGTACTTATGGTAACCGGAAATGCTGCGGTTATTCCACATACATTGCTTGAACCTGTTAGAACAATTCCGGCAACTATTGCTGCCGAACTTGGCGAAGCATCTGCCGGAAGTCCGCATTACCAGGCTTTATTTGCGTTGGGTAGTATCTTATTTTTAATCACCATGATTATAAGTATTAGTATTGAATTTATTGGGAAAAAGAAATATAATTAAGAATTATGACACCAATTATACAAGCAAATAAAACAGATAAGAAGAAACGTTACTCGCAAGCAATCGCATTTACTATATTTAAAATAATGAGCTATGCGGTTGTAGCTATTTTATTTTTGATATTGGGATTCATTGTTACTAGAGGAATAGGCGTAATTAGTTGGGACTTTTTGACTATGGCTCCTGAAGATGGAATGACAAAAGGCGGAATTTATCCGGCTATTATCGGAACCCTTTATCTTGTTCTTGGTAGTAGTTTGTTTAGCTTTCCCATTGGTATTATGTCCGGTATTTATATGAATGAATATGCTGCCGGTAACAAAATTGCCACTTTTATTCGAATTATGACGAATAACCTGAGTGGTGTTCCTTCCGTTGTTTTTGGCTTGTTTGGAATGGCCCTTTTTGTAAATACAATGGGATTTGGTGATTCAATTCTTGCCGGTTCGTTGACTTTGGGATTACTTTCATTACCTTTGGTTATCCGAACCACTGAAGAATCGTTGAAAGCAATTGATGTTTCGTATCGCGAAGGTAGTCTGGCACTTGGAGCAACAAAATTGCAAACAATACGAAAAGTTGTTCTGCCAATGGCATTTCCAAATATTATTACAGGATTAATACTGTCAATCGGACGCGTTTCGGGAGAAACAGCTCCTATTCTTTTTACGGTTGCTGCTTATTTTTTACCGAAACTCCCAAATAGCATTTTCGATCAAGTAATGGCATTGCCCTATCATTTATACGTGATTTCGACCAGTGGAACTGATATTGAAGCCTCCCGAGGAATTGCTTACGGAACAGCTTTGGTTTTGATAGTAATTGTTCTATTGGTGAATTTATTGGCGAATTTCTTGAGATCCTATTTCCAGAAAAAAGTAAAAATGAATTAATGACCCCTTACCCCTAAAGGGGAATAAAAAAGCACTTATATATTCTACATTATAAATTATTATGATTGAAAACAAAGATTCTATTATACAAAATAAGACTAATCAGAATTCCCCTTTAGGGGTTAGTGGTCTTACAATAGATGTAAAAAACGTTGATTTTTATTACAGCGACTTTCATGCGTTGAAAAATATCAACCTCGAAGTGGAAAAGAATAAAGTAGTAGCACTTATTGGTCCTTCAGGTTGTGGAAAATCTACTTTTCTTCGTTTGCTTAATCGTATGAATGATTTAATTGACGGAACCAGAATGACGGGTACTGTATTGGTAGAAGGACAAAATATTTATTCTCCTAATGTTCATGTCGACGAATTGAGAAAGAAAGTGGGAATGGTGTTCCAAAAACCAAATCCATTTCCAAAAAGTATTTTTGAAAATGTAGCCTATGGTTTACGCGTGAATGGAATTAATGATAAATCGTTTATCGAAGAACGTGTGATTGAATCAATTAAATCTGCTGCTTTGTGGGATGAAGTAAAAGATAAGTTAAATAAATCGGCATTTGCACTTTCAGGCGGACAGCAACAACGACTTTGCATTGCACGGGCATTGGCCATTTCGCCTAAAGTAGTATTAATGGATGAACCTGCTTCAGCTCTTGATCCAATTTCTACTGCTAAAATAGAAGAATTGATTTATGAATTGAAAAAGGATTACACGATCATCATAGTAACCCACAATATGCAACAAGCATCGCGTGTGAGTGATAAAACGGCGTATTTCTATTTGGGTGAAATGATAGAATATGATGATACAATCAAAATATTTACGAATCCAAAGGAACTTTCAACTCAAAATTATATTACCGGAAGATTTGGGTGATAAGGCCTAAACCAACCCCCAACCCCTAAAGGGGAAACAGAATAATAAAAATTATCAGTAGAATATCAAAATTGAATTAAAAAGAATAAACTAACTCAAATTCCCCTTTAGGGGTTAGGGGTTGGTCATAAATAGTAATAATATGAGACACTTAGAACAAGAATTGGAATCACTCCGTCAGGATGTGATAGATATGTGGCAATTGGTAATCTCACAAGTCGCAAACACGGGTGATGCCATTTTATCTTTTGATAAAGAGTTGGCCATGAAAGTTTCAATGCGAGAGAAAAAAGTGGATGCATTTGAATTGAAAATTGATAGTTTCTGTGAGAATATTATTGCACTTCATCAACCCGTAGCTGTAGATTTAAGATTTGTATTAGCTGCTTTTAAAATTAATTCCAATTTGGAACGAATTGGAGATTTTGCTTATGGAATTTCTCGCATTTTGATTTCAAATCCCTCCGTGATACTCGATGCTGAATTGATTACACAAACCAATCTCAGGGGTATGGTGGAACAGGTAAATAAAATGTTGGTGCAAGGATTAGATGCTTTCGAAAATGAAAAATCCGATTTCGCTGCAGCCATTTTTAGCGAAGACTATAAAGTCGATGAAATCAATGCACAGGCACCTCAAATAATTGCCAATTATATTCAGAAAAATCCCGATAGAGCATTGGAATGTTTACATTTAATGGGAGCATTCAGAAAAATGGAACGAATGGGTGACCACTGTAGCAATATAGCAGAAGAAATTTTCTTTTATATCGATGCAAAAGTGTTGAAGCATGCACCAAAGAAATAATTTAACTTCATTGATGCAAAAACAGGCAGAATCTTTCCAGACTCTGCCTGTTTTGCTATTATTATAGCTGATTTATCGCAAAATTCATTTTTTGTCATATCTTTGTAACAGGTATTACACATCATAGAAATATAATAATTGTTATTTTGTAACTAATTAATAATCTATAATTAATATGAATCAATATCGAATTTTAGTAGTCGATGACGAAGAAGACTTGTGCGAAATACTTCAATTTAATCTGGAAACAGAAGGTTACACAGTAGATGTGGCTTATTCTGCCGAAGAAGCATTAAAAAAAGATATCACGGTGTATAATTTGTTGTTACTTGATGTAATGATGGGTGAAATGTCCGGTTTTAAAATGACCAGATTACTTCATGATAATCCAAAAACGGCAAATATCCCTGTTATTTTTCTTACTGCAAAGGACTCTGAAAATGACCGATTGACAGGTTTTAACATCGGAGCTGATGATTACATTTCCAAGCCATTCTCTATCAGGGAAGTGACGGCTCGTGTAAAAGCGGTCTTACGTCGTTTCGAGTCAAATAAAGTCCCGGTTGTAGCCTCACAATCATTGGTCTACGAAAAATTGGAGATGCATATGGAAAATAAGAAAGTTTTGCTCGATGGAGTTGAAATCCCATTTACTAAAAAGGAATTTGAAATCCTGAAATTGTTTTTGGAGAACAAAAATCGTGTTTTTTCGCGCGACGAAATGTTGTCACGTGTTTGGAGCGACGAAGTAATTGTACTTGATCGTACTATTGATGTAAATATTACACGGTTGCGAAAGAAAATAGGTTCTTATGGAAAAAATATTGTGACACGTTTGGGTTACGGATATTGTTTCGAAGAATAAAGAAATGAGACCCCTAACCCCTAAAGGGGATTTACATTACTTTTGAATTCAAAAAAATAATTATTTAATACAAATCTAATCAGAACTCCCCTTTAGGGGGTGGGGGTTCTTAATTCTCCCCTTTAGGGGCTAGGGGTAAATGACTTTAAACCGACGCATTTTTTTATATTTCTTCAGCATTTTTTTTCTGATGATGGTTGTCATTTGCTACTTCCAGTATCAACGGGAGAAACAATTTCGCACGGAACAACTCGATCAGCAGCTCAACACCTACAATTACACCATAAATAAATATATTGAAGAGAATAGTGTAAATTGGGAGACATTGAATGATTATGTTAATCTGTTCCCTGACACTAATTTACGAGTTACCGTTGTAGATACTTTTGGAGTTGTTACATTTGATTCATTTGTAAAGAAAGGCACTATACTGGAAAATCATCTTCATCGCCCCGAAGTAGAGATGGCTAATATCTCAGATAATGGCAAGGCTATAAGACATTCTGTATCAACAGGAAATGATTATTATTATTTGGCTCATCGGTTCAGAAATCGTTATGTTCGTAGTGCTTTGCCTTATAATGTCAGTTTAACCGGTATGCTCAAAGCCAATACATTTTTTTTGAATTTTATGGCTTTCGTTTTTCTTTTAGCAGTTGTGGCACTTTATTTTATTTCCCGAAACTTTACTCGATCCATTGACCGGCTACGGATATTTACCCAAAAAGCTGAAAATGAAACAATCCCTGATATTGATATCGAATTTCCGAATGATGAGCTGGGTGAAATCAGTAAAAATATTGTTCAAATGTATAAATTACTTCTTGTAACCAAAGATCAGGTTTACAGAGAACGGGAGAAACTGATTACTCACCTCCAGATTTCACAAGAGGGATTAGGAATTTTTTCATCCGAAAAAAAAGAAATTCTTGCTAATGCTCAGTTTATTCAATATACAAATGTCATCTCAGATAAATACTTTGAACGTTCCGACGAAATTTTTTCAACACCTGAATTTGCCGATTTGAATGAGTTTATTGATCAGAACCTATTGTCTAAGAAACTCAATAAAAAACGATTGACGATTGAAAAAGAAAGTAGAGTCTTTTCTGTTCAATGTATTGTTTTTCAGGATGATACTTTTGAAATATCTATTAATGATATTTCGGTACAAGAACACGAAAATCAACTGAAACGTCATTTAACACAAAATATCTCCCACGAATTAAAAACTCCTGTAAGTTCTATTTTGGGTTATATGGAAAGCATTCTTGAAAATCCTGATTTAGATCCTGTCCGACAACGTTTTTTTGTTGAACGGTCGTTTCAACAGGCTCAACGATTAAGAGATTTGTTGCAGGATATTTCTACATTAAATAAAATTGATGAAGGAAGACGTCTATTTGAAAAAGAAAATTGTAATATCTCGGAACTCATTTCAGATGTACTGAACGATCTTAATTTAGAAATCGAACAAAAAGAATTTGAAATAAAACTGAATTTTCAATCGGATATTAATATTCTAGGCAATCGATCGCTTCTATATTCTATATTTCGTAATCTGGTGGACAATGCTTTGGCTTATGCCGGTACAAAACTTATAATTGATATAAATTGTTACCGAGAAGATGAACAGCATTACTACTTTTCTTTTAGTGATAATGGTGTTGGAGTTTCGGAAGAACACCTGAATCGACTTTTTGAACGCTTTTATCGTGTAGACAAAGGTCGTAGCAGAAAAATGGGTGGTACCGGGCTGGGGCTGGCAATCGTTAAAAATGCAGTTGTTTTTCATCATGGGAATATTACTGCTAAAAATATTCCCGGTGGTGGTTTAAGCTTTATTTTTTCATTGCGAAAATTCTAAAGATCTTAAATATAATTACATGCAGTTATTCCGCAATAAATGGACACCCTTGTTTTTAAGTAATTTTCTGGGAGTTTATAACGATAATTTTCTGAAAAACTGTATCATATTTATTGCTGTTGGTTGGTTATTACCTTCATGGCTCACTCAGTCACAACTTATTTCCATTGTTTCTGCTTCGCTGTTAATTCCTTACCTTTTTCTTTCTCCTCTGGGTGGAAGATTCGCTGTAATTTATTCTAAACTTGCGGTCTTTCGCTTTTTTAAATTACTCGAACTTCCCATAATGCTTATTGCCTCGTTGGCTTTTTATTATCATTGGGTAATACTGGCCGTTTTTTCTGTGTTGTTAATGGGAATTCAAAGTTGTCTGTATTCTCCCTCAAAATATAGCTTAATCAGAGATATTGGAGGCGAAGAAGGGGTTTCTTTCGGTAGTGGTGTTTTCGAAATGATGGCATTTTTGGGAATTCTGATTGGTACGGTTACAGCTTCGGTTATTTCAGATTTATCCTATCACTGGCTCGTTTATGTTTTTTTTATTGGGTTAGCTTTGTTCGGGTATTTTGTTACCGGAAAAATTAAAGCGAAAGAACTACCCGAACATAAAATCCATCAGGAAACAATAAACCCATTGAGCTTTTTGTATAACTCGTTTCAATTTGCGCGAAAATACGAAAATGTAAATACAGCCGTTTTCGGTGCTTCGGCCTTCTGGTTGATTGGGGGTATGTTGCAAATGAATTTGGTTATTCACAGTAAAAATGTTTATCAAGCATCCAATACTACAACCGGCTTAGTAATGGCTTCAGTAGCTATTGGTATTGCATTGGGAAGTTGGGTGGCAGGGAAAATATCCGGTAAAGCGGTAAAAAAAGGATTAATTCTTATTGGACTTGTGGGAATGAGTTGCATGTTATTCCTTATTGTTTTTTTAGCATTGAGGTTTGAATTATTTGTCTTTTGTGTTTTTGTGATGGCATTTATGGGTGGATTTTTTCAGATTCCCTGCCTTTCAATGATCCAAAAATCCGATTTGGGTCGTAAACTCGGCGATATGATTGCTTATCTCAATCTGGTGACTTTTATTTTTGTTTTGTTGGGGACACTTTTGTTCTCGTTAACTACTTATTTTACTGACGAAAATAGTTTTGCTGTTTTTGCAGTGATATTGACAATTTGTATATTTGTAATACTTTTTTTTATATTGAAGTCAGCAGAATTTTGGAGAGATACAAAAGAGATTTTTTGCGCTTGACAGATAGTGTTGTTTCCAAAACAGGCTGTTTATTGACAAAGATATTTTAAATTAGTACTGTAAATCCCAATCGCAAATTATTAACTTGTATTTTCTGCAATATTCTACGTTAACCGTTGGTTTTTAGCTGAACGGAAAATTTTCATTATTCTAAGTAGATTCAGACGTTTTCTATATTTATAGATTTTTTTTGCGGATAATCTTTTTAATAAGAATAGATGAAAAAGAAACTAAATAGGAAAAAGAGAGTAAGCAGACCGAATTTTAAAATAATGACTGCCACGATTATCAACATTGTAATATAAATTACAATTTCATGTTGTAAAACATACAAAGCCCCCATACAATTTTAAGAGACTTTTCATACATTGCCAATCTATTTTTCATAAAAAAGAAACAAATAAATTTTTAGTATTAATTCATTAAATTTTAATACAGTATGAAAGTATATCAATCAAATGAAATTAAGAACATCTCATTATTGGGTAGTTCCGGCGCCGGGAAAACCACTCTTGCAGAAGCTTTGCTTTTCGAGAGTGGTGTTATAAAACGCAGAGGCACAGTGAATGGACAAAACACAGTGTCGGATTATTTTCCCGTTGAAAAAGAGTATGGCTATTCTGTTTTTTCTACAATTATCCAAACAGAATGGAATAACAAAAAATTAAATTTTATAGACTGTCCCGGTTCTGATGATTTTATCGGTGGTGTAGTTACTTCTCTTAACGTAACCGATACTTCTCTTATCCTTCTCAATACACAATATGGTGTCGAAGTCGGAACTGACAATCACTTTCGCTATACCGATAAATTCAAAAAACCAGTTATTTTTATTGCGAATCAATTGGATCAGGAAAAATCTGATTTTGAAAAAACGATGGTTCAATTAAAGGAAAACTATGGAAATAAAGTAGTTCAAATTCAATATCCATTAAGTACAGGTCCTCAGTTCAACGCAATTGTAGATGTATTAAAAATGAAGTTGTATCAATGGCAACCTGATGGTGGTGTTCCTGAGATATTAGATATTCCTGCTTCCGAAATGGATAAAGCAATGGCATTGCATAATACATTAGTAGAATCGGCTGCTGAACATGATGAAGAATTAATAGAAAAATTCTTTGATCAAGGTACACTTTCAGAAGATGAAATGCGTGCTGGAATACGTAAAGGCATGATACATCGGGATATGTTCCCTGTCTTCTGCGTTTGTGCAGGAAAGGATATGGCTATTCGTCGTTTGATGGAGTTTCTCTGCAATGTAGTGCCAAGTGTAAGTGTTACCGAAAAACCAAAAACAATAGATGGTCTTGAGATTGCTCCAGATGCAACTGGACCTACTAGCATTTATGTTTTCAAAGTAAGTATAGAGCCACATATTGGCGAAGTTTCTTATTTTAAAGTGATGAGTGGAAAACTCAAAGAAGGTGATGATTTATATAATGTTGATCGTCAGTGCAAAGAGCGTGTAAGTCAATTATTTTCGGTAGCAGGTCAAATCCGCACAAAGGTAGAAGAGCTGGTTGCTGGAGATATTGGTGCAACTGTAAAATTGAAAGATACACGAACGGGCAATACCTTGAATGCAAAAGGTTGCGAATATGATTTCAAAGAGATTAAATATCCCGAACCAAAATATCGTCGTGCGATAAAAGCAAAATCGGAATCAGATGAAGAAAAATTGAGTGAAATTTTGACCCGTATGCACGAAGAAGATCCTACTTGGGTCATTGAACAATCGAAAGAACTTAAACAAACCATCTTATACGGACAAGGTGAGTTTCACCTTCGTACATTAAAATGGAGGATTGAAAATAACGATAAAATTGCAATTGAATATAAAGAGCCTAAAATACCTTACAGAGAAACAATTACTAAAAATGCTCGTGCTGATTATCGTCACAAAAAGCAATCGGGTGGCGCAGGGCAATTTGGTGAGGTACATATGATTATTGAACCTTATTACGATGGAATGCCAGCTCCTGAAATGTTCCGTTTCAATGGTCAGGAATTTAAAATTAGTAACCGTGATACACAAACATTCGATTTGGACTGGGGCGGAAAATTAGTGTTGATTAATAGTATTGTAGGTGGTTCAATCGATGCGCGTTTTGTGCCAGCCATTCTTAAAGGAATTATGGATCGTATTGAACAAGGTCCATTGACTGGATCGTATGCCCGCGATGTACGCGTTATTGTTTATGATGGTAAAATGCACCCAGTTGATTCAAACGAAATTTCTTTCCGCCTGGCAGGTCGTAATGCCTTTGCTCAAGCTTTTAAAGATGCAGGACCAAAATTGCTCGAACCTGTTTACGATGTAGAAGTACTAGTTCCTTCCGATCGTTTGGGCGATGTAATGAGTGACCTTCAAGGGCGACGTGCTATCATAATGGGAATGCATAGCGAAAAAGGATTTGAAAAACTTTCCGCTAAAATTCCTTTGAAAGAATTAGGAAGTTATTCAACTACTCTAAGTTCACTTACAGGTGGTCGTGCTTCGTTCAGTATGAAATTTGCCAGTTACGAGTTGGTTCCAATGGATATACAGGATAAATTACTTAAAGAATACGAAGCTTCGAAAAGCGAAGAAGATTAAAAACACACGATTTATGCTTTTTAAAATCAAGCAGCTGCTCGGATACGGGCAGCTGTTCTTTTTGCTTCGTGTATTTTCTTAATTATTAAAGATTTTTGTGTCATCGTTACTTTGTATTTTATTTGAGTACTATGATTTTTTATTTCATATAAACTATCAATGGTTCGTTATAAAATAATTTATTAGTTTAGTCTTCAGGTAATTAAAACGATAAACCCTTTTTAAATATCAAATATATTTTTTTAAAATTAAACGCAAAGAACGCAAAGCATAATAATTTTGTAATATACAGTATTTCAAATATATCTGCAAAGAACGCAAAGAGAAAAACTTGAAGTTTTTCTTGGCGGCTTAGCGCCTTTGC
>Ga0172378_10005340_pt1 | contig 11996 bp, 12 predicted proteins | sample GrowelOW332metaG_FD_119755 | JGI IMG/M metagenome (GOLD analysis project Ga0172378, IMG submission 119755) | Groundwater microbial communities from an aquifer near a municipal landfill in Southern Ontario, Canada - Pumphouse #3_1 metaG | ecosystem: Environmental > Aquatic > Deep subsurface >... | reverse complement strand
GATCCGAGGACCTCCGCAGCGAACACCTTAAATGTACCCGCAGTTTTTGTTTTAGCCGATGATCGTTCCTGCTTCCACAGGGATCACTCCTATTCCTTTCGCACACGCATCTATGAAGGATCTGGGTCTCTCCCTGAAGGGATCGTTTGGTACTAAGTGCTAAAGCACTAAGTAGTCTCGTTAAGCGCTAAAGCGCCAAGAGCCCCTGTTTCCCATTCCTCTCGTAAGTTCATTTTGCAGGGATCATTCTCACTAAGCGCTAAAGCGCAAGTGTTCGTGTTTCCCTTGGGGCGGGCTCGATTTCATTGTCGTAAACCAATTTTTAGAAGTACCTTTATTTATATTTTTCTACTTTTAGGCTAACGGGTACCTCTAAAAATTCATTTTTATGAAATTGTCAATAACACATCGCAATAGTTCGTCATTCAAAGATGGCCAATACCGCCAGTATTGGCCACTATTCGTTCCTGCTCTTGCTCCCACAAGGGGATCATTCTCACTAAGCGCTAAAGCGCAAGTGTTCATGTTTCGGTTCTTGACAATTGACGATTTCATCGTCCGCCGCTGCATCTCGGCAATAAAGACAAGCAAGCTTGCCTTTGCTGCACTCGATTTGCAAGCTGTTCACTTTACCAAAGCAGTTTTTAGAGGTACCCTAACGATTTATACGAGGTCAAAATGACGTTCGAAGATATGTACGCACTTGCTTGCAAGCGCAAAAAAGAAATGCCCGAAGAGTCGGGAACCACCAAGCTCTTTCAAAAGGGCCCTCACGCGATTGGCAAAAAGCTCGTAGAAGAAGCCGCCGAATCTTGGATGGCGGCCCGCTTTGAATCTCACGATGCCCAGATCCTCGAACTTTCCCAAGTCCTTTACTATGTGGCTGTAATGATGGCTGAAAAAGGAATTTCTTTGGAAGAGGTCTACAAAAAATTATGATTAAGGTCGCATTACCTAACAAGGGCATGCTTTTTGATCCGACTCAAGAACTTTTGCACGCTTGCGGTTACAAGGCGGCGAAGCCCTTCAAGACGCTGACGACTGTGGATGAAAAGAATGGCATTGAATTTTTCTTTCTTCGCCCGAGCGATATTCCGATGTATGTTGGGAGAGGCATCATTGATGCCGGTATTACGGGAATTGATTTTAACGCTGAAGCGGAAAGTCCGGCCGTCAAGGTTTTCGACCTTCCATTTGGAGCGTCCAAGCTCTGTGCTGCAATCCCTGCAGAAAGTCCGGTGAAGGATCTTGCCGAAATTAAGAATTTGCGCATCGCCACCAGCTTTCCGTCAATCGTTTCCCACTTCTTTAAAAAAAGCGATATGCGTCTGATCGTGCTGGAAGGCGCGGTTGAAATTTCCGTCGGCCTTGGCGTTTCGGATGCCATTGTTGATGTAGTGGAAACGGGAACGACCCTCAAACAGGCAGGGCTCCGCATTTTGGGAGAGCCTCTTTTCAGAAGTAATGCCGCTATCTTTACGCACCCCGATAAGCAGGATATGCCCGAAGTAAAGACGCTTGTGTGCCGCATAGAAGGCAAGCTCGTCGCGAAATCTTATATGATGATCGAATATGACGTCTCGGCGGAACTCCTCTCCAAAGCGTGCGAACTTACCCCTGGGCTTGATGCTCCGACGGTATCCAAACTGCACGGCAAGGAATGGTATGCGGTCAAGGCGATGGTGAAGGAAGATGATGCAAACCAGATTATGGACAAGCTCTGGGATATCGGCTGTCGCAGTATCCTTATTTACGCAATCAAGTCCGCCCGGATTTGATTTTAGCAGGAAATAAAAAATGAGCCCTGTGGAGACTCCGGCTTATTTAGCGCGCCAGCCCATCTTGAATAGGGAGGGGCGCATCTTTGCTTATGAGCTCCTTTTCCGCGATTCTCCGGACAACGAATCTGCCATCATCAAGGATGGGGTCCGTGCAACGGCGGAAGTGCTTGAAAATGTGCTCAACAACATTGGCCTTTCCAAGCTCATCGGCAATCACAAGGCGTTCATCAATTGCAGTCGTGAGATGCTTCTCGACAACATCTTCGGCCCGCTCGATTCCCGTCGGTTTGTGCTGGAAATTTTGGAAACGGTTTCCGCCGAACCGGCAGTTGTGTCCATAGTTAAGAATTACCACGACCGCGGGTTTGAACTTGCCTTGGATGATGTCGTTTTTGAAGAAAATAATTTGAAACGCATAGAGCCCTTTTTCCCATACGTTTCTTACGTAAAGTTGGATCTAGTGGAAAACACCCCTGAAGCATTGAAGGCCGCCGTTCCTTATTTTAAGGAACGGAATATGGTACTTCTTGCTGAAAAGGTTGAAACGGAAAGCGAGTTCAAAACTTGTCTTTCTGAGGGCTATGAACTTTTCCAGGGATTCTTCTTTGCCAAGCCTCAGTTGGTGACAGGAAGTAAAATCGATGGGACGACGGCGGCGATTCTCCGCTTGATTCAATTCCTTCGGGGGGATCCGACTCTTTCTGAAATAGAACAGGCTTTTTTAGGACAGCCTACAATTGCCCAAAGTCTTCTGAAGTATGTAAATTCTGAAGCCGCTTTGCGTCGTAAACCCATTTTGTCGATAAGCGATGCGGTCATGTGGTTGGGCGTTCCTCAATTGCAGGATTGGCTGATGCTCATGCTGTATGCGCGGCCGGAAATGGGTGAAAATTTGCAGAGCGCTCCGCTGTTCCAGAATGTTTCTCAGCGTGCAAAATTTTTGGAATCCTTGGCCGTTGTCTTGGACCCTAAGGGGGCGTTGCCCGCTCAAGCTTTTATTGCGGGAATTATGAGCCGTATGGATGCCCTTGTAAAAGCCCCGCTTCCGTCCATTCTCGTTGAGTTCAATGTAGACAAAGAAATTGCAGATGCCCTTTTGCGCAAGGAGGGGCGGCTCGGACTTCTGCTCCGCCTTGTGGACGCCGTAGAGGGGGACCAGCGGAAAGAAGTGGGCATATGTGTTCGGGAACTTGGACTTTCATCGGAAGTACTGATGCGTTGTTTGAGCGCTGCCTATGGTGGGGGAAGCTGTGGTTGAACCGCCGAGTTTAGAAAAGCTCATTTCCGAGTTTGCCGCGCTTCCCGGTATTGGTCATAAGACTGCTCGCCGGTTGGCTTATTTTGTGCTTTCTAAATCCAAGGATCGGGCCCTCTCTCTTTCTCAGAGCATCGTAGACGCTTGTGAAAAAGTCAAACACTGCTCTCTTTGTCATTCTTTTGCGGAAGAGGATCCTTGCCCGATTTGCCGTTCGCGTACTGGTGCGAAGACTATTTGCCTTGTCGAGAAATCCTCGGACATTTTGCCGTTTGAAAATGCGGGTATTTACAAAGGGCTTTATTTTGTACTTGGCGGAGTTCTTTCTCCGCTCGATGGAATTGGCCCGGAGAACCTTCATATTTCGCAGCTCGTGGAGCGCATCAAGTCGGAAAAGATTGAAGAAGTCATTTTTGCATTGGGGTCTAGCCCGGAAGCCGACTCGACGGTTCTTCTTATTGACAAACTCTTGGCCGGTGTTCCTGTAAAGCGTTCAAGCCTTGCCCGCGGAATTCCGATGGGCAGCGAACTTGAATTTATTGATGAAATTACGATGCTCCGCGCTTTTGAATCAAGGACGGGAATATGAAAAAGTCTACAGGGGAAGCTGCGTTCAAGGTATTTGAAGCTTCATTTGAAAAGGGGGTTACGGCTCTTGCCGCAGTTCCTTCGGATGGTCTTTCGCAGGTTGCAGTCCTCGGGCGTTCCAATGTGGGAAAATCATCCCTTTTGAGTGCTCTTCTCGGAAAAAAGAATCTGGTCAAGATTAGTTCCAAGCCGGGAAAGACGCGGGAAATCAATTTTTTCAAAGTCAATGGGGCTTTTTATTTGGTGGATTTGCCTGGCGTGGGTTTTGCCGGGGTGAATTTTGATAAAGTAAATGAGATGGAAAACTCCATAAAGGAGTATATAGAAGGAACTCCCGCTCTCAAAGGGCTCATTTATTTAATAGATTCCCGTTTAGGGCCCCTTCCGATCGATATAAAGACGGTGGAGTCTGTGCGAGCTTCTGGCTGTCCGGTCTTTCTCGCCATTAGTAAATGCGATAAAGCAAACCAGTCGGAGCTTGCCTTGACGCGTTCTAAGACTCAAAAGGCGTTTGGAATTTCCGAGCAACCTTTGCGGTTGAGCACGCTCAAAAAAATAGGATTGGACAAACTTTGGTCGGAAATCCTTTCCATCATTGCAGAGGAAAGAAAATGAAGTTCTACAGAAGTTTAGATGGACTGACTTTACCGGGCTCGATCTTCGACCGGTTGGGCCGCCATTTTCTTTCAACTGTATTTGGTAAGCAAGTCCTTCTTTTTTTTCAAGCAGTCGTTTCTCTTTTTTCTGAAAACAGGGATTTCAAGACAGATTTCCGGAATATACTCCGGCAGGTATTTTTTACTGGGGTGGAAGTTTTTCCCGTTCTTTTCATTGTGGCGACGCTTATCGGTACGGTGACGATTGTGGAAGCCTTGACAGTGATGCCCAAAGTCGGCTTTTCGGATTCCTTTGGAAGCTTGATGGTTATTGTACTTGTCCGCGAACTCGGGCCAATTCTTACTGCATTCCTTGTTGCTGGGCGCAGCGGTTCGGCGCTTACGACGATGCTTGGAACGATGTCCATCAATTCTGAGGTGGATGCCCTTTCGACAATGGGAGTGAACCCGATCCGGTATTTGGTGATGCCCGCCCTTTTTGGCGGAATTCTTGCTATGTGGATTATGAACATTATGTTTTCTGTTTCGGGCATTGGTGCCGGGTTTCTTGTGACAAAAGCTCTTATTGCTGTTGCGGGCAGTTCTATCAACGTTCACATTTCTTGGCATTATCTTTCGACGGCAATTCTCCATGCGCTGACGTTTACTGATTTTGTGATGACGATGCTTAAACCGTTTGTTTTTGCGATCATCATTTTTGTCAATGCGTGCTATCAGGGATTGAACATCCGCCGCGATATCCGGCAAGTGCCCAAGGCGACTTCCCGCTCGGTCATTTATTCGTTTCTCTTTGTCATTGTCAGCGATGTCCTTCTCTCTTCCTTCTATATCTTTGATTATCTGAATCAGGTTGCAAAATTCATATGATAAATGAAGCTTTGAGAATTGAAGACCTGCATTTCGGCTATGCTGACGGAGAATCTTCATCGATTGATAATCGCAAAAATATTCTTCAATGCTTAGGGCTTGTCCGTTTTATGCCGAGCGAAGCTTCTGAAGAGGTTCTATCTGGATTGGATCTGATTTTGCAGCGAGGAGAGACTCTTTGCATTGCCGGCGCCTCTGGAAAAGGGAAGAGCGTGCTTTTGCGGATTATCGCTGGTCTTGAACAGCCTACCAAGGGGCAATTTTATTATTTTGGCGAGCACATTCCAAATACGCTTCATTCTCCACTTGAGATTGCGAAGCGCGGTGTCGGCTTTGTTTTTCAGAATTCGGCATTGGTATCAAATTTGTGTGTAAGGGACAACGTGTCTGTTCCTCTTTATTATCATCGGTTGGGGAGCAAAGAAGAAATTGAAGACCGCGTGAATATGGCGCTGGATTTGATGCGGGTTCATGCGGAAGAAAAAAAATTCCCCCATATGTTGAGTTCTGGAATGCAGAAACGTGTGGCCATCGCTAGGTCTTGGGCTATGGATCCAAAGCTTTTGTTGATGGATGATCCGATGGCCGGGCTCGATAATTACAACCGCCGTACATTGGTTCCTCTGATTGACAATATGCGCGCTATGTTTAAAACTTCCATTATCCTTGTAACGCATGATTTGCAGATCGCTAGAGAATTGGATTGCAATCTTTGCTTTCTCGAGGGGAAGAAACTTTCACAGGCACGGCGTTTTGAAGAATGGCTTGAGTCTGAAGAACCGTTTGCTAAAGAAATGTTCCGCAATTTGCATGAATTTTGAAGGATTCTTTCCGTCCTAGAAATAAAAAAGTATCTTTCTGCTAGAGTTTCCCGCCTTTTTTGCGGAAGAGAAGGAGTTTACTTTGAAACCGGTGAGGCAGATAAATTGGATGGAACTATCCGGCTTATTGGTCGGGGTGTTTATCACGTTTGCCATAATGGTTTTTGCTGGTGTGCTCTATGCAAAGTTGTTCAGTACTGGTGTTATCGGTGTCGAGGAATATAAACTTTACAGCAATTTTGAAAAAGCGCAGGGGTTGCATTCCGGGACGACGGTTCAAATAAGTGGAGTGGATGTCGGGCATGTTTCCGATTTGAAAATAGATCCTTCGGGCAAAGTCCGTATGGAATTTACGATCAAAAAAGAATTCCAGCAGTGGATTACGGATAGTTCTTCCATTTATGCCATCCGCGATCAGAATGTGATTTCAGAGCGCGTTGTGAATATCGACATTCACAAAGGGGAGGGCAAAGTTCTTCAAGATGGTGAAATGATTACGGCGGGCAAGGCTCAAGATATTGAAACAGTCCTTGAAACCGTGAATCAGGTGCTCGAACGGGTAACCGTCCTCATCAATGAAGCGGACACGCTGGTTTCCTTGGTAATGGATACAGGAACGACCGTCGGGGCCCTTCTCGGTTCCAAGACGATATATGAAAAGCTCAATACCCAGTTGGATCGTTTGGATCGATTCTCTTACACAGGGACGATCCTTCTGAACGAGATGAATTCGGAAATTCCTCCACTCCTTTACCGCGCCGATACAATTACTCAGCAACTTTCTCTTTTGACTACCGGGCTTGAAAATACGCCAGAAAAGATCAATGGAACGTTCCGCTCTTTGGATACCGTTTTTGTCAAGATGAATGGTGCCATTGATTCCCTTAGCGGTATGATGGGCAATGTCAGTGGGGTTGTTTCCCGCGGAGAAGAAACTCTTCAGAATGCGGATGATCTTTTGGAAGGTATTTCCAATATGTGGATTATACGCCGCTCTATGCCTGTTCGCGATTCCGTGCCTTTTGTCGCGGAGGATAAATGGTGAAGCGGCTCTTCTGCATACTGCTTCTTTTAGCTCCGTTCTTGTTTGCGGCAGAGTCAAAGGATTTGGCTTTTAGGGCGGAAAAGGCTATGCAGGCCGGAAAATTTGCAAGAAGCAATTCTCTATATGAAAGAGCTTTGCTCTCCAGCCGCAAGGAAGCGGACCTTAGCTCGGAAGGACGTATCCTGATTGCTATGGCAACGCTTCGTACGCAGAGCTTGGATTTTAAATTTGCAGAAGGTTTGCTAGGACAAGTGCGGAAAGAATCGCTGGATACAAATTCACTTGCCGCATTGAATCTCGCCCGGATGGAACTTTTCAATGGACAGGAAAAATTTCCTGAGACCATTCGCGTATGGAATTCTCTTTCTAAAAGGTTCTTGGATCATGTGACGGATCCGTTGCGGGGAAATCTTCTGTGTGCAGCAGCCGTCGCTTTTGCGGCAAAAGGTGATAGGGAAAGCGCTATGGACTTGCTGGAGGATGCCGACGACTATTTAGATGATGATGCTCCGGGGAAGCTTGCTTTTGCAGCGGCCCGGGTAGAACACCTTTTGGGCGGATCTTCTGCTGATTCTTTATATGGGGTAGCTTTGAAGTATTCCATTAGTTCAGGACGTCCTTATATGTCTGCAACGATTCTTTATTATAGGGGACTTTGCTCTAAGAGATCTTCTATTGCAGAAGACTATTTTGTACGTAGTGCAAATGCTTTTGATTTGATGGGGCTCACTCGCAACAAGGAAAGAAGCGGATCGCATATCAAGAAAAAAAATTGAGGTATAAAAATGAAAGAGATGATGATAATCGGTTTGGTTTTAGTGGGAATAATTCCTTCGCTATCTTTTGGTTCAACGGATTGGGATAGGTTAGGTTTAAAGGGGAAAGTGAAGTCGATCTCTTTTGGAGATACGACTTTTGTGTTTTCAGAGGCAGGGGTATTGATTTCTGATATGGGTAAAGATACGCTTAATGTCCAATACAATTCTTTACATCAGCCTGTTCTTCAGACAAAAGGAAAGAAAAAGATTTTTTATAAATATGGCTTTGATGGCGTGTTAATAAAAAAGACTTCTTGTACCATAGGCAAGACTGATTGCCTTTCAAAGGAATTTGAATACAATGGAGATGGCCGTTTGATTACGGAAAGCCATTGCATTACAAAGGGAGATGATTACGCTTGTCCGAATTACATTAAACTAGTGTATGATTCTGCGGGGCGCTTGTCAGAAAGAAATCTTTTTGATAGCGTGGGCACGGAAAAGAAAAAGATAGCCTACGAATATGATTCTAATGGAAATTTGCATGAAGAATTAGAACTCCTTTTTGATGGGGACAAGAAAACTACGCTTCGCTATTGCGAATACCATAATGATGCTGCTGGAAACTGGACTTCGCGCAAGTGTTTTGAAAACCACAAGGTTTTTGAGGTGCGCCGGGATGTCGATTATTATGCAATTCCGTTTGATGAAAGTAACGCCCATCACGATTCCATTTCTGTGGTGATGGATTCTTCTATTTCTTCCTCTTCTTTAAAAAAAGAAGGTAATTATCCGTTTACGGCAGGCCTTGTCCACGGATCTGTTGCGCTTGCTGAGAATGTCCTTGTTGATTTGCAGCGTTCCGTTTCAGGCGTTTTTGGTAATGTAAGAAGCATAACTCGTAAAGAATCTATTGATGATCCGAATTCGCATACGGTGCTCTCTTATACGCAGGAACTGTTTGATGAAAAGGGAGATCAAACTGCTTTTCTCAGTTTGGATTCTGTAGGGGATACGGTAGTTTCTGTCCGCTTTTCTAAATCTTCCAAGGGGTTTGATTATGAGATTTCCCGCCCTGGGAATTTTTTCGAGCGCGGCCTTGTGAAGTTGAATTTGAATGCGGAAGGGGACTGGAATTCCGCGGGAGAAACTCCGTTTATTCATCGCTATGATAAATTGGGGCGTATGGTACGACGCAATATGCTCCGCTTTGAGTATAATTCGGAAGGCGTCGTTGAAAAAATTTGGTATTCCGACATGCTTTTCGATTTTCTTTTCTTTGATGCAACTGGTAAAGTGACCAAGATTTTGCGCTATGATTGTAGCTCAGGGAATTGTGCCGTTATAGCCCGTTCCAAGGTTAAAACGGATTCGCATGGAAATGTAATTGCTGAAAAAAAATCGTTTACGGATAATTCTCAACCGCATTTGATTCAAACGCGCATTGAATATTACGAATAAATTAATTTTTAGATGTGCAACAAAGAGGACTGAGCAGTCCTCTTTGTTTTGGTCAACGCGATAATTTGATGATGTCGCCGATCTCTTTGTCGCTTTTTAGTTCGAGGAGTCGCTTGTAGGCGTAATTCGGATTCATTTTCCTGTTCATTACTTTCTCAATGATAATCCTGATTTCTTCTGATTCCGGATCTGCATAAGTCCGGTGAAGCACCCGCATCGTTTTTGGATAGAAACTCCCGCCGAGGCTTCTATATTGCGGGTTCAAGCAATCTTCAAGAATTGTTTGGATAGCGAGTTCCGTTTGCATAGAGCCGAGCTCAAAGGTGCGGTAAATTGTTTTGATGTGCAGCGGAATTGTCGTGTCGGAACTGGTAGAAAAGGGCTTCATCACTTCTGCCGCTTCCGCATTGTTATGCGTTGGCCCATTAGCGAGCCGGAGGGCAAAATAGATGGCTAGCCGCCAATCGTCTGGATAAACCCGCAGCGCTCGTCTCATAACGGTAAAATCGGCTGTATCACTTGCATTTGTAGAAGTGACGCAGCCTACAACCGAATAGGGCGTATAAAATAAAGAATCGAGCTCGGTCGAAAGATTGCCTACGTGGGCGAGGTAAGTAAATTCATTGCCCGAAAGATAGCTTTCTCCAAGATCAATGAGCCCTCGGATCCAGAATAAGCCAGATACAGTAACTTCATTGCCGGCTGCGATATAGCGCACGTAGTTTGCCTTTGGAAGGAACTCTTCTTTTGTATTCAAGTTGGGCAATGGCTTTGTGTAATGAAATGCAAAAGCAATGACCGCAACAGAGAAGAGAATGCAGACTAAGTAACGCATACTGTTATTTTGGAGCGGCTAACGGAGTGCGTCTGCTAGAGATTCAATAGCGTCCACGCAAGCTGTCGCATAGGCACTTTCCTTGCCTGTGCGCTGCCAAGCGAAGTTGAGCCCGCTAGAGCTGTTGAGTACATGAAATTTGTGCTTTCCGCCGCCATTTGCGATTGCTTGGAGGACTGTTTTTGCATCTCCGCCCTGACCGCCCGGCACTCCTTGAATGGAAACTCCTGGAATGAGAAACGGAATTTCATGATCTGCCTTGACAAAGAATTCCGTAATCTTTTCGAGTTCTTCCGGGTGAGTAGCTCCTACGACGGCGCCTAGGTTTCCGTTGTCCCATTCGATGAGCTTTTTAGCTACGCTGAAGAACGCCTTGCTTCTGTCTGCGATGGGCAAGTCTTGGAAATCGGCCGCGCCCTCGTTGCTTGTGCGGAGAAGCACATAGACGCCGCTTTGCGTAGGGTGTTCAAGGAATGGACCCACGGAATCTTTTCCCATCCAAGGACTTACAGTGACTGCATCTGCTTGATATACGTTAAAAGCGGCATCGGCATAAGCAGCACTGCTTTTTCCGATGTCGCCGCGTTTAGCGTCGAGAATTACGGGAATATTCTCGCCTTTGTAGGCGAGAATGAGATCGTGGAGAACGCTCATTCCTTGGATGCTTACGCATTCGTAATAGGCGCTGTTTGGTTTAACGACAGCAGGCTTCACGTTGCGTTTAGTGCATTCTTCGAGAATGTCCAAGTAGAAACGGCGTATTTTTTCTTCAGGAGTCCCAGGAACAGGCATTAGTGACAGTTTTGGGTCCATTCCCAAGCAAATGGGATTGCCGCATTCTTGTATCCGTTTTTCCAAGCGTTCGGAATAGGTCATTATTATACCACGTCTTTTTGGATCTTGGCCATTTCAAAAGAGAGAATGCCATGAGCGACGGCAACGTTCAAAGATTCAAGATCGCTGGACATTGGAATTTTTACGGTTTCGTCTGCCATTTCGATTAAGTGCTGATCGGTTCCCGCACCTTCGTTTCCAACGAGGAATGCCACTTTGCGAAGTTTGCGGGGCTCTATTTCTGCAAGGCTCTGCTTTCCGTGGAGATCCGTGGCGATGATTGTGTATCCCTTCGAGCGTAGAAAGTTGATGGCATCGATGAGACTCATATCCTTTTCAAAAGGAACGCGGAGGAATGTGCCTGAAGAGCCGCGGACGACTTTCGGGTTGAATGGGTTCACCGTTCCTTTTCCGAGTACGATTCCCGAAGAATGGAAACCTAAGCTTGTGCGGAAAATAGCTCCGAGATTGCCCGGATCTTGTACGGAATCAACAAGCGTAAGAATGCTTGGGGTTTTATCGTAATCAGGCTTGACACTTGCCATACGGCAAACGGCGAGCACGCCTTGGGTTGTAACTGTTGTAGAAAGGCGTTTCATCTGGTCTTCAGTAAGCGTATGAATGTTGATATTTGCATCATGGGCCTTAGAAACGAGAGCAGCATTATCGGCTTCGTTTACAACGTAAAGTCCGAGCATAATATCTTGGTGGTTCGAGAGCATTTCGTTTACGACTCGCATCCCTTCGGCGATAAAGCGGCCTTCGCGTTCGCGACCTTTTTCTGTAGTCAAAGCGAGAAGGCGTTTGAACCAAGGTGGATTGGCAATGTCTTCCGATACGGGACCCGTTTCGGATGATACCGGAATGTCTGGAGAATCGGCAAGGGCGAGTATGGCTTCTTCGTCTCTTGGCGGGTCTTCATCAGGAGTTTCCGTAGCGATAGGTTTCTGGCGAAAGATGGGGCGGTTGTCCTCACTATTAAATGGCCTCCGTTCGCCGTAAGGGCGCGCATCTCTGTCGCCATAGGGCTTGCGGTCGCCGAAGGAACGGTGCTCGCCGTAAGGGCGCGCGTCTCTGTCGCCATAGGGCTTGCGGTCGCCGAAGGAACGGTGCTCGCCGTAAGGGCGCGCGTCT
>Ga0172378_10005339_pt1 | contig 11997 bp, 14 predicted proteins | sample GrowelOW332metaG_FD_119755 | JGI IMG/M metagenome (GOLD analysis project Ga0172378, IMG submission 119755) | Groundwater microbial communities from an aquifer near a municipal landfill in Southern Ontario, Canada - Pumphouse #3_1 metaG | ecosystem: Environmental > Aquatic > Deep subsurface >... | reverse complement strand
AGTCGCAAGAAAGACCTTCATATCCAGCGGATAGCCATCGCTGATAACAGTAGAAAACCCGTCAGGCTGACGTAGTGCGCGGCAAACCGCAAAAGCACGGTTGAGCCGTTCTCGCGCGGCATCGGAAAGTGCGCAGCACGTGCGGGCGGCCAGAATAACCGCGTCGCGGGCGATCCATGTTTCGAAGAAATGGTAGGACGGACTAAGGTCAATGGACATGCCGTCCGGTAAGAAATCGTGCAGAATATGATATTCGCACAACCGCACCGCGACAGGCAGCCACGGGTTGACGCGCGGGTCGTCCGCGAAGTAATCGGCTGCAAGCAGAAGCGCCATGCCGCGCAGAGCCTGATGATTGCCCGGCGCGAGACGATTGTGGCTTTCCTCACTCCAGAAGATCGCCTCTCCGTGAGTAAAGATCAGATTGTCCAGTTCCACCCAGTCGTTGTCGCTGAAGCTGGGAGAATCCTTCAGAAAATACATCGCATGCAGAATGTTCACGATTCGGCTTGCGGGTTGGAAATCAAACCATTGATAAGGAATTTCAGCATCGAACTCCTTGCCTTTTGCATTGTAGTCGTGATCGCGGGCGTAAAGCACATCCGTTTCCAAGCGGCAGGCAGCTTCGCGATCGGAAGGAGCCGGACAGTCGTGCTTGAAGTGCAGCAAAATATCTTTCAGCAGTTTGGCGAGTTTTTCGTCCCCGGTGATCTTATAGCGCCGTGCGAGAGGAACGACAAAGTACATGCGGTTCATCCAACAGCTTTTTTCAATGCTGCTCCATCGTTCGAATTTATGAAAGTCGATATTCCGGATACCGCCGAACTCTGCGAGCGCGTCGTTGTCAACAATGGAGCGAACGATCGCCTCGTCGTCGATGGAACCGAGTATTCTGTGATGAATGAACGCTCCGCCGCCATCGAACGGATATAGTTCGAAGAAATTACTTCCCAACAAAATGTTTTCTGCCAGAGGGGGACAAAATTGATCGATTCGTTTCATAAAATGTTTTCTTCCTTGATAAGCATTCGACAGATCGGCAGGGTATTCAGTTTCGTTCGTCAGGTTCCGGACGGATAGGGTTCGGACACCACCAAAACTCACCGCCAGACATCGTAAAACGATTCAATGCTGAATCCTTACGTTGTCATTTCTTCGAAACTTTTGGGCCGTCTTAGAATATATCGCACGTGGCCCATCTTTTCGTTATAAAACACTCTTATGTTAATATAACAATGTTACAATGTTACAATGTTACTGAGTAAGCGCTCGTTCAGCCCATCTCACGCGACCAGGGATCTCCTATAAATTAATGGACAGTTCCACTATTTACCAAAGAGACTGTCATGAGGCACCACGAGAACATCTGGCACGAAACGCTTTCCGAGTTCCCTGATTCCGGCCTGTCGTTACGAAAATTTTGCAGGGAACACCATCTGAACTATGCCCGTGCGTTGTATTGGCGTCGCCGGCTTGCCCCATCGGAAGACACTACTTTGACTTTTGCGGTTGTGCAACTTCCGAATACTGAACAGCCATCGGATAGCGGGATTGCCGTGGAGTGCGGGCAACACCTGGTACGTCTGAGCAGTCGTTTTGATGAATCGGTTCTGTTGCGGGTTGTAGCTCTTCTGTCCGGACAGGAGAACTAATATGCTGTCACTGCCACCCGCCTCCAAAATCTATATTTGCCATCAGCCTCAGGACATGCGTAAATCTTTCGACGGACTGGCGGCTGCCACCGTCAATCTTTTGGGGTAGACACCGACCTCCGGGCACTATTTTGTTTTCATCAGCCGGCGGCGCAAGCTGATCAAGATTCTCAGTTGGGAAGGTGACGACTATGCCATTTGGAGCAAGCGACTCGAACAGGGACAGTTCAATCTGCCAAAATCCGCGAAGAGAAAGTCCACTTTTGATCTTCGTGGTCTGCATATGCTGCTGGATGGGATCAAGCCGGCCGGGTTCTTTAAACGATATTCAGTAGATGCTATAAAAAAGGGTCTTCACTAGAATTTGTGAGTAACCCACAGTAAAACATGCTGTTTTTGCTGATGAAACAAGATCTCTAAGGCTCAAAAAACACTTTTTTTTCGAAGCCAACCTATTACCAATCAATAACTTGCCTTAGTCCGACCCCAATTACTTAATTGCAAGGCCCCAAAGGTGAAGAATCGCCTGCGTCTGAGCGATGTACCACTCCAAAGAGGCGACCCGCGCTTCCCGCATTAGGGTAACACCCCATAGCAGATGCCACATCGATCGTGTAGCTTATCATATAGTAGAAATCGATTCCATAAACTGAAAGGAGACAAAGCATAAGAAAAGACTTGAATTTTGACATTTCGACTAAGGGGGGCGAATCCCCAGCAACAACAAAATAAAACTTGTACAGAAAAGGAAAAAAACATGAAAAAATTAATCACCGTTTCGATGATACTATCTTTGATCATTGTATCCGGATGCCTGTCCACCACTAGTCCTTAGGGAGGAATTTTGTCTCAGGACAAAAAGTTCTCTATCTCTGTTCCGACGCACAGCACTGTTAAACAGGGTGAAAGTATACCGATTAACATTTCGTTGAACCGGGGCTCTTTTTTCAAGAATGATGTCCAGTTGATGATCCGTTCTGAAGGACTCGTTATAACGCCTGATGTGATTCTCATCAAAGCCAACGAAAAGCCGGAAGCACAACTCCAGATTTCAGCAGCCCGTGAAGCAGCGCTCGGCGAATATCATGTTGATATCAAAGCGACCCCGACCGCCGGAGGAACAACGTCAACGAAATTCACGGTTAAAGTCGTTGCTCCGTAAGTGTTTTGTTTTTGGAAACGAAACTTGAAAAGAGGCCGTGCAACGCAAGGGTCATATGTCAGGGTACGATTCTTTTGATCGTCTTGGTTCTTATTTTCGTGGACGCGTTGCCCGCCTGCTCCAAAACAAAAATCTGAGATCTATTCAAGCGGATTGTTTGGAATCTTCGCCTTGATTTTCCTCGTGCTGGTTCTTTTGGGCCAGCGGTAGAGAGTGTGTTGCGAAAACTGAATAAGAAAGGAATGTGTATGACAAAGGGATTAACAGATGTCGTGAAGGGGCGCGTTGAAGAGGCAGCGGGGGCATTGACTAACAATAACAAACTGCGTGCTAGAGGCCAGAAAGATCAGGTCATAGGACACGTCAAAAAACTTGCAGAGGATAGTGTCCAAAAGGTCAAAACCGAAGCTTGCAAAAGCGTGAATAAAGCCCAAAAAATCGCAAAACAAGTTGTGGACAAAGCCAAAGGTAAAGCATAAGAAAAAACCATGCTGGTACTCCCACCGGTGCGGCACGAGTACAAGTTTGTCGTCAACGCAGAGTGGTGTATGGATTCTAACTGCGCCGGATGAATATCGAACGACCAAGGATCGCTGAAAAGCGACATTTCGACCTGAAACAATAGAAACAAAGCAAAGAGGTGAGAAACATGCCAAACAAAGATGGAAAAGGCCCCAAAGGTGGAGGACTACGTGATGGACACGGCGGCGGAAAAGGGAAAGGTACATGCAAGCCCGCTGGCGCAGAGAAAGGCGCGAAAAAAGGCGTAGAGAAAGATGCGAAGAAAGGTGGATGTTAGACATCAAACCATCGCCTGACCGTACCCTGAAAAGGCACCCATTTGCGCCTTAAGAAATGGATGGATGCCCTACTTTGTCGAGGGCGACGATCCGGAAAGCATGCATCAACGCATGGCAGAAGTCCTGGACAAAGCCGTTTCGGAAATTCGCCAGATTCAATGCTATGCACGGGAAAACGGGATCGCCGCCCGCCCGCACTGGCCGATGATCATCCTTAGATCCCCCAAAGGCTGGACAGGATCAAAGAAAGTCGATGGGGTAAAGAACGAAGACACTTTCCGGGCGCATCAGATTCCCATTCTGGTGAATGCGGATTATCCCGGTCATCTCAAGCTCCTGGAAGACTGGATGACAAGCTACCGACCCGAAGAACTCTTCGATGAGAGCGGGCGCCTCATCCCCGAGCTGGCCGAGCTCGCGCCAATGGGCGAGCGACGGATGGGGGCGAATCTGCACGCGAACGGCGGCCTGCTGTTGCGCGCGACCTGATTATGCCCGACTTTCGCGACTATGCGGTGGAGGTGCCCGCCCCGGGCGCCGTTCAGGCCGCTGACACGCACGAACTGAGTAAGTTTCTGCACCAGGTCGTTCCCTTGAACCAGGAGCAACGGAACTTTCGTATCTTCGGCCCCGACGAAACGCTGTCCAACCGCCTGAATGCCGTGTTCGATGTCACCAACCGGCAGTGGAATGCGCGGACGAAAGAGAACGATGAGTTTCTGGCAACCGACGGTCGCGTGATGGAAATGCTGAGCGAGCATCAATGTGAAGGCTGGCTCGAAGGCTATTTACTCACCGGACGGCATGGCCTCTTCAACTGTTACGAAGCGTTTATCCACATCATCGATTCGATGTTCAACCAGCACACCAAGTGGCTGAAGGTCAGTGCGGAGCTTCCATGGCGTCGCAAGATCGCCTCACTGAATTACCTGCTCGCTTCGCATGTCTGGCAACAGGCTCATAACGGCTTCACACATCAAGACCCCGGCTTCATCGATCACGTGGTCAACAAAAAAGCGTCCGTCGTGCGCGTGTACCTGCCGCCCGATGACAACTGTCTGTTGTCAGTGTGGGATCATTGCCTCAGGAGCCGCCACTACGTCAACGTCGTCATCGCCGGCAAATACCAGGCACCGCAATGGTTGTCTATGGATGAGGCTGTTGAACACTGCAGCAAAGGTATCGGCATCTGGGAATGGGCAGGATGCGATCGGGCAACCGAACCGGACATCGTGATAACCTGCTGCGGCGACGTGCCAACACTGGAAACGTTCGTCGCAGTTTCCATCCTTCGAAAACATCTGCCCGAGCTGAAAATTCGCGTCATCAACGTCGTATATCTGATGAAGCTGCAGCCTGAAAATGAACACCCGCATGGGCTGAGCGATCCGGACTTCGATGCCCTGTTTACCAAAGACAAACCGATCCTCTTTGCCTTTCATGGATACCTTTGGCTGATTCACCGCCTGACCTATCGCCGAACGAACCACAAAAACCTGCATGTACGCGGCTACAAGGAAGAAGGCACCATCACTACCTATTTCGACATGACCGTGCTGAACGACCTGGATCGTTTCCACCTGGTGCAGAACGTGATTTATCGGGTTGCTTCGCTTGGACCTCGCGGCGCAACGTTGAAGGAGATGATGACAAACAAGCTGAATGAGCATAAGCGATACATCGACCAACATGGTGTGGACATGCCGGACGTGCGTAACTGGAAGTGGACGAAATAACCAACCCCAATTAACCAAACCTCTTTGTTTCTTGTCAACTTCATGTTATAGTAAACATATAATTATAGGTAACGAAACGGAACTCCCAATGACAGGAACCTGCTTGAAAAGCACGGGTGGACAGGCGTCCACAAACGAAACAATTCAACCGGAGCTTTGGGTTGTTTTGTCATGCGTCTCAGAAAGGGCGCGAGCTATGGAGCGCCGGCATCCAGTAGCGCGGTTCGGTTTCGTCTCGAAAAACGGAGGTATCCGGGAACGGGGAAGCGGACTGAAGCTCGCAGTCTGAACTACAAACGTGCGTATCCGACGCATTCATATGGAGTGCGGGAGCAAAGCTCCCGCTTTGCAAACTTCGTCAAGCCGTTGTACTCCATAACGCCTACCGGAGTCACACAACCTGAAGGTACTACAAGCCCGAGCTGAAGCCCGCAGCCTGAACTACAAACGTGCCGATCCGACGAACATACTTGTCCCGAAATGACCTCCTGGCGCAGGGTAAAATCTTTCGGGAGCGGGAGCGGGAACGGATCCGGAGCTGGAAGCTCCGGCCACATTCAGGGGAGAATCCGGGAACGGGGAAGCGAGCTGAATCTCGCTTTTGACGCAGCCTAAGGGCTAAACTGCAAACACACATGTCCCAAAATAGCATGCATAAGCGAGTTACAAAATTTCTTCTACAAAAAAAACAAGAAAATGGCTGATCGTAGTATAAACACGGACAACATAAGCACTTCTCCAAACATGGGCGCTATCATCTCGATACGCGGCAGTGTCGTGGATGCACGGTTTGATCGGCATTTACCCGCGATCTACTCGGTACTGCGCACCGGGCCTGAGAAGGAAATCGTTATTGAGGTGCTAGCGCATCTGGACGCGCATCGCGTACGTGGGATCGCCTTGACACCAACGCAGGGTTTGGCGCGTGGCATGGCGGTCGAAGACACGGGTGGGCCGCTTAAAGTGCCGGTAGGCAAAGAGATTCTTTCCCGGATGTTTGACGTGTTTGGCAACACCATTGATCGCGGTACAGCACTGTCCGATGTCCAATGGCGTTCTGTGCATCGGGCTCCGCCGCCTTTGGCACGGCGTTCCATTAAGTCCGAAATCTTTGAAACGGGCATCAAGGCCATTGATGTGCTTGTGCCACTGGAGCGCGGCGGCAAAGCAGGATTGTTTGGCGGGGCTGGGGGCGGCAAAACGGTGCTCCTCACCGAGATGATCCACAATATGATTGGGCATCAAGAGGGCGTCAGCCTGTTTTGTGGCATCGGCGAGCGCTGCCGTGAAGGCGAAGAGCTTTACCGCGAGATGAAGGAGGCTGGTGTCTTGTCGAATATGGTGATGATCTTCGGTCAGATGAATGAACCCCCAGGCAGCCGCTTCCGCGTCGGCCATGCCGCACTGACGATGGCTGAGTATTTCCGTGACGACGAACACCGTGACGTCTTGTTACTCATTGACAATATTTTCCGTTTCATCCAAGCCGGCATGGAAGTATCCGGACTGTTGGGGCAAATGCCATCGCGTTTGGGCTATCAGCCGACGATGGGTACCGAGCTATCCAGTTTGGAGGAACGTATCGCCAACACGGATACGGGCGCCATCACCTCCATTCAGGCGGTTTATGTGCCGGCAGACGATTTTACTGATCCGGCCGCAGTACACACGTTCTCGCATCTCTCCGCCTCCATTGTGCTCTCGCGAAAGCGGGCTAGCGAAGGTCTTTTCCCAGCCGTTGACCCACTGCAATCCAGTTCCAAGATGGCCACACCCGGGATCGTCGGCGACCGGCATTACAGTTTGGCGCAGGAAGTTCGGCGGACGCTTGCGCAATATGCCGAACTCAAGGACATCATTGCCATGCTCGGCATGGAGCAGCTCTCACCAGACGACCGCAACGTAGTTGCCCGCGCTCGCCGCTTGGAGCGTTTTCTCACCCAGCCCTTTTTTACCACCGAGCAGTTCACCGGCCTCAAAGGAAAGCTTGTCAGCCGCCAGGACGCCCTGGACGGATGTGAGCGTATCCTGAATGACGAATTCAAAGACTACCCGGAAAGTAGTCTCTACATGATCGGGTCAATAAGCGAAGCGAAGAGGAAGCCGAAATGACTCTTAAGGTTCTCCTGCCATTCCAGGTTTTCGTCGAGAAGTCCGGCGTGTTGCGTATTGTCGCAGAGGCACAGGAGGGTTCGTTTGGACTCCTGCCACAGCGACTTGATTGTGTGACAGCGCTGACACCCGGCATTCTGACCTACGAAACGGAAGCGGACGGAGAAGTTTTCGTAGCAGTGTCTGAAGGCGTGCTGGTGAAGACCGGCCCGGACGTGCTCGTTTCCGTCCGCCGGGCGATCGGCGGAACAGACCTCGATCACTTGCGTGATGCGGTCAACAAAGAGTTTCTGACCCTGGATGAGCAGGAGCAGGACGTGCGAACGGTGATGACAAAACTGGAAACCGGCTTTCTGCGTCGCTTCGTGACTTTTCAACATGAATGACAAACCAGAAAAAGCATTGAAGAATGAGACGCGCTTCGTCGAACAAGTCGGATCGAAGGCGACGCGCAAGCTCAAGGCGCAGCGTAACTCCACGCAGGGTGTCTGGTTTGGACTCGGCATGATGGGACTCATCGGCTGGTCAGTGACGATTCCGACCTTGTTCGGCGCGGCGCTCGGCCTCTGGCTGGACAAACACTATCCGGAAGGACACTCCTGGACACTGATGTTCTTGGTCGCCGGGCTTCTGATCGGCTGCTGGAATGCTTGGCATTGGGTGAGCAAAGAAGATAAAGCAATGCGAGACCAAGAGGAAAATGACGATGAATGAGAATTTACTGCTAGCGCTGGCGGGGCTGGCGGGCTTTTTGCTTGGTATGTTCTTCTTCTTCGGCCTTTGGTGGACGGTTCGCAAGGGCATTTCGTCCAAACGACCGGCACTTTGGTTTCTCGGCAGCCTGCTGTTACGAACAGGAATCGTGCTTGTCGGATTTTACCTGATTTCAGGGGGACGTTGGAAGCGGATGTTGGCCTGCCTGTTCGGCTTTGTCATCGCGCGTTTTATCGTGATTTTTCGAGTACGTCCCCGCTTTTGCCCTCAAGCATCGACAAAGCAATCCGGGCAGCAAGCAGAACATCCAGTTCACCCCGCAGAGGAGGCCAACCATGCGTCTTAGTCCCGATGAAATGATCTTCTGGCAACACGGTTTCTTCAAGCTTAATGCCACCATCGTCTTCACATGGGGACTGATGCTCGTGCTGGTCATTGGATCGAAGCTTATTACAAGCAAGCTGTCCACAGGCATGAAACGTTCCCGTTGGCAAAACCTTCTCGAGATCGTCGTCAGCGCAATCATCAAGCAGATTGGTGAAGTGGGACTTTCGCATCCTGAGAAGTATATCGGTTTTTTGGGTACGCTCTTCCTGTTTGTTGCCATGGCCGCCCTCTGTGCCATCATTCCAGGCTACGAAGCTCCGACAGGGTCGCTCTCCACCACTGCGGCTCTTGCGTTGAGTGTGCTGGTCGCCGTACCCTTGTTCGGCATCGAAGAACAAGGTCTGGGCGGCTACCTGAAGTCCTATATAAAACCGACCTTCATCATGCTGCCATTCAATATCATCAGCGAAATTTCCCGCACGCTGGCCTTGGCCGTTCGTTTGTTCGGTAACATGATGAGTGGAGCGATGATTATCGGCATTCTGCTCACCATCACGCCTTTCCTCTTTCCGATCGTCATGACTTTGCTCGGACTGCTCACCGGAATGGTGCAGGCCTATATTTTCAGTATCCTGGCCGCAGTGTATATCGCAGCGGCCACACAAACTCGTACACCTAAACTCGAATCGGCCTCAACAACCTGAAAGAAGCAACAACAAAAGGAGACACACCATGGACAATATGACGATTATCGCGCTGGCCTCGATCGTCACCGGCGGCTTCACCACCGCATTCGGTACGATGGCCCCGGCGCTGGGCGAAGGAAAGGCGGTTGCCCAGGCGCTGAGTTCGCTGGCTCAACAGCCGGACGCTTCCGCCACCATTACTCGAACCTTGTTTGTCGGACTGGCGATGATCGAGTCCACGGCCATCTACTGCTTTGTGATCTCGATGATTCTCTTCTTTGCCAACCCGTTTTGGAACTACGTCATCGCTGAAATCGCGGGGAAATAAAGCATGCTTATTGATTGGTTCACCGTGGGCGCACAGCTACTCAACTTCCTCATCCTGGTGTGGTTGCTGAAGCGTTTTCTCTACAAACCCATCCTCCACGCCATTGATGCACGGGAAAAACAGATCGCCACAAAATTGGCAGACGCTGATGCAAAGAAGAGCGAAGCGCAAAAGCAGCGCAACGAGTTCCAGCACAAGAACGAGGAGTTCGACCGGCAGCGCGCCGCCCTCTTGAGCAAAGCGACAGACGAGGTGGGTATCGAGCGGCAACGGCTTCTAGACGAAGCGCGACAGGCCGCGGATACTTTGAGTGCTAAACGACAAGAAGCACTGAGAAAAGACGCCCGCAATCTCAACCAAGCCATTGCTCGCCAGACCCAGCAGGAAGTATTTGCCATCGCCCGAAAGGCCTTGACGGATCTCGCCACAACGAGTCTGGAAGAGCGCTTGGGAGAGGTGTTTACTCGTCGCTTGCGAGAACTGGACGATAAGGCAAAAGAGAGGCTTGCCGTGGCTCTTAAGACCGCGTCTGAGCCAGCGCTCATACGTAGTGCATTTGATCTGCCTGCGGAACAACGCGCGGCGATACAACATGCACTCAACGAAACCTTCTCAGCCGAAATCCGCGTTGTCTTCAAGACCGCACCGGAGCTCATCAGCGGCATTGAGCTCAGCACGAATGGACAGAAGGTGGCATGGAGCATTGCGGACTACATCGCATCGCTTGAAGAAGGCGTCGCCGCACTTTTGAAAGAGAAAAAACCAGCTAAAGTTAATGACGCAACTAAGTCAGAAAATCCCAAACCTGGAACAACGAACCCATGACCACTGCGCCTGAGAATTTGAAGAGTGTCTTCGAACGCTCGTTCGCCGGAATGAGCCAAGGGCGCGAAGCATTCACGCCGCAACTGACACTTCGGGAGGTGGGCACGGTCAGCAGTGTTGCCACCGGCATCGCTAAGGTCTCGGGACTACCCGGTGTGGGATTCGAAGAATTATTGGAGTTCCCCGGTAATGTACTCGGCATCGCATTCAATGTAGACGAAAATGAGATCGGTGTCGTGCTGCTTGGCGAATACTGGCATCTGCGCGCCGGAGACGAAGTCCGGAGAACAGGCCGAGTCATGGACGTGGCCGTGGGGGAGGGATTGCTCGGGCGCGTCCTTGACCCGCTCGGTCGTCCGCTTGATGGCGCAGGCCCCGTAGTTAGCGACAAACGCCTACCCATCGAACGCCCTGCCGCCCCAATCATGGATCGGGCTCCCGTCAGCGTGCCGCTACAAACTGGACTCATGGTCGTGGATGCACTCATTCCTGTCGGGCGAGGACAACGTGAGTTGATTCTGGGCGACCGGCAGACAGGCAAAACGACCATTGCAACCGATACCATTTTGAATCAGCGCGGAAAAGACGTACTCTGTGTTTATTGTGCCATCGGCCAACGCGCCTCCGCCGTAGCAAAAGCCGTGGCTGTCTTGCGGGAAAAGGGGGCAATGGATTATACGGTTGTTATCGTAACCGAGGGCAACGACCCGCCCGGACTCGCCTACATCGCGCCTTACGCTGCGACCAGTATCGCGGAGTACTTTATGGAAGCCGGTCGCGACGTGTTAATCGTCTATGACGATCTTACGCATCACGCGCGTGCCTACCGCGAACTTTCACTCTTGCTGCGACGCCCTCCAAGCCGCGAGGCCTTCCCCGGCGATATTTTCTATATTCATTCACGATTACTCGAGCGGGCGACGCGTCTGCGCGAAGAGCGTGGCGGCGGCTCGCTCACCGCCCTGCCCATCATCGAAACCGAGGCGCAAAATATTTCGGCCTACATTCCGACCAATCTCATTTCCATCACGGACGGACAGATTTATCTCTCGCCGTCGCTGTTTGAGCTGGGCGTATTGCCTGCGGTCGATGTCGGCAAATCCGTTTCTCGCGTTGGCGGCAAAGCGCAACGGGCGGCCTACCGCGCCGTAGCGGGCGACCTCAAGCTCGCTTATGCGCAATTCGAGGAACTCGAGACCTTTGCCCGCTTTGGTGCTCGCCTAGATGAGGACACCCGCAAGATCATCGAGCATGGACGGCGAATACGCGCCTGTTTGAAGCAGCCGGAAGGCGCCCCGGAATCCATGGCCGAGCAAATTGCCGTCCTGCTGGCGCTCTCTGCGGAACTTTTTGACCAAGTACCGATCGACCAGATGACGGACGCGGAAAACGCCGTCCGGGCAGCGGCGGCAAGTATCCCCGCCGATGTGAAAGCCCGCTTCGAAACCGCCAATAAGCTAAGCGCTCAAGATCGTGAAACCATCATCGAAATCGCTCGCCGTTCACTCACCCGCTTTGCTTCCGAGTCCGTAGCCACACCCGAGACCACACCCGAGGCCACACCCGAGGCCACACCCGAGGCCACACCCGAGGCCACACCCGAGGCCACACCCGAGGTTACACCCGAGGTTACACCCGAGGTTACACCCGAGGTT
>Ga0172378_10005338_pt1 | contig 11997 bp, 4 predicted proteins | sample GrowelOW332metaG_FD_119755 | JGI IMG/M metagenome (GOLD analysis project Ga0172378, IMG submission 119755) | Groundwater microbial communities from an aquifer near a municipal landfill in Southern Ontario, Canada - Pumphouse #3_1 metaG | ecosystem: Environmental > Aquatic > Deep subsurface >... | reverse complement strand
CTGCGTGCCGGAGTAAATGCGGGCATTGATATTGATGCCTTTGCACCTCGCTTGTCGTTCTTCTGGGCTATTGGCACAAACCATTTCATGGAAATTGCTAAGATGCGTGCAGCGCGTATGTTATGGGCTAAAATCGTGAAACAATTTAATCCAAAGAATCCGAAATCGTTGGCACTGCGTACGCACTCACAAACTTCCGGTTGGTCGTTGACTGAACAGGATCCTTTTAATAATGTAGGTCGCACTTGTGTAGAAGCAATGGCTGCTGCGTTGGGTCATACTCAATCTTTGCATACCAATGCGCTTGATGAAGCGATTGCATTGCCCACTGACTTCTCTGCACGTATTGCACGTAATACGCAAATCTATATTCAGGAAGAAACTCAAATTTGTAAGAATGTGGATCCTTGGGGAGGTTCTTATTATGTAGAATCGCTTACTAATGATTTGGCACACAAGGCTTGGGAATTGATTGAAGAAGTTGAGAAACTAGGTGGCATGGCTAAGGCTATTGAAACCGGTATCCCTAAGATGCGTATTGAAGAGGCTTCAGCTCGAACTCAGGCTCGTATTGATAGTGGCGTGCAGACGATTGTAGGTGTGAATAAATATCGCCTTGAAAAGGAGGCTCCCATCGATATTTTGGAAATTGATAACACAGCAGTACGTACACAGCAGATTGAACGTTTGAAGGGATTGAAGGCCCGTCGTGATCAAAGTCAGGTGGATGCTACTTTGGAAGCTCTTACACATTGTGTGGAAACAAAAGAGGGTAACTTACTCGATTTGGCAGTAAAGGCAGCGGCTGTAGGTGCTACTCTAGGAGAAATTTCGTATGCTTGCGAGAAAGTCGTAGGGCGTTATAAAGCAATAATTAGAACTATATCAGGCGTGTATTCTTCAGAAAGTAAAAATGATGCATATTTCACTAAAGCATGTGAGCTATGCGAGAAATTTGCCAAGAAAGAGGGTCGTCGTCCTCGTATCATGATTGCCAAGATGGGTCAAGACGGACACGATCGTGGCGCAAAAGTGGTAGCTACCGGTTATGCCGATTGTGGATTCGACGTCGACATGGGTCCGTTGTTCCAAACTCCGGCCGAGGCTGCTCGTGATGCGGTAGAGAACGATGTGCATGTAGTGGGTGTCTCTTCACTCGCGGCAGGTCATAAGACGCTTATTCCGCAGATTATGGACGAATTAAAGAAGCTTGGACGTGAGGATATTATCGTCATTGCAGGTGGAGTAATTCCGGCACAAGATTATGATTATCTTTATCAGGCAGGAGTGGCTGCAATTTTTGGCCCGGGCAGTCCGGTCGCAAAAGCTGCTTGTGATATCCTTACAATTCTGCTTGACGAAGAGGAAGCTTAACTTAATCCTTTTATAAACTTATAACGCTGGATATTCTATTTGTAGAATATTCAGCGTTATTTTATCGACTAATTTTGTATAAACAAACTAAGGTAAAGACTTTTGCAAGAGTGCTTTTTCCTTTTTGTTGGTGAATGCAATAACATTTCTATCAAAAGAATTACTGCCAACTGGCATTCGCCTTCTTGTAAAGTATGAAGCTAAAAAGAGAGTCTGTGCCAAATTTCTGACGCAGACTCTCTTTTAATTATTTTGCGCTTAACGTTTGCGCAAGATAGAATACTTATTTTACAAGAACCTTAGCAGTTGCTCCGTTTGCGGCTTTTACAATGTAAAATCCGGCACCGAGTGAAAGTTGTACAGGTGTGCTGCTTAACTGCACTTTTGCCACTTCACTACCCGTTGCATTGTAAACAATAGCAGAGGTTTCTACGTTGCTCTTCAATTCTACTGCATTGGCTGTTCCGTAGGCAATGATTTGCTGCGTTTCATCAGCTCCTACAGTTTCTATTGCTGTATAATCGGCAGTCCAAGGAATGAGAGTAAATGCATAGACCTTAGAAGCGGATACATAATTTGTATAATTAGATGAATTCGTTGAGAAGGTCATAGAACAATCACTTTTAGGAGTATAGATTGCATATGCAGTTCCATCGGAGATGAAATTATGGCGATGATACAAGGAGTCGGATACAACAGTTGGCTTTCCACTAAGTGCATTGCTATTGACGCCATTTAAACGTTGTAGGCCGTAATCATCAAGATATATGCTGTTAGCAAGCTCATCAAGATCTGTGAATGTGTTCCAAGTTTCGCCTTCATATACAGAGTAGATGAAATAGGCTGGGGTTGGATCAGCCAAATCAACTGTAGTTACATTGCCTTCACCATCTGTAATTTCACCAGTAGGTTTGAAATGTTTAATATACCAAACTTGGTTCGTTTTTAAGCCGTCTTCATTGAAATTGTAGGCTTCTGATAGATAAGGAGCACAATTTGCATTTCGTCCACCAACTAAACGTTCACCTGCTTTAGCCGTGAGGTAAGCATTATTTTGCATAATCATGTAAGGTCCATCAGGCAAAGTTGTAGGAGTCATATATGCTACATTATAGTTTGCAACAAACTGATCATATGTGCTTTGAAGTTCAGTAGCCATTATGTTTGCATCAGCTTGAGTAAGGCCTCCAGCATCGCGCTTGTCGTTCATTTCACTAGCTGTGGCTAAGAATGCATCGATTTTAGCTTGACTGTAGTTCCCAACACCTAAGGCATCTGAAGCCGTAATCTCTTGTACTGCACTCATTGTTTCGCTTATTATCTCATCAAATTTAGAGAAATCTGCAGCTCCATAAGCATTGTAGTAATTGTCAGGAGTACCTTGTAAAGTGGCAGCTTCTTCATCGCTTAGTTTTATCACTGGTAGATTTGAGAAGTAGGTGGCTGTATTACCGCTGTTTATAGCGTCATCTGCAGTGGTAATATCAATAGAGAATGCATCACCAGCTTTCATATTAATATAGTATTCAGCATTTACGACAGTGCCATCTCCATTCTTACCGTATTCTTTACGGAACATATAACTGCTCGCTGGTACTACTGTCTCTGCGACTGTAATGCCTCCTTCTGAAAAACGGAATGTTTCCCACATGTACCATGCACGGCTTTTAGCTACGTCGCGTTTTATTGAGCTGTTTACTTTGTAAATGCCATCAGAGATAGCAGTATATACAAATGCAGGTCCTGTAGCAGATGCACCATAGGTACCACAGCTTACAGTGCCATCTTTAGCCATCCAACACCAATTGTTTTCAGCATCGTGCCAACAGTCGGTTTTAGTTACTGCACCTTTATATAGCCAGTCTCCATATATTGTAGTTCCATCACCTACGAAGTTGCTATATAGGCCGGTTCCTTTTGAGTATTTTACAAAGTTCCAGGGATTAGCGCGGGTGGCGTCCTCTGTTTTAGTAAATTGTTTTTCAAAGATTGGTCCCCAGAAAGGATCGCTAGCAACTTGGAATAGAATTGTGTTTTCAGCAAGTGTGTAATCGACTTTATTAGCTGTAAGTTTAAACGCTTCGAGTGCACTGTATAACTTTTCATAAAAAGCTTGTGCTTGGATCGCTGTAAGCTCCATTACTTCTGCGTCAGAGAGGTCGAGGAGATCCTTATTTACTTCAAAGAAAGCATCTATCGATTCCTGATTATATTCACCAATGCCATAGCCTACTTTATTGTCTTTTAATTCATAAAACGCATAAATTAAGTCGATTAATTTTTGGTTAAATTCAATATTAACGGCATAAGGGTTTACATAATCAGTTGGAGTTTCATCTAGTTTTGTAACATCAAATTGCAACCATTTTGAACGTGCCCAACCATTACGAGGCCAGTTGTTTTCACGATCAGTGAATTTTGTTCCGTAAAAGTGTGATGCATCTGCTTCTGCTGTGATTTGGTCACCAGCCTTAAGATAAATATAAAACTCGCCTGTAGCAGGAACGCGTTTATGAACTTGATAGATGTTTCCTGCAGCACTTTGTTCGCCTGGTAAATCATAAAGTTCACCACCTTGTCCATATGGATAATCCTTACCGACAGTAGCAGTAGTAGGCACGGTGGTAGTTCCTTGCTCACGGAAACGGAATTTAGCGATCAAAGAATCGTTTACAAGCCAGTCTTGGCGAATAATGCTAGATTGTACTTTATAGTAACCTTCCGAAGGAGCTGTAAATACGATTGCACTATTTGCATAGCAGTTAGGATATACTTGGAAGTCCTCAGAGATGAATGTCCAACTTGGAGCACGATTATCACGTCCTTTTACGAACTCATCCATCCAACTTTTTCTGAGTACGGCGTAATAGTCATTTTTTCCATCGTTTGGATTGTTTGCAGAAGGTTCGCCTAGGGTTTCTCCGGCAAATCGTTCAGGGACAGAGCAATCGAACCAGTTAACGCGACCGCTATCATTGAATATTGTGAAATTGGAGTACGTACCTGTTTCAAGTTTGTACTCAGCAAAGCTAAACTGACTATTTCCTCCGTTTTCGAACTCGGTGGAAGTCATGTCAGTCAACTTCCAAGTTTGTGCCGTCGCTGCAAAAGTGCACAACGCCAAACTCATCAGTGAAAGAATAGTTTTTCTTTTCATGATAAATAAAGATTTGGTTAGTTATTATGTTTTTTTAGTTAGTTTTATGGACTGCAAATATAGATTTTATTTTGGTAAAATAAAATTCTTTTCAGTATGAATTTTGTGAAATATGTTTAGAAACATGTAATGCGTTTTACAATTGTAGTCCTATTCACTTGTTATACAATTCATGTAGGATTGATTGATCAAGAGGGATTACTTCCATCATGTATATTGCATTAAGTGCCCATGTAGCCGCATCATTTGTGGAAATGAAAGATTCATTGATTGGATAAAGCGTATAAGGAGGATTTACAGTGTGTACGTCAAGTTTAAGTTGACGTATATCTTCTGTGGAAAGTAACTCTTGCCAGGCTTGTTTGGTAAGTTCTTTAGATCGCAGTTTACTTGCAGCATAGGCTGTTAACTTTGGAACTAAGAAGTGTTTTCCACCAACCTTGGCATATCGGGTAGCGTGATCTAGCCATGCACGTTCCCAGTCGGGTTGTTGTATCATTTCCATTATTTCTAATCCTACTTCAAATCCTCCCATGATGGTCATTAGGTGGTTTGTACTTATTGTGGTAGTATCTCCTTCGTGGCTGACTATTCCTGTGGCAGGATCATATCCTAGGGCTATCGGACTAGTAAAAAACCCTTGAGGAAGTTGCCCGATGGTAGTCATTCCTATTTTGATCTTGTTGTAATATTTTTTATCGTCGGTACGTTCCCAATGAGTCATCCAGTTCCCTGCATAAGCTAACCAATCTGGTCCGATGCGGAGCCGGGCAGGAGCTGAACAGGGGTATTCGCTTCTGGGTTGTGCTAATCGCATAGGATCTAAGGTGTAAAGCTTCTGGTCAGCATCGGTAACCTGCTCCATTAAGTCGCCGCAACGTTCATCCGTAGTGAGATAGTAATAGAAGCGATTCCAAGCGGTTTGGCTGATGCGTGCTTCTTTTGCTCCGCACCCCCAATGGCTTACGTTGTGTCGACTGCCTAGGCCTGCTAATTTGCCTATATGATATACGTCAACCTCTGAGGTGTGACGAGTCATCGCTTCAGCCATTTTCCAAATATATTCTTTCCCGGTACGTAAAAAGTTGTACCAAAGAAACATGTTGGAAGCTAATTCTGTATTATCCCATGCATAGCCGCCAATATCGTAGCGCCATGAATGTCGTTCTGGATCATAGGTATGCATGATGTCTCCATAATTCCAAAATCCATACCATTTCCGTTCTGCTATAGAATGTTTATAATAAAGAGTAAGATCATCTAGGTATTTTTCAATTTGTGCACGTTCCGGAGTACTGCTGTCAGGTAAGCTCCATTGTCCAAAGGCATGACAGCTATGTAGGTATTCTGGTGAACAGATAAGTTGTGGTGAATTCGTAAATTGACTGGCCAGCGTGTTTTGTTCTTTGAGACTGGGAAGAGAATCGGAGAGTTGTAGTATTAATGTACTAGTTCGTGCGATGCCATAAGGGGTGCTTAAGCCTTCTTGCACATCTTCATAGCTTGCGTTTAAATCATGCGCTACTTTGTCGTAATGCCTTAAATCCATGGCTTCACTTTCAGGGCTCCAAAGCCAGGTCGTAATTTCGGCTTCTTTACTTCGCATGCCATTTATCTCGATACTTGCAGGAAATGATTGCCAGAAATCTTGCAAAGAGAGAGCTAGACCTCCGCTTACATCTCCTGCAAAAGCAAATCCACGTGATCGATTTGCCGAGAAGGTTCCAATCCATGGGCAATCAATGGTGGCTCGTTTGCGAATACTAAAGGCATCTGCACTAATTTGTGAGAGGCGATAACTATCCCATGAAGCCCAATGATTGATAAGATCCTGGTTCGTTGAATCAAACGCACTATATTCCGGAATGCGTTTCCCCTCAATTTGTGCTTGATAGAGTGTTTTATCATTGTCTAGTTGCAGCACCCGACGACCGGTTAGAGGTTGTACGGGTTCACTCCAAAAACCTTCGCCTTCTCCAGCAAAACTTACGTGTCGGTTATACAGGGCTTCACGTAGTGGAATTTTAAAGCGTATGCCTAAACTTAGAATGAAATCTTTATCAGCTTCTCCATCGTAAATAAAGGAGTGTACCATTTTTATTTCGTCGCTTCCAGCAAAGAAGTAGAGGCGTATAGTGAAAGGAAGCCATTCGCGTTGTTTATTTGCATAGACTCCGTTTACGCGTACAACAGTGCGCACTTGTCCTGCATGTTCTATTTTCAGACTTTTTATTTTGCTTTTAAAGGGAACTTGAAGTGTGCTTATTATACCGTCTTTCTCTTTTGAACGAGTTTCTGTTGAGGCTATTAATATACCTTCGTTTGCTATTTTCTTTGTGGAACTACAAATACTATCCCAAAAACAATCTCCTTGTGTCGAAAAATAAGCAGTTAACTTACCTGTGGAGACAGAGAATTGTGTTCCTCGGTCTTGTATTATGATTTTCGAAGCAGCTTTCTTGTTTTTTGGAGAAGTGCTCTTTTTTAGAGTAACTTCTTGAGTATTTTCGGGTACTACTGCTGAAAAGCCGGCCCATTTGATAGAACCATCCGGCCATTTTGCTAATTTCCATTGTTCAATTGGAATTAGAGTTCCATTTGTGCCGTATAGTGTGAACTCCTGATCTTCTGTAACTTCTCCTTTATGAAAAGGTACACCGAAGCTGACATTTGTATTCTCTTTTGGAGATGCTCCGATCCATTTTAGGGAAATGCTTTTGCTGTCACCAATTTGTTTGATTTTAAAGTTTGCAAAACGAGCTTTTGCTTCTGTAGTGCGAAAGCCAAACCATCCTTCCTGAAAACGTTCAGGGTCACGATAATCTACTAATCGCTTGCCATTGATCGTATAGGTGACTTGTCCGCTGATGGCTTCTAAGCGAATGTGATACCATCGATTTGCTTTCAGTAGATGAGTCGAGTCGGTGTATTCTGTTATTATTTCAGGGCGTTTTTGTGTCGTTTCAAACAGATTGTAATTCCCATCGTATCTGCGAAAACGTGTGGTGGAGTTATTATTGCCGCCATATCCCATGTAATAACCTTGTAGCGAATAATAATTATTGAAAATTCCATTTCGCCATTTTTCTTTCGCCCATATTGTCTTGTTATTTGGATCGGACATCATCCAGAAACAGTTTAGATCACTTAAGCGATCTTTTGCATCCTTTTCTACGATGCAAGCATCATATTCAATAACGACATCTCCTTTAAGCTTTTCTTTATACCACATTGTGAGCCCTTTTGGTGCTGTGATTTCTAGCGTATCGTGTTGAAAATGTGTTTGATATTGAGCAGATCCTGATTCAATCTTCCAGTATTTGTTGAAAATTTTAGGAGTGAGGGTGGAGGGTATTGGAGTTGATTGCTTTTGTGCATATAATTGGTTCGAACAGAAAAGAAATGTTCCAACTAGTAGTGCTGCAGAGGTTAAAGCAAATGATCCAATTGCTTGTTTTAAAATCATTATGTTTTTCGTTAGTCAGTAAAGTAAATGCTATATCTGACTGCAAAAATAGAAAAATTATTTTGAAATAGGCTCATAAACAAAGAATTATTTACGAGGTTGGTATAATTAGACCTTTTCTATAATTTCTTTGAGCGTTAATACAAATAAAAGAGCTGCCATCACTTTATATTCAAGGAAGTGATGGCAGCTCTTTTATTTGTTTGTGTTTCTTTTACTTTTTTGTTCCTTTATAAATAAAATAAATAAGAATTACAAGAACAATAGCAGTAAATGAATAACCTATTAAATGACTATATTCAGTAACCTTGCTAATAAGTTGATCTTTAGGAAGTACTCTTTGTAGATAATAGCCTAGTGCAGCTAATATAGAGTTCCATATAAATGCACCTAATAGTGTAAAAGTTAGGAATTTACCTATTGGCATTCGAGCTAACCCGGCAGGAATACTAATCAGTTGTCGTATTGCTGGAATCAGTCGACCAATAAATGTAGAGATTATGCCATGCTCATCAAAATATTTTTCTGCATGTTCTATTTTTTCTGTATCTAGAAGGCACATATGTCCTAAGCGGCTATTGGCAAATTTATAAATAATAGGACGTCCTAGCCAATACGCTAAGTAATAATTAATCAAAGCTCCCAATCCTGCCCCAATAGTGGCGAAGAACACGACTAGATAGACATTCAATCTTCCGGTTGCGGCGGCGTCGTATGCTGCAGGGGGTATTACTATTTCACTAGGAAAGGGAATAAAAGAACTCTCAATTGTCATTAACAGCGTAATGCTTCCGTAGTCAAGGCTTTCAAGCCAGCCTTTAATAAATTCAGCTGATTCAATAATCATTGTTTCTTCTTAGCTTTTGCCCATGCATCTTTTAGCCCTACGGTGCGGTTGAAAACCTTCTTCTCAGGGGTAGAATCTTGGTCGATATTAAAATAGCCAATGCGTTGAAACTGCAAATAGGTGAGTGGCTGCATTTCACGTGTGTATTTTTCCACATAAGCTTCAGAAACTACTGTTAGCGAATTTGGATTTAACATTTCGCGGAAATTCTCGTTTACTTCTTCATTTGCAGGATCTTCTACGCAAAATAGGCGGTCATAGAGTCGGACTTCAGCTGTGTCACAATGTGCTACACTAAGCCAATGAAGAGTACCTTTTACCTTTCTGCTTGCACCTTCTAGTCCACTTCTGCTCAATGGATCATATTCTGCGTATACTTCGGTAATGTTTCCTTCTTCGTCTTTTTTGCATCCAGTGCATTGTATGATGTATGCGTTTTTTAGGCGTACTTCTTTTCCAACGGTCATGCGGAAGAAGCCTTTTGGTGCATCTTCCATAAAATCTTCTCGTTCAATCCATAATTCACGGCTAAACTCAATTTTATGCGTTTCAGAATTAGGATCTTCTGGATTATTAATAGCCCCCATTTCCTCTACCTTATCTTCCGGATAATTGGTTAGAATGAGTTTTAATGGATTTAATACGGCAGAAACACGAATTGCACGACTATTAAGGTCCTCACGTACCGCTGCTTCTAGAAGCGACATGTCGTTTAGAGCCTCGAACTTTGTATATCCGATGCTGTCAATAAATTTATGAATCGATTCGGGCGAATAGCCTCGACGGCGGAAGCCGCATATAGTAGGCATACGTGGATCATCCCATCCATTTACAAGATTCTCTTTTACAAGTAAAAGGAGTTTCCGTTTACTCATCACGGTATAGGTAAGATTCAATCGATTGAATTCAAATTGGTGAGGAGCATAACTGTCATCTGTTTTTAACTCGTTGATAAAGTAATCGTAGAGTGGGCGGTGTACTACAAATTCGAGTGTGCAGATAGAATGAGTTACCCCTTCAAAATAATCACTCTGTCCGTGTGCAAAGTCGTACATTGGATAAGCATGCCATTGCGTGCCTGTACGATGGTGTGGATGATTAATAATACGATAAATGATAGGATCTCTGAAATGCATATTAGAGTTAGCCATATCTATTTTAGCTCGTAATACCATTGCTCCTTCTGCTACCTCCCCTGAATTCATCTTTTCAAATAATATCAAGCTTTCTTCTACAGGGCGATTCCGATATGGACTTTCTTCTCCAGCTTGAGTTGGGCTTCCTTTTTGTTTAGCGATTAAATCGGCCGACTGCTCGTCCACATAAGCTTTTTCTTCTTTTATAAGGCGTATGGCAAAATCCCAAAGCTTTTTGAAATAATCTGAGGCATAATAGATATTTCCCCATTTGTATCCCAACCATTCGATATCTTCTTTTATAGCGTCTACATATTCTATGTCTTCCTTTTCGGGATTTGTATCATCAAAGCGTAGATTACAGACTCCTCCATCTTTCTGGACGATTCCAAAATCCATACAGATGGCCTTTGCATGTCCAATATGTAGATAACCATTAGGCTCAGGTGGGAAGCGTGTTTGTAGACGACCTCCATTTTTCCCTTCTTGTAAATCTTTCTCTACGATCTGCTCGATAAAGTTAAGACTCTTTTTTTCTTCGGGGCTTTCGTTTTTTACCTCTGTCATGGCTGTGCTTTTATAAAAATGAGTAACGTTAATATTTAGTCCGTTAATTACCGTTTGCAAAGGTAATGCTTTTTTGCAAAACGGCCGAATTTTTTAGCTATAAAAGAATTGCTTACTTTTTTTGTTTTAAGAAAAAGTAAGTAAAAATGTGTTCTTTATACGTTATACCACTCTTTTTCGAAAAATATGTTGCAGGACATATAAAAATATTTGGATTGATCAAAAAAAGACTGCATCTTTGCAATCGTTATCCTGAAAACAATCTTTTTACCTTAAGAAAGAACTAATACCTATTGAGATAAAAGCGGGCCTTTGTGAAAAGGCCCGCTTTTGCGTGATATAAGTATCTTTATCTTTTTTCTCTTTTTAGAGGTCGCGCTTTGCCCAGCCTTCTTCCTTAAAATTTGGCTCGTCATCACGAGTGCCTTTTGAATTTGATTTTTCAATAGGTCCGCGTTTTCCGTATCCACGTTCTTCGCGTGAAGGTTTATCTTTTCCTTTTTTGAAACTTGAAGAAGCATCATTGTAGCTACCATAGCCGCGCTTTTCGCTGCTTGCTTTATAATCGTTTCTTCCTTTTCCTCTAAATTCGCTATCTTCGCGTTTTCCTCCATATTTTTTGAAGCCGCCATTGCCGCTACGTGAGCTGCCTCTTTCTTCTCCTTTTCCATCAGCTTCTTCTACGTTGACACGTCGTCCGTGGTAATTTTCATTGCCCAGTGCTTCTAAAACGGAGCTTGCAGCTTGTTCTTCTACTTCAAAGAAAGAAAAACTAGGCATAAGGTCGATTCTACCAATCTCGATGCGTTTTTTGCATTGACGATTGATCATTTCAATCAGGTTGGTAGGACGGAAATTGTCGTTTTTTCCTATGTTGATGAACAAACGCTTCATGCCGGGATCTGCTTGGCGACTATTCCGATCTGAACGTTCGCCTCTGCCTCTTTTCCGATCGTCAGAAAAGCGTTCTGAATAATCTGAGCCACGACGTGCGTCAGGGGCTTCAAGTTCAGGTGCATTGCGATAGTAATCAAGGAATCTGTTGAATTCTAATGAAACGACGCGTTTTATAATGTCTTCTTTTTCTAACCAATCTAGTTTGCGATAGATAGTAGGTAAAAAGCTTGCAATTTCTTCTTCGTTCACTTTTACCTTCTCAATCTCTTCCATTACCTTGATGAGCTGTTTCTCACAAATGTCTCTACCTGTAGGCAAAACACCAGCTTCAAACTGCTTTTGGATGATGCGCTCGATAACTCTTAGTTTACCTTTTTCGCGAAGATTTATAATAGCAATTGAGATACCTTTTTTCCCAGCTCTACCGGTACGTCCGCTACGGTGTGTATACGATTCTACATCATCCGGAAGGGCGTAATTAATGACATGCGTTAAATCATTCACATCTAGTCCACGCGCAGCTACGTCTGTAGCTACTAATAAGGTAGTACCT
>Ga0172378_10005337_pt1 | contig 11997 bp, 13 predicted proteins | sample GrowelOW332metaG_FD_119755 | JGI IMG/M metagenome (GOLD analysis project Ga0172378, IMG submission 119755) | Groundwater microbial communities from an aquifer near a municipal landfill in Southern Ontario, Canada - Pumphouse #3_1 metaG | ecosystem: Environmental > Aquatic > Deep subsurface >... | reverse complement strand
CTGCTTCCATACAGGTGCATAATTTTCATCAATCTTAGTGACAACTTCTTTGGAAAGTGGTTTAATAAAACCGCGGCGTGCAAAGTTTTTCATCATACCTGGCTGGGGAAGGGCAGCAATGTCGGGAGGGGTTCCTGCTTCTGCCTGTACCAGAATCTGGGTTTCGAATTCCGGACTGCCTTCGTAAACAGCATTGTAGCCGGTTTTCTGATTGAAGATTTTGACGATTTCGTCAAAGCGTGCCGCTTCTTCTCCGCGGAAAGCACCGAAGATGCGAATGGTTTTGTCTTCGGTCTTTTTTGCGGCAGAAGATTTTTTGCTTCCTTTCCACGTCCAGGAAACAGTTCCGACTGTTACTGCAGCACACAGCAGCGCGGCAGTTTTTAAACCCTTATTCATATAAGGCCTCCTCTAAAAAGTCAACAAAGCTTCGCTTTGTTTTCAATACGAGACATTCATGATTGCTCCACAACTGTTCGCAATCATTCATTCTCCTGTTCTATTCTGCTTCCGGTTTTGTACCGGTTGTAGCCCGTTCAACAATCCTGAGCTGAATATGCACTTTGCGTGCAGTTCTGTCAGGATCTTTCTGCCTGTCAAGAATAAGTTCTGCGGCAGTTCTTCCACTTTCGTCAAGCTCCTGGCTTACCGTAGTTAAATTCAGATATTCGGTAAAATCCAGATTATCGAAACCGACGACAGCAATATCTTCCGGTATTCGTATACCGTTGATTTTTGCAAGTTTCATCACCCGGATTGCAATAAGATCGCTTGAGGCAAGAATGCAGTCGGGCAGAACTTTCTGAGAAAGTAATTTTGAAATTCCTTCATCTACTTTCTGGTCGGTAAACTCGCCGAGCCATGTATGTTCCGTCATAATACTGATGCCGTACTTTGCGAAAAAACTGGTAAACCCCCTTAGTCGTTCTTCTGTTGCAGGAACTGCATATGTTTTGTTTGACGATTCTCCTACAAATCCGGGTCTTCTGTAGCCTTTGTTAAAGAGAAATTCTGCAGCAAGTTTTCCTCCGCTTTCATTATCTATGACGACGGAATCAAAACCTTCAATATTTGATTCTACGAAGCAGACAGAAATTCCTGACTCCCGCAGTTTTGAAAGCATCGTATCGGTAAGTTTGAGGCACAGAACAATGAGTCCGTCTACCCGTCTGCTTCCGGTAAGCATATCAATGTATTCAAGCATTTCTTCCTGGCTTTCGATTGAGTAGACGACAATTTCATAATGATGCCCCGACAATACGTTTGAAATACCACGAAGCCGCTGCATGAACGACGGCTGCGTAAAAAACGGAGCGATAACGCCGATTTTTTTATATGACTGACGTGCATTTGCAACTGCAGCTGCTTTAGGTACGAAGTGGAGAGATGCAATTGCCGCCAGTACCTTATCCCGTTTTTCGACGTTTACTTTTGATGGTTCATTAAGAACACGGGAAACGGTGGCAGGACTTACCTGTGCTTCCTTTGCGACGTCATAAATTGTTGCAGCATTCTGTGGCATATCAATTCCTTATATTGATGAAACTGCTTTCATGAAACTAGTTTCAGTATACAGCCAGATTTCGTATTGTCAAGCAAATTTGAACAGAAAAATGATTTTTTCAGAATGATATTAAAACCGTATATTCCCTATATCGAGTGATATGAAAGGAAGTACATATCCCTTTGTCGTACCTGTTCCGATACGCAGAAGAATGCCGAAATTATCCTGAATGCGGAGTCCTGCGTCAAATGAAACACGCCACTGTAGATCCTTCAGTGTAATTTCCTGATAACTGTCCCAGATATTCCCCACCGCACCGGAAATGAAAAGCATTGTTTTCATACCGAATACCGTTAGGTAGGATTTCGGAGAAAACTGAAGTGTTCCGCTTAGTACCGCCTTATGAATATACCATGGAGATTGTGATGAGATTTGCGGAAAAAAACGACGGTCTGCAAGAGAGAATCCATATACAGGTTTTAATCCCTGGAACTTATTCAACTGCTGGCTTATATCTGTACCGGCAAATCCATCAAAGATGAGATTAAATGCATTTCCAAGTGGTACAGCTCCTATAAAATCCGCCTGAGTTATGTCGAAGATCGGTATATCTGCCTGTCTGCTTATAGGAAGAACGCCCGTTCCCTGTATTGAAGCATACATTCCCCTTGTCGGAAAACAGGTGGAATCGAGCGTATTGAGAGTAAAGCTTTCAAAAAAATCTCCGGTCATCATTGATACACCGTCTGCAACAGCATCCCTCGTGTCAAACCAGTTTATTCCAGCACCTGTTGAAAAAACATTGCTTGTTCCGGCAAGTGTTATACCAAATTTCTGGTTTGCGGTTGCTTTCTGTATTGTCATGAGAGAAGAAGGGTAGTACACCCATCCAGCGCCGGTGCTGTATGCGTTGTTTTTGTATTCAAGCGTTGTCTGGGAGAATACGCGGGAACCGAGCGGATGTCGGAACATAAGTTCGCCGGAGATCCCGTCGAAACCCGAAATTTTTGCCGAGATTACAGAACCGTATCCTGTAAGTCCTCTCCACTGGATATCTGATGAAAGTGCAAAACCAAGCGTCGAATCCATCGCAAAAGTTCCTGCCAGTTCTCCGCTGAAAAGAACCATACCATATTCTTTCTGTTCGGGACGGAGAATAAGTTCAAGCGTCCGGTCACCTTCTGCTCCTGTTATCCTTGTTATAACGTTGCGGTATCTGCCTGTATGATATATAGAATCTGATAATTCCGTGAAATCTGATTCAGTAAAATTCTTATCTTGAATCTTGTCATACTGTTTGATAATAAATGCTTCGTCAGTTTTGTCGGCATTTTGAATTAAAAGATGATTAACAGAAAGATATTTATTGTCTTCGTAGAAGAGTTTGTATTTTTTTTCTGTCTGCTCCTTTTCTGAAGGTTCTCCAGCCGGATATATCTGGTCGTGCAGTTTTTTACAGGCCTTCCTGTACTGTTCCATTGATTTTTTACTGGCACTGTATATTTTTGCTCCGCGGGCATATGATATGAGCGTTTCATCTGCATAGTCAGGATATATAGTAAGAGCTACGAACTGATCATTATTTTTGTTGCGTGCAGCCTGATCCATGTTTATCATCTGAAGGACAGCGACCAGCGGATTTGCATCGAATTTTTCAGGATCATTTTCCATACCGTCGGATAACGACGAGACAATGATGATGTCGTATCCCATTTTTACAGCAACATCAACAGGCGTATCGTCGAGTGCAAGTCCGTCAACATAATACTGACCGTTTTTTTCAAAGGGTTGAAATAATCCCGGAATACTCATGCTTGAACGGACTGCCTCTGCAATATCACCGCTGTCAAGAACTTCGATCTTTCCTTTGATCAGATTTGTTGTAACTGCGCGGAACGGAACGGGTAGATCATCAAAATTTAGATTCGAGGGAAGCCGTATCGTAAGTTTTTTAAAAAGCTCGTAGACATTCTGGCCGGTAAGTACACCGTTTCCCATACCAAGTGAAAAAGACTGTCCCATACTTCCGAACTGTATGCGGACCGGAGAATTGAGCGTACTGTGTTCACCAAGAATTTGTTCGAACGGCGAATACGGGGCATCCTTCAGTACGGCACCGCTGCTGAAGGTATACATCTGTTCAAGAATCTGCTTCGGCGTATATCCGGCACAGTAAAGTGCACCGCATATGGCGCCTGCACTGTTACCCACAACCATGTCAATTGGAATATGTTCTTCTTCAAGCAGTTCAAGAACTGGAATATGGGCAAATCCCCGCGCTCCGCCGCCCGAAAGTACAAGAGCTACGCTCGGTCTTCCTTTCGGTTTTGGCGGCGACGGAAGTGTTTCTTCTTTTATTGTAGATTCAAGCTGCGGTTCTGCATACAGTTGGAAAAATAAAAGAAACGCAGCAGTTAACAGTATGATAATTCGCTTTTTCATAGTATAAATATAACATAAAAAAAATCTTTATAAAAAAGGAAATTAAAGATATGTGTGTCGAAAATGATTGAAGTGAAGGTAGTAATTTTTTATTCATGCGGAGGGTTTAATACCCCGCCCCCTAGGGCGTATGAAGGGTATTAAATCCCGACTGCAATACCTTTAGAGAACTCCATACCCCGTGCTTGCATCGGGGTTGATGATTGCGGTTTCCGACCTTTGATATAAAAAAGACTGCCTTTTTAAAGGCAGCCTCTGGCCGGATTCGGCTTACCGAATCCGCATATTTGTACTTATTTCTTAAAACTCTGTGCTACAGCTACTGCGCATGCAACGGTACAGCCGACCATGGGGTTGTTGCCCATGCCCATGAAGCCCATCATTTCGACATGAGCCGGAACTGACGATGAACCTGCAAACTGGGCGTCGCTGTGCATACGGCCGAGTGTATCGGTAAAACCGTAACTTGCCGGACCTGCTGCCATGTTATCAGGATGGAGTGTGCGTCCCGTTCCACCGCCGGATGCGACAGAGAAGTATTTTTTACCGGCTGCAAGGCGTTCCTTTTTGTACGTTCCTGCAACAGGGTGCTGGAAACGTGTCGGGTTCGTTGAGTTTCCTGTAATAGAAACATCAACACCCTCGTGCCACATGATCGCTACGCCCTCACGTACATCATCGGCACCGTAGCATTTTACACAGAGACGCTCTGCTTTACTGCCGTACGGTACTTCGCGGACAATCTTAAGCGCCTTGTCGGTACCTTCACCGTTGTAATAATCAAACTGTGTCTGAACATAGGTAAATCCATTGATACGGCTGATAATCTGTGCCGCATCCTTCCCGAGACCGTTCAGAATAACGCGGAGTTTATTGGTGCGGACTTTGTTGGCGTTGGCTGCAATTTTGATCGCGCCTTCCGCAGCTGCAAATGACTCATGCCCTGCAAGAAAACAGAAGCACTGGCTTTCTTCAGAAAGAAGGCGTGCGCCGAGATTTCCGTGTCCGAGACCGACCTTGCGGTCATCTGCAACAGAACCCGGAAGGCAGAATGCCTGAAGTCCTTCCCCGATGGAAGCAGAGGCATCGGCACCGGTAATTCCGCCGGCTTTTTCGCCTTTTTTCAGAGCAACAGCAGAACCGAGGACGTATGCCCATTTTGCATCCTCGAAGCAGATCATCTGTGTCTGCTGGCAGATTTCATACGGATCGAAACCGCGTGATTTACACATAGTGCGGGCCTCTTCGAGATCCTTGATTCCATACTCTTTCAGAACCTTTGTAATCTGCGGGATGCGGCTTTCATAATCTTCAAATAATGTACCCATAATTTCTTCCTTAACATGCCGCACGGAGCGGCTATTGGTTATTTGCGATCAAAGTTCACTGCAGTTTGTGTAAACTGCATGAATAGCTTTTACAGGAATGTAAAAGCTGCGGCCTATTCTTTTCTCGGGTCAATCAGTTTGACCATGCCCTGATCTTCAGTTACACGTCCGTACTGGGTGCGTGCTTTTTCAAGAGCATCTTTCGCATCCATACCGGCCTTGATATTGTCCATCAGTTTACCGAGATTTACTGCTTTGTATCCGATGATTGCACCGTCTTTATCGACGGCAACTTTTTCAACATAACCTTCCGCCATTTCAAGATAACGCGGGCCGGTCTTGCGCGTAGCAAACATTGTTCCGACCTGTGAGCGGAGATTTTTTCCAAGGTCTTCAAGAGAAGCACCGACTTTAAGACCACCCTTTGAATATGCCGACTGAGTGCGTCCGTATATAATCTGAAGGAAAAGTTCGCGCATTGCTGTATTGATAGCATCGCAGACAAGGTCTGTGTTCATGGCTTCAATAATCGTTTTTCCGATAAGAATTTCAGAAGCCATAGCAGCGGAGTGAGTCATACCCGAGCAGCCGATTGTTTCGACAAGGCATTCCTCTATAACGCCGTTCTTTACATTCAGCGTAAGTTTGCAGGCACCCTGCTGAGGTGCACACCAGCCCACACCGTGTGTAAAGCCGGAAATATCTTCCATCGTTTTTGCCTGAACCCAGTTTCCTTCTTCAGGAATGGGAGCCGGCCCGTGATAAGCAGCTTTCGCCAGCGGACACATATGTTCCACTTCTGCAGTGTATTTCATTACATGCTCCTTACAAAAAAAAGTACTGGCATCATAGTAGCGTTTTTCTGCAAGTTATACAATAAAAAATAAAACTGATTCAGGACCAGAGAATGTCTCTGTTTACAGTAGTATAGAAAAGCTCACGGATTTCAGCAGCATTTTTTGTCTGTCCTAGAATCCACATAAGTTTCGTTACCGTAGCCTCGAGTGTCATGTCGTACGCTTCTATAAGTCCGAAGTTCTTTTTGATACCGTGCCCCACTTCGTATATAGTCATATTGCTGCCTTCACGGGGAACCTGCGTCGTCATCACGACCGTTTTACCGAGTTCCGTCCAGTGAGCAATCGCTTTGTAGAAATTTCCCGACCGGTACGACGGAAGCCCGCCTACTCCGAATGCTTCTATGATTACGGCATCGTATTTGCCAGCCATATAGTCAAGTACGGACGCATCCATCGACGGAATAAGTTTAAGCAGCGTTACTTTATCGTCGAGTATACGGGAAAAACTGACAGGCTGCTGATTCTGTTTTTTGTCATCAATGTAAAAAATACAGCGTTCGTCCTGTATGGAGGCAAGATACGGAAAGTTGATGCTTGAGAATGCGTTATAACTGTGCGTTCGTTCCTTCTTACCCCGCGTACCGGCAATCAGTTTCCCGTCGAACACAATGTTCACACCGTACGCCCTGTCGTCGCTTGCAACCCGGAGACTGTCAAGCAGATTCGTACGTGCGTCGGTCACATCCATATCGATCGGTTTCTGGGAACCGGTAATAATTATCGGTTTTTGGGAATTCCGGACAAGATATGAAAGAGCAGCGGCAGTGTACGCCATTGTATCCGTTCCGTGGGTGATTACAAATCCGTCGTATGCGGCGTAATTTTTTTCTATCGTGCAGGCTATGGAAAGCCAGTGCTCTGCCTGCATGTTGGTACTGTCTATGTTCATAAGCTGCAGCGTATTCACTTTGCAAAAGTGTCCGGCCTGCGGTACATAAGAAAGCAGCTCCTGCGATGTAATGACAGGTGTAAGTCCGTCTGTTGTCCGTTTGCAGGCTATTGTGCCGCCTGTCGCAATCAGAAGAATATGTTTTGTTGATGACATATGCAGAACATAGCACATTTTAAGATATCGTCATAGATATTTTATGATAAAACAAGCATCAGAGTTATTGACACTTTTTTGATAAAAGAATATAGTAGGCAACGTTCACCCCAAGTGAATACGGGCTATTAGCTCAGTAGGTAGAGCAACGCCCTTTTAAGGCGTGGGTCTGCAGTTCGAATCTGCAATAGCTCATAAAAGTAAAAGTGTTCATTTTCATACCTAAGAAAATGAACAGACGAAACAGCCCTTTACAATTCTTTATATTGTAAAGGGCTGTTTCGTTAACGGGAATTATAAAAAAAGGAGTTTCCTGTCATGTGCCTGCTTTTCGCTGGGAAGGACACCCAAATCTGGCAGCATAGTCTGAACATTGTGATGCAGAAGCAAGGCGCAATATATCTGATTCTTTATCAACAAGTAAAGCACCATCCATTAATTTTCCGGTTTCTGCGTCTACTGTCTGAGCTGAAAGAACCTGACCGTCCGGTAAAACACCCGTCAGTAAATAATACTTTTTCTCGTTTTGATACATTCTTCCATCCGCTATAGCAGTAACAAGCACCGTATCTCCCCACGTTATATCGACAACTCTTTCGTCATAATCTTTTGAAGTAGTTACGTAATACTGCTGATAATAGTCAGACTCAGATATATACTCCAAAGGATTCAATGCATGAAATGAGCTTGCCGTGATGATTTTTGCTCAGATAACGAAAACGGCCGTGATGCTGCAGTTAAAAAGGCTGGAAAAGATTATACAGATGATGCTGTTGAAGAACTGAGAACTACAATGACAACTAACCAGTGGATAACAGAAGACATTCTTGCATCAGGATTGAAAACTGAAATAAGTGGTCTGGTGGCAGCATCTGAAAACGGGTTTGTTACAGGTGAAATTATAGACAGGATAAAAGAAATGTATTCAGTCAGCGATGACGGAATTTATACATACGTTCAAAACCTGCAGGATGAACTTACTGCCGTTCTGGTGGACTTCAAGCGTGATGTTAACAGCATTGTATCAATGGCCGATGACGAAGCTGATATTAAAGTTCAGAATCCGGAAGACGAAACATGGGCAGCATTTGAGGTAAAGGAAAATGAAATACTTGCCGCCGGCTATTGTTGACAAAGTTGAAGCAGCAGAAATCAAGATAAAGAACAGATTGTATGGAAGTGGAGTTAATGGCAGTTTCGAATTTGATGCTGACGGCAATTTAACATGTACTAACGGAGCTGTTACTGCCCGTGATTTGTCAATTTCAGGATTTGCTGCAGGTGATGTACTTTTGCGTAAACTTCCTGATACTGCAACTTTCAGCGGGGGAACGGCTGGTATTTTTTCACAGATATGTGGTACTGGAACTGTAAGATTGTCTTTTGTGCCATCCGTGGGGGACGTAAAATATATTCTGGCAGTATACTGATTGATTCTGTCCTACCAGGGATCGAAACATACAGTAAAGATATACCTGTTTCAGAAGAATCCTATATATAGAGAGAGTATTGTCAGGTCATGTTGCAGGTTTAGTTGTATGGGATTGTAGTGCTGCTGATATTAAAATAAGTACTAATGGAAATAACGGAATATAGGCGTATTTTGAGGCTTCTTCTTCATCAAGTTCAAATGTAATCCCTGTAAGGTAAAATTTACAGGTTTATTTTATTCGTGCGGAGGGTTTAATACCCCGCCCCTTGGGTCGAGGTTGTTGATTACCATCTGAATCATATAAAATGATAGTATAAATATTCAACTGTCTTTCTGATGTACTGCTTATATAAACATCAATCATATTGCAGAAACTGTTTATCGTATAATTTTTACCGCTCGGGAAATTAAAAGAAGTATCTTTGTATAGTTCTGTATTTTCATATTTCTTTTCCGCCTCATTTATATACCATGCTACAATGCATGCTTTGTAAGGATTGGAATCATTTGAGACCATATTTGAGACCATATATAGTTTTGATACATATTGTTTTGGAAAATTAATATTAATATGCTCGAAACTTGCATCTGATCCACCATATAAAGTGAACACTGCATATGATGATTCGTTATTATCAAAAGCGTTTTGAAGATTTTCAGCACTTGAGTTATACCCATTACATGATGCATAATCAATATTTATATTATTCGTTTCTGGGTTATTTTCGCATCCAAACAATGTAAGTGTACATATTAATAGTAATATACCAATTGTTCTTTTCATATGCACCTCTTTTTTATACTATTTCAATGTACATAAAATTATATAAAAAATCAATCGTCATTTCAGTGTCCATCGCAAGGCTGATTATTTCTCCGGCGTAGCAGTCAAAGACTGGTGCGATATACAACCTGCCGTCTTTGCACTGAACCTGTGTAATGTCAGTCAGCCATTTCCTGTCCGGAGAATCCGCAGTAAAGTCCTGCCTGATGATATTTTCCGGTCTCAGAGCCTTTTTATCGGCTTTTGTAAGACCGTCAGGGCTTCTATGGCTTTCGTGCAGCAGGTTCCCTTTCTGCATTGCTCGTTTTACCGTTGAATACGAACGTTTGACTCCCCGCTGCCTTCTACGAAAAAAAAGAGTGCATTCTTGAGAATCGAGTTTGACTTTTTCAGTTCCGTATTTTCTCTTTTCAGCCGTTTGTTCTGCTTTTGATCTTTTCTGTTTGCCTCTTTTCTTGCGCCGGTCGGACAGTGTTCCGTAAACAACGCCGGGTTGTTCTGATGCTTTTTTAATCCGGTTTCATCATTGGATACAATTTGGGTACATATGGCGTTTGTGAAAAATTAATTTTTTGTATTTTGTATTATAAATAAATATCACCGCCATTTAGTGCGCGGTACTAGAATCGAACTAGTGACCCCAAGCGTGTCATGCTTGTACTCTAACCAACTGAGCTAATCGCGCACCAAATAGCGGTGAATGGTGTTATAATATAGGAAACAGTGGTTTTCGTCAAGATATGGCGTTAAATAACCGGATGATGTATTATTGTTCTATGAATATTCACAGCAAAACAATCGTAACGTTCGGAGAAATCATGCTCCGTCTCAGGTCTCCGGAGCGGGAACTTCTGTTCCAGTCACCCGTACTTGAGACTGTTTTCGGTGGAAGCGAAGCGAACGTAGCAGTGTCTGTTGCAATGCTCGGTGGAAGGGCTGTGTATGTAACGGCTCTTCCTTCCAATGCAGTCGGAGATGCCGCTGTCCGGTCGCTGCGTTCGTACGGTGTCGACGTCAGGGCATACCGGGCCGAAGGCAGGATGGGCATTTACTATCTTGAGGGCGGTGCGTGCCAGCGGCCGTCACAGGTTATCTACGACAGGGACGGCAGCTGTTTTGCTGTATCGGGACCGGACAAATACAACTGGGACGCGCTTTTTACGGGAACGGGATGGTTCCACCTTTCGGGTGTTACACCGGCCGTTTCTCAGAGTGCGTTCGACTGCGGCATGGCGGCCGTGCACGCTGCGAAAAAAAACGGAGCTGTTATTTCCCTTGACCTGAATTACCGGAACAAACTGTGGCGGTATGGGAAAAGCGCTTCTGACGTGCTCAGAGAATTTGCCCGGAGTGCGGATGTTATCATAGCGAACGAAGAAGATATACAGAAATGCCTCGGAATAAGTTTGAACGAACGGCTTCACCCTGACGAAGCATACAGAGAGCTGTGTGATAAAGTAAAAGAACAGTTTCCAAATGTGCATATGGTTGCGGTAACACTCCGGTTCAGCTATTCGGCAGACAGAAACGGGTGGTCTGCGGTTCTTTCCGGAGAAAAAGGGTATTACCAGTCCCGTCTGTACGATATAGAGAATATTGTTGAGCGCGTCGGTGCGGGGGATTCGTTCGCGGCAGCTCTTATTTATGCGCTTACAGAATGGAATGATGAACAGCAGTCGCTCGAATTCGCAGCAGCTTCTTCGTGTTTAAAACACTCCATTCCGGGGGATTTTAATCTTGCTACGAAGGAACAGGTGCTTGCGCTGATGAACGGTAACGGTACTGGAAGAATCCAGAGGTAAACACAGGAATGCTTTCTGCATCTGCCCGGCGCGAAGCAGTAAGTGGTAATTTTCCGGAGAATAACAGACATGGCAAAACATCCGAAACTTTCAAGCCTCATAGACAAGGCTGTTTTTGACTATAACATGATCGAAGACGGAGACCGGATTATAGTCGGTGCGTCGGGAGGTAAGGATTCAACCGCGCTTGTCGAATATTTTGCGCAGCGCGCAAAGCGTCCCCGCTGCAATTACACGTACAAAGCTGTTACCGTTCAAAGTGATTTTGCGCCGCCGCTTCCCGCCGGTATTACGGACCTTTTTAACGCATGGAATGTACCGTATGAAACAATTAATGCAGATGTGCTTGCACGTCTCAAGCCGGGCAGAAAGATGAACTGCTGGTGGTGTTCGACGCAGCGCCGTACCGAACTTCTTAATTACGCGGTCGTAAACGGATACAACAAACTGGCGCTCGGTCATCATCTTGACGACATTCTTGAAACACTGCTTATGAATATGATCGGGAAGGGAGAGCTTTCAACAATGCCGCCGAAACTTTCATATGACGAATATCCGGTGACAATTTTGAGACCGCTGTGCTATGTCGGTGTCGAGACGATTATTGAACATGCCCGGCAGCAGGGATATTATGGGTGGACATGTACGTGTTCGTATCAGAATAATTCCGGACGGAAAGAAGCCCGGAAACTGCTGCAGGATCTTACTGGTGGTGAAAGTGCTAAAAAGGAACGGCTTTTTGCGTCATTAAAAAATATACGGCCGGAATATCTGCCGTAATATATATCTGCGTACACGAT
>Ga0172378_10005336_pt1 | contig 11999 bp, 8 predicted proteins | sample GrowelOW332metaG_FD_119755 | JGI IMG/M metagenome (GOLD analysis project Ga0172378, IMG submission 119755) | Groundwater microbial communities from an aquifer near a municipal landfill in Southern Ontario, Canada - Pumphouse #3_1 metaG | ecosystem: Environmental > Aquatic > Deep subsurface >... | reverse complement strand
ATGAGGTTATCCGTGAGTGCCGGTTGGCGCTTGCCGACCTTTTTGACAGCGCCGCCATTGACGATGAGCTTGCGGCAAAGAACGCAGAAGCCGAGGTGCTTATCGAAATGAACCGCAAGCACATCGCTGAAAACGCGTCGGCGGCGCAGGATCAGAAAGCGTATAAAAAGCGGCAGGAGGAACTTGTGTCAAAGTACAATGCAGTGGTAAAACGCATCGATGAGCTTAAAGCCGAAATGGAAAAACGAAAAATCCAGCGCACGGTGCTCACAGCTTTTATTGACACGATGGAGCAGCAGCGCGGGTCGCTTACGGAATTTGACGAGAGGCTATGGTTGGCAGTCGTGGAAAAGGCGACCGTACACGCCGACGGGCGTCTGGTTTTTACCCTGATGGACGGCAGCGAAATTGAATAAGCGATGGGCATAGACTCCCTGCGTCGAAAGCGATGCGGGGAGCTTTTTTATTACGTTGCTTCCGCAGATGAACTGTGAAAATTCGATTTGCACCAAAGATGCACCAAAGCGCAAAAAATGCACCAAAATACTGCTCGTTAACGATTTGTCGGAGGGACAGCGGCGAATGAAAGGAAAATCGGAGTTTCAAAAGCAAGAATCGATGTCTGCCGGAGCTTCCGGCAAGCGAGGTTTATAATGAAAACAGCCCGAAAAGCCTGCAAATAAGGCGTTTTTGGGCATAAAAATGTCGCAGAGAACGAATACAAGCATTGTATCAATTCTCTGCGACATAGTTGGTGGAGGCGAGGGGAATTGCACCCCTGTATCGAAAGGCAACCACATGAGCCTCTACGAGCGTAGCTTCCAATTTGTTTCTCGCTTCTAGGACTCCTGAAAGCGGGATTCCTTTGAAGCCAGTCTGATTAATCTCTCCCGTTTAACCTCAGACGGTGGTTTGAACAGGACAGCCTGCTATTATGACACCCAGACCCTTCACCGCAGGCGCAGAAGGAAGGATGTTAGCTGCAATTAAGCTGCTAAAGCGTAATTATTTTGTTTGGCACTTAAAAAGTGTCCGCTGTTTAACGAGATCAAGCGGAATCTCGGCACGCCACCCATGCCATCGCTCCCCCGAGCGAATCTGAAACGCCCCCATATAATGTTAGCTATAATAGTATAACACAATTTCATTGGATTTATAGTACCATATTATGGTTTTTTGCATCATACTTTAAATTTTCTCATGTCTAAAGTCAATTTATCCGCCAACTCAGCCATATGATCTGCCGATTTAGTAATCTCCTGCATTACCGCTGCTTGCTCTTCTGTACTTGCCGCTACTTCCTCTGTGCTTGCAGCCATTTGTTGAGAAATTGAAGCTATATTGCTTACCGACTGACCTGCAGTCTCTGAATTTTTAGTTAAATTAGTAGTATCATCTGCAGCTATCCTAACTTTTTCTGCCACTTGGCTTGCTGCTTTTTTCAATTCATCAAACGCTTCTACAATACTCTCAAGAGACTTTTGTTGTTCAGTAACTGCCATTTCTGCTACATTCATTTCTTTGACAGCATTATGCGTTCCCTCTTGCACCTCATTTACAATATTTACTACGTTAACAATAGATTTTCCAGTCTGTTCTGCAAGTTTACGAACTTCTTCAGCCACAACAGCAAATCCTCTTCCTGCTTCCCCTGCTCTGGCAGCTTCTATTGCAGCATTTAAGGCCAATAAATTTGTTTGTTCAGCAATACCGTTAATTACTTCTACTATATCTCCAATTTCTCTAGCTTTATCTGCCATTTGGCGAACCGCATTCCCAGCTTCTCCCGATGCTTTAAGATTTTCATTCATTTTTTGTTTCTGCATCTCTACCGCATCTATTCCTATATTCATTTTCCCGACTGCAACTTTCATTAGTTGCTCACTAATTATCATCTCTTTATTAATGGCGGAAAGTCCTTCCACAATATGATTAATTTGTTCATTTACATTTACAGTAGCACTAGCCTGTTCAGAAGCCCCTGTGGCTAATTCTCCCACAACTCTTGCTGTTTCTTCAGATGATGCACTGGCTTCCAAGGCATTTTCTTTTGTATTCTTAGAAGCTTGATCTACTGTAACTGCAATTTCACTAATTCCACCAATAAGATTTTTTATACTTTCAACCATTTTATTATAATTGTCAGCCAATATTCCAAATTCATCATTGCTCTTCACCTCTACTCTTGCAGTCAAGTCCCCCTGAGCAATTTTAGTCGTAGCCTGCACAAGATTATTTACAGGTTTAAGTGCTTTAGAAAGTCCTATATAAATTGAAAGAGCCACTAAAAGAAGAAACAATAATATTACAATTATCAAAAAACCTATAAGTCCACCAATTTTTTCATTTATCTCACTATCATCTATAGCTGTCGCAACTGACCACCCTGTTGTTTTTAGCGGAGAAAAACTAACCATTATATTTTTTCCGTCTAACACACATTTATATATATCAGTCTCTCCACTAATCATTTTACCTGCTAATTCTTTTGTTCCCTGTTCACTGCTTTCTAGCAAATTAACTGCCAGCTCTTTCTCTTCATCAGGATGAGCTATAACATTACCTTTTTCATCAAGCATAAAGGAATAACCTGTATTTCCGTATTTCATTTCGTATAAAGGAGCAAATAAATTCCTGATTTCAATCTCTCCGGCACAAATGCCGCTTACTACCCCATTTTCATCCCTAATAGGAGTCGCTATGACCACTATTTTCTTACCCGTAGACTTTGAGACCACAGGATCAGAAATAACAGTTTCACCTTCCATTACTGGCTCAAAGTATTCCCTGTCAGCTATATTTCCTCCGCCCCCAAGGGTCGTAGTATAATTTCCTTTAGCATCTGAGACAAAAAACATTAAATATTTTCCCAAATTTTCTTGTCTGGAACTTATATAATTTGTAAGTCCTTTAATATCACCCTCTCGTACAACTTGAAGATCACTCATTACTTCAACCTGTACTTCAGCTACTTTTAACTCTGCTTCAACAATTGCAGTCATCTCTGCAACTTTTCCAAGTGTTGTCCCATCCATTTCCGACTGTATTATACCCTTAGCCTTATAAAACACACCCATAGACAATAGCAAAAGACCTACAATACTTATAACCACTGTTAAAACGGTCAATTTAGTCTTAAGACTATGTACTTTAAACATTTACTCTAGCTCCTCATCATTCAATACTTTTATTAATAATCAACCAATTATATCTATTATTTTACTTATGTAAATTAAATTTTTCAACTAATTATTTTAATTATGTATGTTAAGTTTTGCACTAATTATGTGAATCAAACTATACACAACTTGCATAACAATAAATTATAGCCAAACTTTCTACAAAAATATGAATATATTTCCCAAGGAATAAATAAATAAATTATACAATATTTTCTAACCCCTATTTCATAGCCAATACTCAACAACAAATAGGAAGCAGGTGATCTGTAAACTGAGTAATAAAGAAGTACACAACACCACATTCTCCCTAATAATTATCTGAATATCCAATTTTATCCTTTGTTCCTATCCCTCAGCTCCCTCTCTGTTTCTCTGTTGGCATCTCTTTTGGCCATATCCTGTCTTTTGTCATATGTCTTTTTACCCTTACACAAACCTATTTCCACCTTGGCAAGCCCATGTTTAAGGTAGACTTTTAAAGGGATAAGTGTCATTCCAGCTTGCTGGACTTTATCAGTCATTTTACTTATTTCTGTGTGATGTAACAAAAGCTTACGTTTTCTTATCGGATCATGATTGAATCTGTTCCCCTGCTCATAAGGGCTTATGTGCACCTGATTGAGCCATATTTCTTCGGCAATTATTTCTGCATATCCATCCTTCAGATTAACTCTTCTAGCTCTAATTGACTTTATTTCAGTCCCTGTGAGTATTATTCCTGCTTCATATTTTTCTTCCACATAATAATCATGCCATGCTTTTCTATTATCGGCAATAAGCTTAATTCCATCTTCCATAGTTTGCCTCCCAACTGTACTCTTAAATGTTAACAACTAACTATATTCTATAATTCTATAATTCTATAATTCTATAATTCTATAAAATATATAAAATATATAAATTTTAGCGTTTATCACTATTAATCATCTAAAAGACTTTATTTTTAATAACACTATTTTCAGAGTTCCAACTCCACTGCAATTTTTTTCATAGAATTAAGTGAGATTATTAAAAAGTCTTCCAATTCTAACCCTAATTCACTACAGGTCTTTATTTGTTCCCTATTTGCACCTTTTGCAAAAGATTTTTCTCTGAATTTTTTACTAAGAAATACTATATCAACATTTTCTAATTTCTTATCTGGCTTTACAAGTGCTCCTGCTACTACCAAGCCAGAAACTGGATCAGCTGCATAGAGAGCTTTGTCCAACAATGATTTTCTCGGAAGTCCATGAATACAATTATGTACTTTTACAGCATAAATCATATCCTCTGGGAAATCCAAACTTCCCAAGATTTCCGCACCTTTAAGGGAATGAATTTCCGGACTATCTTTTGTTTGATCATAATCAATATCATGTAAAAGCCCTGTCAACCCCCATAATTCCTTATCCTCTCCAAAATGTTCAGCAAGTCCATTCATTACTGCTTCTACAGACAACATGTGTTTTAAAAGATTTTTATTTTTTACATATTTTTTTAACTCAATATAAGACTCTTCTCTTGATAACATTTTATCTTCCTTTCGTTTTCCATTATTGAGGTAAACAATATATTTCTTATCATAACTCTCTATATTTTATCAAAAAATCATTAATTTTTTCTGCAACTTTATGCTTCTCTGGGCCTAGAGGTAAATAGTGATCTGCCTTTTCCCAATATATTATCTCAACTTTACCTCTTTTAATACTTTTTTCAATCATCCTTCCGCTACGAGGATTAACCGTCTTATCCATTAGACTTTGAATTACAAGTACTGGACAAGTAATTCTTCTCAACTCGTTGAGAACCGTGGTAATCGCCTTGTTTAGGGATACCAAACAACAGACAGGAACTTTGGTAAATGAATAATGTGGAATTCCCCCTCGGTCAACTATTATTTCTTCAGTTCTACCTAATTTTTCTATATATTCATTTTTCCCAGCCAAACGTTTTACAAACCTAATCTCCTGATTTTGATAAACAAAAGGGGCATTAATGGTCACTACAGCATCAATTTTTCCGGCGCTTGCAAGGTGAAGAGACAAAAGTCCTCCCATTGAGTGACCTACTGCAATAACTTTGCTACAACTTTCCCTCAGATAGTCAACGCCTTTTTCCACATCACTAACCCAATCTTTCCATTCTGTTTTGGCCATATCCTCTGCAGAATGTCCATGTCCTGAAAGAAGTGGAATGTATATAGAGTAACCATATTCAGCCAGAATCTTGGCGATTGGTTTCATATCTCCCGGTGAAGCTGTGAAACCATGTATTAACAAAAGTCCTATAGTATTACCCTTAACGAATACTGGTTTAACAAGTTCTTGAACATCAATCATTTTTATCACTTCCTAACATTATTATCCTTCAAAATTACTAAGGTTTCAATATATAAGAAAATAAAGTTAATTTATTCTCTTTTAGTTTCTAATTCACTGATTTTGCTACCAAAAGTAGAAAAACACTATTATAGAGTAAAAGCCTTGATGCAGATTTTTCATTAAACAGGATCATCTAATAACCTATAAATAATAAGAAATCCTCCTTTAGTAGATTTTGGTTGTTTACCTTGTCTACTTAAGGAGGATCTTATCATCACAAGCAGGAAGTGCCTTCTAGTTTATCTGTAATTCTTAACGTAGGAAAGGCGCAATAATTAATGAAATTGTACCCATTACCTTAATTAAAGCATTCAGTGAAGGACCTGATGTATCCTTAAAGGGATCACCTACTGTGTCACCAATGACAGCAGCTTCATGCGCAGCAGTTCCTTTACCGCCATGGTGTCCTTCTTCAATATATTTCTTAGCATTATCCCATGCTCCACCTGCATTAGACATAAATAGTGCCATCAAGAAACCTGCTGCTGTGCCTCCAGCTAACATCCCACCCATTGCTGATTTTCCAAGTAAAAATCCAACAAGAAGCGGAGTACAAACCGCTAATAGGCCTGGAACTATCATCTGTCTAATTGCGGCTCTGGTAGAAATATCAACACAGGCAGCATAATCAGGTTTTCCTGAACCATCCATAATACCAGGTATTTCTCTAAACTGCCGACGAACCTCTCCAATCATTTCAAAAGCTGCTTTTCCAACAGCTTCCATAGCATAAGCTGAGAAAAGGAAAGGAAGAGCGGCACCTATAAATAATCCCACAATTGTTCTGGGAACAAGAATATCTATTGATTGTAAATGTGCTAGTTCTGCAAAGGCATTAAACAAAGCCAGTGAAGTCAAAGCTGCTGAACCAATAGCAAATCCTTTGGCAACTGCGGCTGTAGTATTTCCCACTGCATCAAGTTTATCCGTTGTTTTACGTACACTAGCATCAAGTCCAGCCATTTCCGCAATACCACCGGCATTGTCAGCAACCGGTCCGAACGAATCAATTGCCACAATTATACCTGCTGTAGAAAGCATTGCCATTGCAGCCATTGCAATACCATAAACTCCGGCAGCTTCATGAGCAATAAGGGTTGCTGCACATATTGTAATTACAGGAAGCGCTGTACTCTTTAGCCCTACAGCCAATCCTGCGATTAAATTAGTGGCTGCTCCAGTTTCAGATGCCTTAGCAATTGCTTGCACAGGTTTCTTCTGATTGGATGTAAAATATTCAGTAATGATTCCGATAAGAATGTTAACAGCCAAACCGCAAAGTATAGCCACAAAAACTCTGTTTGGAGTAATAATTATCGAGCCTGTGTCAAAGGAAGCCGGCAACAATAAGTGTACCATCGCATAAGAACCAGCTGCAGTTAGTATATTTGTCCCCCAAAGGCCTTTGTTTAAGGCTACCTGAGGATTAGCATCTTCTCCAGTCCTAACAAGGAAACTAGCTAATATTGAACTGATTATTCCAACAACACCGATAGCAATGAATAATACTTCACCTACACCATGCCCACCAAATACGGAAAATCCGATAAGCATCCCGGCAATAGATGTAGCTGCATATGACTCAAAAAGATCTGCACCCATTCCCGCAGTATCCCCAACATTATCCCCAACATTATCCGCGATAACCGCCGGGTTGCGGGGATCATCTTCTGGAATACCTACTTCTATTTTCCCTACAAGGTCAGCACCAACGTCTGCAGCTTTGGTATAAATACCTCCACCAACACGGGCAAACAGTGCTATTGCACTAGCCCCAAATGCAAAAGAATTAATCGTTTCTGCATCCCCAAATAACAAAAACAGTCCAGAAACACCTAAGAGACCTAATCCTGCAACAGCCATACCCATTACTGCCCCAGCTCTGAATGATACACCCAAAGCTTTGTTCAAACTGGTACGGGCCGCTTCTGTAGTACGAGCATTAGCTCTGGTCGTAATGCTCATACCTACATATCCAGCAAATCCTGAAGAAACAGCACCTACCAAGAATGATATTGCAGACTCCCAACTTTTAGCCGCAAATAGTACAATGAAAATAATAATAACAAATGGAATAAGTGTTTTATACTGGCGATTTAAAAAAGCCATAGCCCCTTCTTGTATAGCTTTGGAAATTTCCTGCATCTTGCTATTTCCAGGGCTTTCTTTAAGTACACTTTTAGCAAAATACACTGCCACAAACAGCCCTAAAATACCGGCTGCAACCCCCCATAATGGTAATAATTCGAAGTCCATTAGTCTACTCCCTCCTAAAAAAAATAACCAAGCAAAAACTAACCACCTTGCCTGGTGTGTTGAGAAATACAATTATATTTAACCTAGAATAATCTTAAGAACCAAATTATTTGAGGTAAATACACAAGGCAAGAGAACTTACCAGAAATAATACTGCAGCCAAAATGCTAAGTTTGGAAAATAATCCTTCCATACCTTTTGCTGCAGATTTTCCAAATACCTGCTCCCCAGCTCCAGCAATTGAACCAGACATTCCGGCACTTTTTCCAGACTGAAGAAGAACAGTAGCAATCAGTCCTATTGAACTAATAGTAAGAATAACTACTATAAATATAGTCATTTTTTCACCTCCCTGAATCATGTTACCTGTAATATTCAAATGAGTTTATTTGATTTCATAGATAACCTTATTCTATGCTTCTTTATACTCAGCATAGCTATTTTAGCACAGGGCTCCCTTTGACGCAAGATTTACTGCACTAAGCCATAATAATTTTATAATTGTTGTCTTTTATTTCAATATTAGGCCATTACTTAATCTACAATATCATAACAAAGAACTCAGTAATAACTTTTCTACTGAGTTCTCCATTATTCTAACTTATTTCTTTACCGATTCTTATCCGTTTTTCAATACACTACTACCGGAATATACTGCTATTTCTCCCAGTTCTTCTTCTATTCTCATTAATTCATTATATTTTGCTACCCTGTCCGTCCGAGCAGGGGCACCGGTCTTAATTTGTCCCGCATTTACTGCAACTGCAAGATGTGCAAGCGTTACATCTTCAGTTTCTCCAGAACGATGGGAAATAACAATAGTATATCCTGCTTTCTTGGCCATCTCTATAGCATCAAGCGTTTCTGTCAATGTTCCAATCTGATTAAATTTTATTAGAATGGAATTTCCACAACCTTTAGATATTCCCTTTTTAAGCCGCACTGGATTTGTTACAAATAAATCATCACCTACTAGCTGAATTTTCCCTCCTAGTTTCTGAGTCATTTTTGCCCAGCCTTCCCAATCATCTTCTGCTAAGCCATCTTCTATCGATACAATAGGAAATTTATTGATAAGCTGTTCATAGTAATCAATCATTTCGTCCGCAGTCTTCTTGACACCCTCGCCTACGAGATTATATACGTTGTTTTCAAACATTTCAGTTGCCGCCACATCAATAGCCAATCCAACTTGTTCACCAGGTTTATAACCAGCTTTTTTAATAGCATCTACTATTACTTCCAAGGCTTCAACATTAGAGGAAAGATTGGGGGCAAAACCACCTTCATCTCCAATAGATGTAGCAAGCCCTTTTTCTTTCAATACTGATTTTAGGCAGTGATAAATTTCAGTACCCATACGCAGAGCCTCTCTAAAATTTTCTGCGCCTACAGGCATTACCATGAATTCTTGAATATCCACATTATTATCAGCATGTTTTCCACCATTTAAAATATTCATCATGGGAACAGGGAGTTCTTTGGCATTAACCCCTCCGACATACTGAAACAAAGACAAACCCAAAGAATCAGCCGCCGCTTTTGCAGCTGCAAGTGATACCCCAAGAATCGCATTTGCTCCAAGCTTACCTTTATTATCTGTCCCATCGATCTCTTTCAGTACTCTATCTAATCCAGGCTGATCGTAAACATTAAGCCCTTCTATCTCCGGAGCAATTATTTCATTTACATTTTCAACTGCTTTCAAAACGCCTTTTCCACTATAACGCGTTTTATCACCATCTCTAAGTTCTACAGCTTCAAAAGCTCCTGTAGACGCCCCAGAAGGTACAGCCGCTCTGCCCACACTGCCATCTTCTAGTGTGACATCAACTTCTACATTAGGATTACCTCTCGAATCAAGTATCTCTCTGGCATAAACTTCACTAATAAAACTCATATTAATTTTTCCTTTCATACATAATTTAAGATTATTCTATTAATACATTTTAAAATTTAGCTTTTTTAATCTCCAAAAGTGATTTGCCTGTCATTTCTTTAGGAATATCAATTTCCAGAAGATCTAACATTGTAGGTGCTATATCACAAAGTGCAGCCCCACTGCGCAATACCCTTCCCTTAAAGTAATCATCCACAATTATGAATGGCACCTTGTTTAAGGTATGACACGTAAGGGGTGATCCTGTTTCAGTATCTATCATACACTCTGCATTTCCATGATCTGCCGTTATTAAGAGTGTCGCACCACGCCTTAGCATCTCATCAGCTATTTTACCTATACATACGTCCACTGCTTCCAAACCTTTTACAGTTGCCTCCATGTTACCTGTATGTCCTACCATATCAGCATTAGCAAAATTGAGTACTACTACATCATATTCATTTTCTTCCATTTTTTTAAGCAAAGTATCTGTGATTTCATACGCACTCATTTCAGGTTTGAGATTATATGTTGCCACATTCGGAGAAGGAATAAGACACCTCTCTTCTCCATCACTTGGTTCCTCCACTCCACCATTGAAGAAAAAAGTTACATGAGCATATTTTTCTGTCTCAGCTATCCTCAATTGTTTTTGGCCATTTTTTTCCAAAACTTTCCCCATGGTATTCTCTAAATTTTGTGGTGGGAAGGCTTTCGGACAGTTAAAATTCACATCATATTCTGTTAAACATACATAATTCACCTTAGGTCTTCCAGACCTTTCAAAACCATCGAATTCTTCTTCAATAAAGGCACTAGTTATCTCTCTTGCCCTATCTGCCCTAAAATTAAAAAATATAATGCTGTCTCCATCTTTTATCTGGGCGATTGGTTCTCCATTTTCTCCTACAATTACTGTCGGCAATACAAATTCATCTATAACTTTAGACTCATAACTTTTGTCTACTGCTGCTAACGCACAGGACGCTACCTGACCTTCTGAATAAACAAAAGCTCTATAAGCCTTTTCTATACGGTCCCAATGTTTGTCTCTATCCATCGCATAGTATCGTCCGCTAACTGTAGCTATTTTACCCAACTTAAGATCTTTTAACTTCTGTTCCAATTGAATTATATAAGTCTTCGCGCTTTGGGGCAATACATCCCTTCCATCAAGTATTGGGTGAACATAAACCTCTTTCACCCCACTCTTTTTAGCCATTTCTAAAAGACTAAATAAGTGTTTAATATGCGAATGAACACCACCATCAGAAAGAAGACCTATCAAATGAAGTGGCTTATCTTCACTTATAATTTTTTTCATTGTCTCTCTAAGTATTGCATTGTCAAGAATTTCTCCATTTTCAACAGCTTTTGTTATACGTGTAAATTCCTGATACACAACTCTTCCGGCTCCAATATTCAGATGACCTACCTCCGAATTTCCCATCTGTCCTTCAGGTAACCCTACTGCGATTCCTGACGCTTTCAAAAGCGTCTTGGGATATATATCCATTAAACACGTAAGGTTTGGCATTTTTGCTTCTAGAACAGCATTACCTTCCTCTTCTGAACTATAACCCCACCCATCTATGATCATAAGCATAAGTGGCTTAGCTGTTCCTACTTTATTTGCCATAAAACTTCACCTCGCATTATTTATTAGAAGGGCAAATTCTTCGGAATTTAAACTAGAACCTCCAACAAGAGCTCCATCAATATCTGGTTGATCCATTATTTCTTTAATATTTCCAGATTTCACACTTCCCCCATACAGGATTCTCATTTTTTGTGCTACTACTCCATGAATTCCAGCCAATGTAGAACGAATTGTTGCACACATTTCCTGTGCATCCTGAGGTGAAGCTATTTTACCCGAACCTATCGCCCAAATAGGTTCATAGGCAATTACAACCTTTTGCAGTTCTTCAGAAGATAAATCTTCAAGATCTTTCTCCACTTGACCTCTTACATGACCAAATGCTTTGCCACCTTCTCTCTGCGTAAGATTTTCTCCGACACAAAGTATAGGAATAAGACCTACTTCCAAAGCTGTTTTGATTTTTAATACTATTTCTTCATCGGTTTCTTTCAATATTTCTCTACGTTCCGAATGACCAATAATAACGTGGGTACATGCCTGATCAATAATCATCAAAGGAGAAATTTCTCCGGTAAAAGCACCCTTCTTATTAGCAGACATATTCTGTGCTCCAATATATATTATGCTTTCTTCAAGTTCATCTTTCAACACCCCCAAAGCGGTAAATGGAGCACAAATTACCATATCTATATCTGTAACATCAGCAACTTTTT
>Ga0172378_10005335_pt1 | contig 12000 bp, 11 predicted proteins | sample GrowelOW332metaG_FD_119755 | JGI IMG/M metagenome (GOLD analysis project Ga0172378, IMG submission 119755) | Groundwater microbial communities from an aquifer near a municipal landfill in Southern Ontario, Canada - Pumphouse #3_1 metaG | ecosystem: Environmental > Aquatic > Deep subsurface >... | reverse complement strand
CGACAACTGCAGCGGGAGCCAGTTCCATCACATAGTCCCAGTACACCCCAGCTTTATGCTTGCCAATGGGATGCGAGAAAATTCTTTTGTCCAGACATTTCACCCGGGTGATTTCTCCTCCCAGACTCTTGATCTGTTCCTCAATGGTCGCACTGAATGCGTCTCCATTGCCCTCAATCTTACGAGGATCGAGGATAAATACTGCTTCATACTTTGCCAATTTCAGGTTCTCCTTGCTTGCTGGCATTGATTTTGTCCGCAGTCCAGATGGCTAAACGACTCACAGCCTCTTCCCAACCCTTTTCAAGAATTGTGAAAGCCAGTTCTGCCGCTACCGAAAACATTTCGGCCATCTTTTTCTGCTCTGCGGAAACCCAGGAAGAGAGGACATAATCAACGACGTCTTCTGTTCCGGGTTCTGGTCTCCCAATACCGATTCTGAGCCGTGCAATTTGCGTCGTACCCAGAATTTGAATGATGGATTCAAGCCCTTTCTGTCCGCCGCTACTGCCGCGTTTGCGAAGACGCAGAGTCCCAGCGGGCAAATCAAGGCAATCACAGAGGAGCAATATTTCCGGGGGGGAGATTCCCAGTTTTTCAAGCACCTCTTTCACTGCACGACCACTGTCATTCATGAAAGTCAACGGTTTCAGTAGATAAAATTCCGTCGTTTCGGACGAATACTGAAACAACTCACCGGACAGGGGCTGCCATTCCGACAGCACCCATTTGCCGATCTGCAACAAGCGCTCGGCTGCCTGCCACCCCGCATTATGCCGAGTGCCTGCATACCTGTCCCCAGGATTTCCCAAGCATACCACTAATCGCAACAGCGGTTCCGGCTCACTTTTGACCATGTCAGCATGAACTTCCATCATCCCTTCAGAGTGACATACCAAACAGGGTATGCCACCTCAAAAACAATCTTAGGCTTTCTTCTTGGCGGTCGCTTCGGGCGCGGCAACAGCCTCAGGAGCATCAGCATCTGCTTCACTGTCTTCAACCGATTCTGCTTCTTCCGACGTACGAGGAGCCCGGACATGAAAGATCGTTAATTCCTTTTCGCCAATCACCTTCAGCCCAGGGGCAAGCTGCAGATCGCCGATATGGAAAGCATGATCCATTTCCAAACCGCTGACATCGACCTTAATCATTTCAGGTACATCCGAAGGAAGGCATTCCAGTTCAAGTTCACGAAGTACTTGTTCGAGCTGACCACCTTGTTTCAACCCCACAGGTTCACCATAACTGACGACCGGCACCGGAACGATAATCACTTCATCTTCTTTAACGACCTGAAGATCAAGATGAATAATTTTGCCGTTGAGCGAATTGTGTTTTATTTCCTTAAGAATGGCAATGCGCTTGCCCAGAAATTCACTGGTCAACTCGACAATCCCAGTATGACCCAGCAGCTTCCCGGCATTGTTTGCGCTGATGCACAACGCAATACTTTCGGCCCCACGACCATATAAAATGGCGGGAATATTACCGGTTCTGCGCAGGCGACGGGAATTGCTGCTGCCCAACTGCTCACGCTTCTCGACGGGAATGCTGACTACATTACTCATCTTTTACTTCGTCCTTATGCTACTATGATCGATTCGTCTTTTTGACAAAACTAAATGTGAAAAAGCTAATATAACATGCTGACAGTATTTAATCAACAGTACTTCGTTTTTTTTTGCCCCGCCTATAACGCGCCGGTGTACTCGGTCGGAATCGGCCACTTCCCTCCCTTCTATTAGATCAGCCTGAGGTTCTTCCGTGCTCTGCTGTTCATCTCTGCAGAATGAACAGCAGAGCACTCGTCCCGAGAAAAAGACAATAACAACCAAAATACCAGAATTTACCACTCAGTTGGAAAAGCGCCAAAAGTTTCAGTGCAAACCACCCTACCATTGCTGCCAAAGCACAGCCAGTGAGCAGGATGGCGGCCTTTTCAGGGCTGTCGGACAGGGCAAGTATTTCTTTCCCTTTCAGCAAGATGCCGCCAGCCAGTAAAGGGATTGACATGAGAAAGGAGAATTCCGCCGCTTTCCAGGCAGAAATACCAAACCAGCGTCCTGCGGTAATCGTGCTGCCAGAACGGCTGATCCCCGGCAACAGAGCCACCGTCTGGATCAGGCCGATGCCAAACGCCTGCCACCATTTGGGATCCCCGTCTCTGCTTGACAGACAAAGAAAACGGGTCGACAGCAAAAGAACTCCCGTAATCATCAACATCACAGAACAAGCAAGCGGATTTTCAAACATAGCATCTAACTGCTGCCGGAACAACAGATAAACCAAAGCAGCCGGAATGCAGGAAACGATCAGGCAGGCACAATAAAGCAAAGAAGCTTTCTCACGGCGAATAACCCCCATCAATAAAGCGAATAACTTTTTTCGATAAAAAAAGAGGATCGAAAACAAAGTGCCGCCATGAAGAGCCAATTCCAATGCCGGCCCGGGGTTGGACTTGATCCCCGCAAAATACTGCAGCAACAACAAGTGACCGGAACTGCTCACCGGCAAAAATTCCGTCAGCCCCTGCAATATTGCTAAACCGCATATTTCCCAGAAATTCATATTTTCCCCTTGGTGAAGCCGTCCAATACTGTAATTCTCTGACACTTGGAAAGACGCCATCGTCTGTCGAGCGACAAAAAGCGTTCGCCCGGATTGGGCACTTTCAGAAAATATCCCGGTTTTTGCCTTTTTCCAGTGAGCACTGCCGAAAAGACCCTTCACCCGATTTTGAAATGCTTTCATTTCAATGTTATAGTAACTTATTTCCAAGAAAAAAAATAGTTCCTGATCCTGCTTTATACCAGACGAGCAGTTTTTCCTATGCCCCATCTTAAAAAATCATATCGACGCCTTCTCCGAACGATCGGGATCCTCCTCGTTCTTCTGCTTCTTCTCTTGGAATTGTTTTTCCGGTTTTATGGTCTGCCCTCCAGCGCCCATCATCTTTTGGAAGACTCGTTGGCACATGCCGGGCTGAATTGTCGTTTCTCCTGGGTGAAAGCCAGCATCTTCAGCGGCTTCACTTTTCAGGGAGTGACAGCAAAAACAGATACTCCAATGGGGCCCCTCTGCCTGACCGCCCAAGAACTTGTCATCACCCTCAATCCACTGAAACTCTGCCAGGGCCAAATCGTTCCGGACAGTATCCGGCTCAATGCCGCAAAATTGCAGTTGATTACCAGCAATGCAATCAGCATCCTGAATTGCCAGAAATTCTTCTTTTTCGCACGTACCCTGGAAAAAGAAAAACTCTCCTGTAACTTGCTTTTCAGCCAAAATGGAATCCGTATCCGCGGCGAAGCCATCCTCGCCAATTATCTAAGCCTGCCACAACGTATTGCCGAACTGCTCAAAGCAAATGACGTATTACAGACCGATAAAAGCGCCAAAATAACAGCCTTCCTAGAACTGTTTCAACAACGCTTCCAGGCCTGCGAATTTGGGGATAATGATGCCATCCTGAACTTTTCCTGCCAGGCCGATGCCAAGGATTGGAATTCCTTCCGAATCAACGGAGACTTCGACCTGAACTATGGCCAGATCGGCCCTTTGCAGATTCACAAACAACGCGGACGCTTTCAATACCGAAATCAAATCCTCCAACTCACCGATTTGCGCTGGCTACTCAGCAGTGACGAGCAAATCCGGGCAGAACTCCAAGTCGATTTCAGTCAACAAACCATCGCAGCGGATTTTCAGGGACGCCTAACACCGGAAACCTGCATGAATCTCGCATTGCCAAACCCGCCTGCCTGGCCGCCTTTCCTCTCCTGCCCAATGCCGATTTCTTTCCAGGGAAAACTGCTTCCTGCCAAATGGGACTTCTCCAATGCCGAACCGGAAATCGCCTGCACAGTGAAATCAATCAGCATCTTCGGTACCCATTTTCAGCAAAGCAGTTTCACCCTCAAAATACAAAAGGAGATCCTCTCTCTGAATAACTTGGTTCTTGGACTGGATTTCAGACAAAACAAAGGTATCCGGGGAAATCTACAGTGGCAGCTGCGCGAAAAACGCCTCAGCGGAAACCTGGAAGCGCGCTTCAATCTCAAAGAAGTCCTGCGAGACCAAGGCCTAACAACGGACTTTACCGGCTTTTCCTTTGAAGATTTTGATGACGTTAAACTAAAAGTCAATCTGCAGCAATCTCCACTCGATTGGAAACAATGGAAAATCGATGGCGAATTGAGCGAAGCAGAAGGACAGGAATTCGGGGTGGATTTCCAGCAGCTCGTTGTCCCATTCCGGATGGAATCCGCATGGTTGCATATTCAACAGGCCAGCACCGAAATCAATCCGACAGACGCGATGAAATTAACCCTGGATGCGGCAATCAACCTCCAAGACTTTGCCACCCGCCAGAGCCTGACCCCTGAATTTTCCCTCTGCCTGTCCCCGGCATCCTCTCTGAAACAACCCCAAACCGACATCCTGAATATTAATGCTAAATGTCATCTTGATTTGCAGAACAATCGTTTCCAACTCTCAGAAGGAAAAGGGGTACTGATCCCAGATTTATTCCTGATCGGTTTTCATGAACAATTCCAACGATTATATGAACCACTGAACCAGCTTCTTTCCGGCTCCAAACCACTCCAAATCCTCTTTACAATTCCAGAATTCGAACTGTCTCAAAAAGACAATTGGCGAATTTTATTGAAAATTGCTGCCGAAAAAGCAAAATTCAATCAGCTCAATATCCATACCGTTCGCGCTGATGGGGAGTTTTCCTCCCGGCAATTGCAGTTCAACAACATCAAAGCACTGGTGAATGATAACGAAGAACTTTCCCTCGACCTGGTTGTCCGCTTCTCCCCCCCAGCTATTGAAGTTAAGAATGCCCTGATTCATGGTCGACCGGATTTCTTTGAAGCCTTTATTTTCGATGATAACGCCTGCCGAATTTATCGTAAAATATGGGAAAATGTGCGTTGGGATCCCCAAAACCTGCCGGCAATCCATATTCCCTACCTCCTGTATTGGGTGGCGCCCTCCAATTCGCGAGACTGGCAACTGCAAATCGATGCAACCTTGGAATTGCAAAACGTCTTTTTCAAAGACTTCCCAATCCCTGGAGCAAACATCGGCCTCAAACTGGAACTGCCGGACAGCCTCCTCCTGAACCCGGTTACCCTGAAAACGCAACAGGGAAATGTCAATGCCAAAGTCGCATTCTCCTTCAGCGGACTGCCAAACTGCTCCTTTACCCTGGACGAAACCGAAGTCCCCCTCGATGTCATCCTGCTACTCAAATCCATCAACGAAAATTGGCGGAAATTCCTGGATCAGATCACCCTGCACCCGCAAGCAAAAATGCAATGCAATGGATTCTTCGATTTCATGGCCGACCCTACCATCCAAATCGATGGAACCATTCGCTCCAAAGAAATCACCTTCAAGAAAGCACAACTCAAAAATGTTTTTTGCCAGTGGAACTTTTATGCAAACCAACTTTTTTGGAATATCCCTGAAGCGACCTTCCTGGATGCCGAACTGAAAAATACCGGAGTCTTTGATTTCCGAACCAATGCCGGCGAAAGTTTGCTGAAAATCCGTAACCTCCCCCTGGATCAAGCCGAAGCTTTCTTCCTCACCAATCCAAATAAAACACGAAAAAATCCCCTCGGAGGCATGATCGACAGCGATTGTAAAGTCGAAATCCTAAAAAACTGGGCGGACTCCCCCCTCTATCTGGAAGGAAATGGCCATTTCAGCCTGCGGGAAGCCGACCTCTGGCAAGTCCCATTGATGGGCAACCTCGCTTCCCTCCTCTCCTTGGGATCCTTTAATATCTTCTCGAAAGATAAAGTTTCCGGACTGGGAAATATCAGCAAACTGGAAGCAGATTTTGCCCTGCAGGGAAACCGATTGCTGGTAAATCATTTCAACACCAATGGAACCATCATCGCACTAAATGGAAACGGGGAATATTCCTGGGAAAAAGATCACCTGCACTTTACGGTGAAAGGCGAAGCATTGAAAAATATCAATATCCTTTCATTCATGCTCAAACCACTCTCCTGGGCCTTCGATGCCGAATTGACCGGCTCAATTAAAAAACCGGAATGGAAAATCCGCTCCGCACTCAATAAAATGTTCGAGACCGAATAATACAGCGGAAAGATGTTTTTTACTGATCAGCAAAAACTAATCGGGAATAAACTCCTAAATGATATTGCGGATTTCACAACCTGAAACATATTATAACCAAAGCCATTTTACGGCCCGCAGATACAGCTCAATGGAGTCCTGGTATGTTTTTTGACACCATTAAAAGTTTTTTTGTAAATGATATCGGAATCGACCTCGGCACGATGAATACCCTCGTTTATGTCAAAGACCGGGGAATCGTGTTGGATGAACCTTCCGTAGTTGCCATTAATGCCGATACCAATAAAGTCCGTGCCGTCGGTACGGAAGCCAAGGGGATGATCGGCCTGACCCCAGAAAACATCCGTGTCATCCGACCAATGAAAGATGGCGTCATCGCCGACGCTGAGGTGACCGATGAAATGCTGCGAATTTTCATCCGCAAAGCGACCGGACGCTTAAAAGTCATGCGCCCCAGAGTGCTGATTGCCGTTCCTTCCGGTATTACCGAAGTCGGAATCCGGGCAGTTCGGGAAAGCGCATTCAGTGCCGGAGCCAGATCCGTCCAGCTGGTGGAAGAACCCCTGGCCGCTGCCGTTGGCGTGGGCTTGCCGGTCAATGAGCCGGATGCCAATATGATCATTGATATCGGCGGCGGCACAACCGAAGTGGCCATCATCTCACTCGGAAATATTGTCACCAGCGGCAGTGTGCAATGCGCCGGTGACGCCATGGATGTCGCAATCGTCAACCATATGCAGAATGCTCACCACCTGCTGATCGGAGACCCCACCGCAGAAAAAATCAAAATCAGTATCGGCAGCGCCTATGAAATGTCTGAACCCATGACCATGGAAGTGAAAGGGCATGACATGGCTCAACACGGCAACCGTCTGCCCAGAGCGGTCACCATCACCAGTGAAGAAATTCGCCATGCCCTCGAAAAACCCGTCACCACCATCATTCAGGTCATCCGTAAAACCATTGATTCCTGCCTGCCTGAATTGGCGGCACGACTGATTGATAATGGGATCACGATGGCTGGCGGTGGTTCTATGCTGCGTGGGTTGGATAAACTGATCTCTGAAGAAACCGGCCTCGCCGTAACAATTGGCAAAGACCCCCTCAAAGCCGTCGTCAACGGTACCGGCCTGATGCTCGAACACGCCAATAAACTATTCAGCCAGCCGGCAAACTCCATGATCGGCAGAGGCACCAGAGTCTGAAGCCCATTCCCTCTGAATAACTACTATCAACACTACAGAAATGCCAGAACAAATTCCCGACACTACTGGATTCTGGTCTTATACGATCGCCCCAGGCTGGCAGGTGTTTGCCGGGAAAACGGCCTTCGACAACGAACAGCTCTCCCTCCGTTTTGCCCGCCCAAATGATTACTGGTTCCACGTGCATGATCTGCCGGGCAGCCATGTTGTTCTCAGCGGAGAGCAAGGAATTGCTCCCTCACGAGTGTTGCTCGAAAAAGCCGCCGCCATCGCCGCCTGGCACAGCAAGGCTCGACAAAGCAGCCGTTGCAGTGTGGATTATACCCGGGCTGTCAATGTTTCAAAACCTAAGGGAACTCCCTTGGGAACCGTTTCAATTACGCGAAACAAACTGCTGAAAGTCAAACCAGGATTGCCCGAGCCAAACGTTGACTGACACGGACACACGGACACACAGACGGGCACACAGACAGACACAGGGTTATAAAACAAGTCTCAGCACATTTTACGACAGACCTCAAAGTCGGCTTCACGTATCCTGAAACTCTTCTTCAGTAAATTTCAGCAATCCTTTTTCGTGATTTCCGTGTTTAAAATCTTTCTTTTAACCACGAAATACACGCTTTCTGCCTCTGCTTTTGTGGCAAAAAAAAAACACCCGATGGAAAACCATCGGGTGTTGGATCATTCAATGCGGCTGTTATTCCGTCTTACGTTCTTTTTTCTTTTTGCTGAGCCCAGCCATTCCAAGAACACTTCCGCCTAGTAAAAAACTGGCCAGCATACCCGGCAGAGGTTGTCCAGAAAACGTAGACGCCTCACCATATAAGCCAAAAAATATGGGAGACGATCCTTGATAGTCGAATTCTGCTAAAACGGTGCCAAATAGATCCGTACCATCCAGCCCATAACTGCCATAATGAGAAAACTCGGTATAAACCGAAGTATTAAGATTTCCATTTTTATTGGCAATCCATACGCCGATACTATCTCCTTCTGAAAAAGTCCCAAGCTTATACGCAGTCTGAACAATATTGTCATTCCATTGATTATATTGATATTCATTGGTAATGATGGTTTCACCAGTGCCTTGAATATAATCTCCGGTCTGCAAATCAATATAACCATAATCAGACATTACTTTACTTAATATTTCATTATTACCAGACATACTAAATTTATTGTTGATTTTATCAACAATATACAGATCGCCGGTTCCACTGGTGATATTCACAGTAAAGTAATTACCGTCAGTACCCTCATAGTGAGCATTAACATAGGGATCAGTCACAATGTCATACTGGAATGCCGCAAACAAAGAAGAACTCAGCACAGCCAGAAAAAGTAAAGATAGTATTTTTTTCATCGTTATACCTCCTTATATTACAAAACTCAAGATGTTTTAAGATAATGTACGAAAAGATGCTTTGCAAGTCCTTTTGAAAAAAATCAGCAGTATTGCCCGTTGCCCGTTCGACAAATATTCGTCCAGCAACTCTCCCGGTGGAATACCCCTCAGGATCATTTGTTGCTATCTGTGGAGTGCTGGCACCTTCGCCGACAAAGTTTTTTCCTTGAACTGAGGCCAATCAAATAGTTGGGGAAAAAGTGACCGAATACTCTGCTACATCGATCGGAAAATCCCGCGACGGATCTTGCAAACAAAAAGCTTATACGATTTTTTGCGCTTGCTTTTCCTGCCAGCAGATATAATCCACGATTCCAGCAATTATCATACAGGCAAATAGAGAGCTACCGCCATAACTGATCAGGGGAAAAGTTACCCCGGTGGTTGGGAAAACCCCCAAATTTACACCCAAATGCAAAAAAGCCTGTCCACTTAACATCACCGCACACCCCATATACAGCAGACGATGATATTCCGACCGGGTTTTCATGGCCCGAAAACAGCAAAAAGCCAGCCAGCAAAAAACCAACAAAACCAGTGGTAATACTCCGATAAATCCCATTTGTTCGCTTAACCCGGCGAATATTGAATCATTGCTCCGATATGGAATCCATATCAACGTCGGATCTGCAGAAAACATTTTACCAAACCAGCCCCCATTCTGCAACGATTTTTCCATCACGGAGGCATGCCAGCCGGAACCCTGCAGAATTTCCGGGGAGGAATGGAAAAAACCTTCCAGACGCCTGCGCATGTATGGGTAGCGCCAGAGCATGATGCCAGCGGCTGGCAAAAAGCTCATGCCTGTCGCCAACAGTTGCCAGGTTTTGGCTCCGCCAGTCCAGACCATTGCCAAAAAAACCAAAGCATAAATCAAGGCGGTTCCGCCATCGGGCTGCAGCAAAATCAGGCCAAGCCAGAAACCCAACAGGATGAAACTCAAGAACAGCCCTTGAAACCGTTGCACGGAAAAGCGTTTCCCGCTCAATAACCGGGCAAAACAAAGAATAAAAACCGGCTTTAATAGTTCGCTGGGCTGACATCCTGCCCCATACAGATGGAACCAGCCTTTCATTCCATTAATTCGTATACCGAAAAATAAAACCAGGGACAACAGAGCCAAACCGCAACTGTATAATATCAATGCGTTTCGTTCCATGATGTCAAGATTCAGGCTGGAAACCAGCATCAGCATCAGACTACTGAAGCCAAACCAGCTGAGCTGACGAAAAAAATAATAATGTTCATCTGCAGTTCCTCGGCTGATCACTAAAATTCCCAGGCAGCCTGCGCCCGCCAAGAGGATAAACAGGATTTTCAACCAAGTGAACTCCGGTTTCCGGCAAAAAATGTGGTTTGTTTTTGAAGCTATTTTCATGCCGGAATTGCAACCTGCCTCTCTTAACAGCTCCTTAGCCTTATTGCCCCTCTGCGACAAGTTTATTTGCCGGCTCCCTGGCTACCTGCCTGCCAACTAAGGCTTCCAGTCAATCATAATATTTTCACCATTGCCGGTATCCGAAAAAAAAGTATTATATAAGCGGGTAAGATTGTTGCTGCTGTCAACCCTATTATAGCGGAGTACCCTGCCCCGCAGACACGGGTCATATTCCTTTTCCAATCCCGAAATGCCAATTTCAAGTCCACTCACCGGATCAATCGTGACTTTCCCCAAAACGTTTTCTGCCAAGCTTTCCGGTAACGACGTGCAACGAACAAAATAGCCTTCCAGAAAGAAACCCTCCAATTCGACGAGTGAGGTCAGCTCAGGAAATAAGGGGACTTTAATAGACTCCAGAAGAACCAACTCTTCGCCCAACAATGCCTCCAGCTTGTCTGACGGAGGCAAAACTCCGCTCAAAACCGGATTCTGAACCAGGTGTTCACGAGAGTCCATGGCCTCCACAAGTGTCCGGGGTACACGCCATTTTAAACGCAACTGCCGCTCCGACCAGGCCAAGGGCTGCCCATCCCTGTTACAGATGCTGCCACGCAACCCGGGAATCATAAGCTCTTCAACAAGCGCCTTCTGTTTGTTTCGCTGATTGGCCAACCAAGCCGCCCGGCCAAGCAAAAGAATGGTTAAAAGTCCCCCAGCAACAAGTATCAGCCGTATACGGCGAGAAGCAAGAAAAACAAATGTCCCCTCCGGATCAGCCTGAAAGGGCATCGCATCACTCTCCCTTTACAGCGAATGCCTCGACCAAAAGAACCGCCGCAACACGATCCACTTTTGCTCCCTGTTCCGGGCATAATTTCAGGGCTACGACCCTTGAATCCTCGGGCAATCTGGCCTTACATACAAAAGCAGCACGGCTTACTCCCATAAAAAGCCAGGCAACCAGAAAAGTCATCAGTAAAACAAAAAAACGCATCCCTTTTTCACTGTAGAAATAAACCATACTCATCCCCCTTTCTGATGTTTTTCTTCAGACTACCTTTTAAAACGAAGCAAAACGCCCTGCCCACATTCTCGAATTCACCCTTGCAGGCCCGGACTGGCTTTCTGCAATTCCTGTTGTTCGCGCTCATCCAACTCAACATTGATGGCCGCAAAACGCTCCGGATCCCATAGCTCCAGGCATTCACCATAACCCGAAACCAAAACCGATTGACCGGGCAGCAGATTCACTCGCTCCCGCAAAGCTCCTGATATGGTAATCCGACCCTGACTGGTAATTTCAGTATATTCTGTGAAACGATTGAACAAACGCTGCTTCTGACGCCCCTCAAAAGTGGCTTGCATCGCGCTGCTCGCATACCCCTGCTCATAATACATCCGCTCCCAAGTGCCCTTCGGAAGAACCCCCAGGCAACCCTCCGGCCAGCAATGCAGAACAACCTCATGACCCCCGCACTTCTCAAAACAGGCAATCGCCTTGGGCGATAACTTCAAGCGCCCATTGGCATCCAACTTGCACTGCTCTGTACCACCAAAATCCAAAGCACAGCTCCTGTCAAAATAGCCATTCCAAAAAATTCCATTTTATTCCAAAAAATTCCAATCATACATAAATTAGAGCCAAATAACAGAATGTCAAATGTATTTTCACTTTTATTTCAAGTTGATCAGTTGAAAAGAATCAGAACTCTACTTTTATCTTATCGCTCTTTACCCATTTAAAAAAGTATTCAGGGCGTAAGCTAACGTGTCGCCCTCTCGTCTGCACCTTAAGTTGTTTAGCTTATAAGGTTTGTGCATTGGGTTCGGCGACATTTTTTTATTTAATTGTATCGCGGGCTTTAGACTGGATCGGCATTCGG
>Ga0172378_10005334_pt1 | contig 12001 bp, 7 predicted proteins | sample GrowelOW332metaG_FD_119755 | JGI IMG/M metagenome (GOLD analysis project Ga0172378, IMG submission 119755) | Groundwater microbial communities from an aquifer near a municipal landfill in Southern Ontario, Canada - Pumphouse #3_1 metaG | ecosystem: Environmental > Aquatic > Deep subsurface >... | reverse complement strand
CCATTTCGGTATGCAGAGACATGCTTACCGTGCCGGCTACTCCGGCCTCCACCGTATAATTGAATTTTAAGTCCGACGCAAACTTGGCAGCAATGCTGACAATATTTAAATTGTCCGCATCCAAATCCACCCGCATCCGTTCATCCGGGCTTCTGCTGCCGAACACGGCTTCAAAACTTGTGGCATTATAAATCTCGGTCTGCGGCACGTTTTCGGTGGGCGGTCTGGCCAGGTCATAGTCCTGCATTTTTATGGCGCTGTCGCGAGTCGGAGTTTTTACCAGTTCCGCATCCAAATCATCCATGCCGTTTAAGCGGCGGGTATCCGCCGCCGCCGGAGTCTGCGTAGTTTGCGCAATCACGCCGTGCGGAGACGGTTTCAAAGTATCGTCTTTGCTCAATTTTTCATCCGCTTCACGATTCAGAAGCGTGTCCAAACTTTCGCACCCCGCAAACGTCAGCATGGCGATTGCACACATTATAACATTTAATATTTGCCGCAACAATTTAAGGTCCTCCAATTATTGAACCGTTGATACTTTTACTTTACTTTCCACTCCGGAGCGCGGTAAGCGCATTTCAAACAAGCCGTCCGGCTTGCGGATAACCACCGATTTTTCCCGCACTTCCACTATAGACACATCTTTCATTAATACAGCTCCATTATACATCGGCCGCGCCTGATACGTATTCATATCCGCACCATTCGGCACAATTATGGCACCGCGATTGCCGTTTAAGTTCATTATCGCCATCAATTGGAACGGCGGCCCCTCTTTGGCCCACGCCTCGCCCTGAGCGGCGGCGGCATTGCCGCGCCCGGCCGAGAACAGCGTCCGCTGCACAATCAAATCGCACCAAGTTCTTAACTGGTCCAATTTGGGTATCGTATCAATCGCCGCCGCATCAGCCCTATTATCCAGCTCCAGCTCCCGGCGTTTGCCAAAGTCATAAAAACACAGCATATAAAGCATTATCAACGCAAACCCCAGCAGCATTACCTGTACCGATATCAATATTTTACGCATTGGGCTTCACTCCTCCCCAATACGCCTGAAGCGCATTTTTACCGGTTACCACCACCACTTTCAGTTTTCCGCTTAAGGTAACATTACCGCCGGCCGGCTTTATGGTTAAATTATCCCAAAAAAACTTGGGTTGCCCGACCGACATGGCTATACTGAATTTACACACATTCGCCAACGGTGCGGCATCGGCATTAACATCAAGTTCATACCCGATTACGCCGTCGGCAATCTGCACATCTTTAAGATTACCGGCCGTGCGCAGTTTTATGCCGCACTCCGCCGCAATCGACTCCAGCCGCTGCATAACCGCCAGCCGGGGGTCTTCCGAGGCCGTAAATACCCATACATCGCCGTATTGCACCGAATTTGCCTCCGCCAGCGCCAAGTTTTGCCGGGCATCATTCAGTTCCTGCTGTAAATTCATATATTCCATACTGCGTAAGCGATAATTACGCAAATCCGGCACCATGTTTTTCCAGTCTATCTGCCATAACACGAACACTGTACAGATAAACAGCATAACCAGCACCAACAGCAACTTGTTGCGATTTTCCGGACGCATGATTTGTACATATAATTTTAATAATGTCTTCTTCATTTCTTGTCTCCGGTTCGAATCCACACCACTTGGGCGGTAGAGGTTTTATTGTCGGCATTCAGCGTGGTCTTGGTATCTTCGGCCAGCTTATAATTGGATATTGTACCTAGCAAATCCAGCAAAATCATTCGCTCGCCGGTAAAGATAATGGTTACGCTGATGCGATTGCCCACGCAGGCAAAATTGGTTACATGCATGTTATCCGGCAGAATAGAGGTTAAACGATACAGAAAACTTAAAACTTCGGCATCGCTGATCATATTTTCGGAAAACTTGCGTAAAATCACCTGCCGCTTCGCCACGGTCTGCTGACGATTGCTGACCATATCCAGCTCCGCCTGAGTCGCCTGTATCATGCGATCCGTCTCTATCACCAAATCCCGCTCCTGGTACCAGGCTTTGGCGATTAACGCCACAAAGCACATGGCACATAATAAACTTAAGTAGATAATATTATGCCGCAACCGCCGGAAGCGCATCCGGCGCAAACTGGAATCCAGCAAACTGTGCCCAAAATCGTTCAAATTCTGATTCCTCAGCAAACACCCCGCCGCCAGCACCGCCGACGGATATGCCCCGGATAACGGAAATTCACCCGTTTCCAAACGCAACGCACCGGCAATATCCGCCAAATGCGTCAATTTAGCGGCCTGCACAAAACTGTTTGCCATAACCACCTGCCGCAATCCGTTCCACACCGGCCTTAACACGCAGTCCGGCTCCACAAACGGCAAATATATCTCATCTTTATCCAAATCGCCGTCAATCGTCATGAACGGATGCCACAGCGCATCCACTTTTATTCCGGCATAATTCATTCCGTTTTGCAATGCCGTCAACTGCTCTTTACGAATTGCCATCATCCGCACCCGCAGTTGATTATTCGGCAGACGATTCATAATCCGGTAGGTCCAGCGCAAACTGTTGGCGGCGGCGGGAAAAACATCATTTACCTCAAAACTTAACGCCTCTTCCAGCTCCTTGCCGGCCAATGGCGGCAAAGCCCGCTCCACCACCACACACTCCGGCAGATATCCGGCCATGGCAACGAGGTCTTCTTCGGCCGGCTGCATTTCGGCCAATACATTTTTCAACCGTTCGCCAAAGCTCTGATGCCCGGCGGTGTCCGAGATATAAGAGAGCAAACACAGTTCACCGGAGCTTTTCAACTCCAGTCTTACCGCATAGACCCGATACTGATGATCCCAGCTTATTCCCAAGCCGCACTTGCTCATTATACACCTTTTATATTATATAAAAATAACAATCATACATAAAAACACCAGTAATATATACACATTTCCCCGTTCACGCAACCCATTTTCTTATAAAAAGTCTAAAAACATCAATTATTTTTCTCCATAGTCAGCAAATGAGGAGTTGACGATGGCGATTTAACGTATTATATTATACCATTATGAATACGGAAATAACAAATTTGACGGAGTGGACGCTCGAAAAGTTACTCAATACTATCGAGTATCATAACCACCGTTACTGGAATTTAGGCGAGCCGGAGATTTCGGATGACGCTTACGATGCGTTATTGCTGGAATTACGCAACCGTGATCCCCAGCATCCGTTACTGAAAAAGATTCACGCTCAGCATGTCTCCGCCAACAGCGGAAAAATCAAACTTGCCACCCCCATGCTCTCGTTAGACAAAGCATACAGTCTGGACGAAGTTTTGGACTGGGCTAAAAAATATATTCGCACCTCCGACGAACTTTTACTGGTACAACCCAAATATGACGGTATTTCCGCTGATTTTGACGGCCGTATTCTGGCGACTCGAGGCGACGGCGAAACCGGCGAAAATATTACCGATAAATTACCGTTGCTGGAATTGGAGACTCGTGATTATCGGGGCGTGCTAAACCGCCCGGCTCGTGGCGAAATTATTATCCGCTCCGACGATTTTGCCACCTTATACCGCCATATTCAAAAGCGTGGCGGCGGCGTTTATAAAAACTCCCGTAACGCCGTGGCCGGCATCATGGGTCTGAAAGATATTACCGACATGCTGAAACAACACGCCAAACTGACGCTGGTTGACTATGATTTGTGGAGCAAACAGATAAAATTCAGTGCGTTGGCAAAAGTTTTCGCCGAGCTGATTGCCGAAGTTGAGCAGCTGCCATATCCCACAGACGGCGTAGTATTTAAATTGGCGGACACCGCTTATTCCGACTCGTTGGGCGCTACCGCGCATCACCCCCGCGGGCAAATCGCCTTTAAGTTTTCCGGCATCCGGCGGCAAAGCAAACTTTTAAGCGTCGAGTGGAGTTTCGGCAAAAGCGTATTGACGCCGGTGGCAAATTTAGAGCCGGTGGAAATCGGCGGCGTTACCATTAAGCGGGCTACACTGCATAATATCCAAAATGTGCTGGATATGGATATTCAAGTGGGCGATACAGTTACCGTGGAGCGGGCCGGCGACGTTATTCCATACATTGTCTCCCGTGAAGAAGGCAAAGAGCGACGCTCCGCCTTAATTACCGAATGTCCCTCCTGCCATACGCCGCTTAAGCGTTCCGGGCCGGAACTTTACTGCCCGAATCCGGACTGCCTTGAAACTAATTTGCAAAAATTGGCCGCCGCAGTAAAAAATATTGGTATTGAACAACTTGGCGAGCCGACTCTACGCAAAATGATGCTTCGACTGCAGGTGAAAAACTTAGCTGATGTCTTTCGCTTAAGCAAGGCGGATTTATTACAGTTGGATTCATTTGCCGAAAAATCGGCCGACAATTTATTTAATGAGATTCAAACCGCCCGCCAAACGGCGCCATTTCAACTTTTGGCGGCTTTAAACATTCCCAATATCGGCCCGAATGTCGCTAAAGTGCTGTTGAGTCATTATGATTTTGAACAGTTGGCAACCTGTTCGGCCGACGAATTAATGCAGGTTCCCGGCATCGGCGTGGAACGTGCCAGAGCGTTGGCGGAAGAACTTCATAACCGGCAAGCCGAAATCGCCGACCTGCTGACGGTAATCAATTTATCCCAAGCCGCCAACCACGCCGACGACTTAAAACCGACCATCTGCTTTACCGGAAAAATGCCGGAAAAACGCTCTTTTTATGAAAATTTGGCTCGTGAACGGGGTTATTCCCCGGTGGATAATGTTACCAAAAACTTATCACTGCTGGTTACGTCCGAATCTGACCGTTCCTCCGGCAAAACCGCCAAAGCCGTCAAATCCGGAGTGCGGATTATGACGTTGGAGGAATTTTTAAACGCCGCTCCCGCCGTTGATGATTTATTTACCCCCCAAACGGCACCGGAAACGGAAACACCCCATGCCGACAATGTTCATCAGCATGGGGCGGAACAACTTACCTTAGGCTTTTAGCCGTAAAAAATCACCTTTTGCATAATCGACTAATATAAACTTTAATCTCATCCAGCGGCCAATCAACGTGCCGCTTTTATTTTTTCAGACTACCGTTCATCTTTCGGGGTTAAAATTGGCGTACCCGGATTCGGCATCGGCGGATTGCCGGTTTGCGTTTCATTGGTCGTAATTTTACGTTCACGCACAAATAAAATATCGCCAACCGGACGTTGATATGTACCGCCCTGCGGCTTGTTCATGCGTCCGTAAGCCTTAGTCCACATGGTGGAGGAGCCGCCGCCGTCGGCATTAAAGGCTTCATAACAGCCCAAACTAATCATATAATCGGCCAACTCTTTACAGGTTACGGCGTGGCGGCCGGAATATTCGTCCACCACCACCATATACAATTTTTGTCTGGTACTGCTGACTCCCAATGCGGTGCGAGCCCGGCGGGATAAAATAATTCCCGATGAATCACTGGTAACTTTTAATAATTCATTATAAACTTTCCCCTGTTGAACCAGAACCGGATAACCCCAGCGGATATTATCCGCCATGCCGGCGTTAAACTTTTTGGGAACGGCAACGCCGGCATACTTATTATGCACCCAGAAATAGCCTTCAGTGTATGACGACAGTGTACCGTTATTGGATTTAAAATAACGCCCCTGCGCCTTTACCAGACCCACGGCATTAGTTGGTGTAGCCATGTCAAAAAAGCCCAAATTAACCGCCGCCAAAGCACCGTAGCGATTGCCCAAAGATGCGGTACTTTCGCGCAAGTTATTAACGCATAAGCCGATAGCCACTTCTAAGTTATCCTTGGACAAATCAACTTCAAGCACATAAATTTCCTGATATCCGCCATATAAACTGGCATAGGTATACTTATTATATGTAACCCCGTCAGTCAATTTATATGTTGTAGTGGTGGTGGGGGTGTAAGCGGCAAACAAACTGCCGGCCAGCACACATAAAAACAAAAGTAAAAACTTTTTCATTGGCATCCTCCAAAAATATTTTTATTCAATAACACATTTATAGTATAGAACAAAAAATGCCAAAAGTCAATAGGATTTTTGAGAATTTTTAACAATTTTGCAGCAATCTGCGTTCTATATTCGGATCTGCGGCCGCCATTTTCCAATATTCTTCACTATGTTCAAGCGGCGCCTCCTGCAAATATTGCAGAAAATCCGCTTTATCGGCTAAAGTTCCCGCTTTCCCCCGCCATTCGCCATGAAAACCACGGCCACGCAGGTAATCCAAAACGATTTTCCGTGCCATGCGAATACCTTTATCTTCGCCATAAAATTCCAGCATCTCCAGCACCTGAAATCGTATCATCGTCAATAATTCAGCCAGCGTCGGCGGCACAAAACTCTCACCTTGAGTTAACTCCTGAAATATCCACGGATTACCCTGCGAGCCTCTGGCTACCATATAGCGACTGCAAAGACAATTCGCTTTCGCCTCCGCAAAACTTTTTGCCCCCATAATTCCGCCATTGGCAATAATCGGAATCTTAACCGCCTTTACCGCCTGATTTATAATCTCAAACGCAACCGGGCCGGCATAAAATTTTTCGGCAATCCGCCCATGAATCGTAATTGCCTGTGCCCCGGCGTCGGCCAGTTTTTGCACCAACTGCAGTGTTTCGTCGCTATTATCTTCGCTCAAAATACGAATTTTAACACTTACCGGGTGCGTGGAGTTATCCGCAATAATTTTAAATAACTCCACCGCCCTCTCCACCTGCCTGCCCAAGGCGGAACCCGCCCCTTTTTTTGTTACTTTTGGCACCGGGCAACCCAGATTAAAATCAACAACGTCAAAGTTGTAATTATTTAACAACCGGACCGCCGTCCGCAAATGGTCGGGGTTATTGGACACTAATTGGACACCAAGCCACGGTTCATCCTCGCCACGGGTCAACATTTTTTCTGTCCGTCCACGAGCATAAACCAAGGCCGACGCATCAATCATTTCTGTAAATGCATACAAACAACCACACTTACGCACCGCCCGGCGATACGGTAAGTCCGTATAGCCGGAAAGCGGTGCCAGCAGGATTGCTCCGGCAGGATATAACGCCATATCAGTTACAGCGCCGCCAGAGTATTTTTATAATTTTCAACCAGTTCATCCACGGCAACATCGGCCACGGTTTCACCGTTCGCTTTTATGCTTAACGTGTTGGCGGCATTAACCTTACCTACGCAGGCAAACGGGATTCCAGCCAGCAGAGCTTCAAATTGCGCCTGTTTTTCCGGCGCAATGGTAGCAATAAAACGGCTGTTGGATTCCGAGAACAACGTTTCCAACACACTGCATTTTTCTGCACCCGGCACCTTTGCCAAGTCAATATCCAACCCCAACCGACCGCCAATCGCCACTTTACTGAACCCAACCGCCAAACCACCCAAAGCCGGTGTATGTAAAGAATGAATCAGTTCCTGTTCCGTTGCCGCTCCAATCTGTGCATAAGTCTTTAACGCTAAGGCCGAATCAACTTTCGGTACGGCATTGCCGGTGGCGTTCAACATAAAGAAATACTCACTGCCGCCGAGTTCCGGCATGGTATTACCGATGACATAAACCAGATCGCCAACCTTTTTGGCATCCAGAGTTACGGCCTTGGCAATATCATCCATCTTGCTGATGGCACTGAACAATACTGACGGCGGAATAGAAATCTTGCGGCCGCCTCTGGTACTGTCATTTTTCATGCTGTCTTTGCCGGAAATGCAAGGCACTTTATAAATTTTGGTAAATTCATATAACGCTTGATTGGCACGCACCAACTGCGCCAGTTTGTATTCCCCGTCCGGAGTCTTTTCACTCTGAACCGGGTCCGGCCAGCAGAAATTGTCCAGTCCGGCAATATGACCGAGTTTACCGCCCACCGCAATAATCCGGCGCACCGCCAAGTCGATGCTGGACGCCATCATCCAATAGGTATCCACATCGCTGTAACGCGGCAGAATTGCGGCTGACAACACCACACCTTCCCGGCTTAACGGTTCAATCATCGTTACGGTGGCGTCGCTGACCACATCACGGCACTTGCCGATAAACGGCTTGATTACGCTCAAACCTTTTACTTCATGGTCATATTGACGAGCTTTATTTTCATCACTGCAGATATTTAATCTGGCCAGCATCGCTTTAATATCTTCCGCCGCATTGCGTCCGGCAAACTGCGGTTCGGCAAAATGCGGACGCTGCCACACGGCATTAAGTTCCAACCGGGGCAACCCGTTGTGCATAAAGTCGATATCCAGATAGCAAACAGTTTCACCGTCATACAGCATGTGGAATTTGCCGCTGTCGGTAAATTCGCCCAATACAGAAATTTCTACATCACGAGCCGCCGCCAACTCCTGAAATTCCACAATTTTTTCCGGCGGAACCGCAAAACTCATGCGTTCCTGCGCTTCCGATACCAGAATTTCCCACGGCGCCAACCCCGCATATTTTACCGGAGCCTTAGCCAAGTCCACCTTACAGCCGCCGCATAACGACGCCATTTCACCTACGCTGGAGGATAAACCACCCGCACCATTATCGGTGATAAAGCGATATAAACCACGTTCACGAGCTTCATAAATAAAGTCGCCCAGTTTCTTCTGAGTAATCGGGTCGCCAATCTGCACGGCCTGCACCGGACTGTCTTTATGCAGTTCTTCACTGGAGAATGTAGCACCGTGAATCCCGTCTTTACCGATTCGGCCGCCGCCCATCACCACTAAATCGCCCGGCTTAATCTCTTTTTCAAAGCCTTTTACCTTGCCGATCTGCCGGGGCAGTGTGCCGACGGTACCGCAATATACCAACGGTTTACCCAAGTAACGGTCATCAAAATATTCCCAGCCCAAGCCATACGGAATACCGCTCTGATTACCGCCGTCAATTACGCCTTTATGGACACCGTCACGCAAGCGGCGTGGATGCAGTAAGCCCTCCGGCACCTCTTTATTTTCGGTAAACGGCGAACCTAAGCAGTAGCCCCAAACGTTAATCAACAGATTTGCCCCCTGCCCGGTACCCATCGGGTCACGGTTTACGCCCACAATCCCGGTCATGGCGCCGCCGTAAGGATCCAAAGCCGACGGGCTGTTATGAGTTTCCACCTTATAAACTAAATCCACCTTGTCATTAAAAGTGATGACGCCGGCGTTATCATGGAAAACCGAGACCAGAAAATCAACTTCTTCGCCAATTTCATTGGTACTGCGTTTAATAAAACTCTTATAGCAGGAAACGATGCGTTCCGCCGTGCCGGATTCTTCGTCTTTATAATTGATAATCGCATCAAAAATTTTGTGCTTGCAGTGTTCGCTCCAGGTCTGCGCCAGAACTTCCAGCTCTACATCGGTGGGTTGACTGGTTAAATTATACTTGGCACGTCCTTCGGCGGTGCGGAAATAGGTCTGAATAACCTTCATCTCCTCCAAAGTCAAAGCCAAAATACCTTTTTTGCTGATATTAAGCAGTTGTTCATCGGTAACATCCAAATCATAGGTTTTTACCGGCACACTGCCCACGGCATTGATAATCGGCATATTTAACGGAATGCCATTCCCTAATTCGGTTGCCGACAATACTTTTACCGACTGAATCAACTCATTAGCCAGCAAACCTTTAGCAATGCTTTCCACCTGTTCACGGGTCAAATCTTTCCCGAACAGCATGTACTCCACCGAACTGAAAATCTGTTCATCTTTGGTCAACTTGCGTCTCACAATGTCGCCAATCGCCTCATGTGCGGAACGGCCGACGTTGTCCGTTACACCGGGTTTAAAGCCGACTGCCACCAGAAAGTCGCATTTGGTATCGGCGGCCATTTTTTCGCCTTCAACTTGTACACGACTGTTCTGCAGTACCGGATTTACCAGATAATGCGCCACCTGCGACGCTTCATCGGCACTGATGTTCGCCATTACGGTATATACATCACGAGTTACCACTTTGTCCAGCGCAATGCCCAGAAAATCGGCAATCTGCTTCTTTACCCCTTCACCGCGCGAGTCGCGCCACCGGGCCAACGGAGAGATTTCAATTCGATAACAATTCATCTTCAGACCTTTATATATAATATACGTTAATATCTTTACTGTTTGTCCGTTTTTTCCTCATCCACCGCCGCCAGCAAATCGGCAAAGTCAAACTGCCCGAAGGTGCGATGTATCAATTCCTGCGGCCAGCTGGTCAGCAATTTGGCAAACGCATTCATCGTTGCCATCGTTGCCCGGAACAGATTTGTTGCCACATCCTGTTCAATAGACGTCATCAGAATATCAAACGTCTTATAGGCTTCCTGCTTATACTCCACCAGCGGGTCTTTTTGCGCATACACCCGTAAATTGATGCTGGTACGCAAATGGTCCATGGTATACAAGTGATTCTGCCAATGGCGGTCAATCGCATCCAGCAGAACATGCCGTTCCAGATAAACCCGCTGTTCCGGCGGCAACGGCGCATTTTTGATCTTATACGCCATTTCAATCCGGTCAATAATCTGCATTACCAAAGCATCTTTATTTACCAGAACATTATGTTCCATGCCGGCGGTAAGTTCTTCTTCCTTAAAATTCAACGGGAAAGTAAGATTCAGCCAGCCGACAAGCCGTTTCAAATCAGAACTATGACTCTTGTCGCCTTTTTCACGAGCCAGCACCAGTTCGTCCACTTTGTGTTCCAAACACTCTTCCAACACCATAAACAGCGTATCGTGCGGGTCTTCCGACAATAACGCCGCCTTGCGCAGTCCATATACCACTTCACGCTGTTTATTCATTACATCGTCAAAATCCAATGTCCGCTTACGAATGGCAAAATGCTGTTGTTCCACCCGCTGTTGAGCGGTTTCAATCGCATGGTCCAGCCATTTTGACTGCAGTTCATCGCCCTCTTCAATGCCGAAACGGTCAAAAATTTTAATAATTCGATCCGAGCCGAACAACCGCATCAAATTATCTTCCAGCGACACATAAAACTTACTGGCTCCCGGATCGCCCTGCCGGGAACAACGCCCCCGCAACTGCCGGTCAATACGCCGGGAATCATGCCGGGAACTGCCGATTACAAACAAACCGCCCAACGCCACTACGCCAGGACCCAACTTAATGTCAGTACCTCGCCCGGCCATATTGGTGGCCACGGTTACGGCGCCTTTTTGCCCGGCCAAAGCCACAATTTCCGCTTCACTTTTATTATTTTTAGCATTCAACACGTTATGCGGAATGTTTTTACGCTTCAACATGCGGCTTAAAATTTCGGAATCTTCCACCGAAATCGTACCCAGCAAAATCGGTTGGCCTTTGGCATGGCGCTCTGCTACGGCGTCCACAATGGCGTTAAATTTTTCCCGCTTAGTTTTGAAAATCGAGTTGCGTTCATCCAACCGGGTGCATGGCCGATTGGTGGGAATTACAATAACATCCAACTTATAAATCTGGTGGAACTCATTGGCTTCCGTTTCCGCCGTACCGGTCATCCCCGCCAATTTTTTGTATAAGCGGAAATAATTCTGAATGGTAATGGTGGCCATGGTTTGAGTTTCCGGTTCAATCTGCACCTTTTCCTTGGCTTCCAAAGCCTGATGCAGACCGTCGTTAAACCGGCGCCCCGGCATTAACCGCCCGGTATGTTCATCCACAATCAACACCTTGCCGCCCTGTACCACATAATGTACGTCTTTTTCAAACAGACAATACGCTTTCAGTAACTGCGACAAACTGTGCAAACGTTCACTTTTTGCACTATATTCCGCCTCAAACGCCATACGCTTGGCACTGCGGGCGGCTTCATCCAGCGTTTCATCGGCATCAATATCATGTATTCCCATCAGCAAGTCCGGCATCACAAAGATTTCCGGGTCATCCGGCGACACCGCCAACCGGCCTTTAGCCGTCAAATCCGCCGCCTGAGTCTTTTCATCAATGGCAAAATACAGCACGCTCTGTACCTCCTGCAGTAATCCCTGATTCATGGAACTGCTTCGTACTTTGAACTCATAACGCTCAACTTCTTT
>Ga0172378_10005332_pt1 | contig 12003 bp, 9 predicted proteins | sample GrowelOW332metaG_FD_119755 | JGI IMG/M metagenome (GOLD analysis project Ga0172378, IMG submission 119755) | Groundwater microbial communities from an aquifer near a municipal landfill in Southern Ontario, Canada - Pumphouse #3_1 metaG | ecosystem: Environmental > Aquatic > Deep subsurface >... | reverse complement strand
GGGCCGGCCCCGCAGGGGTGAGGAAGGAACAACGTGACACCGCAACAACGAGAATCCGGTTCCCTTCGGGGAACGTCAGGGTTCGAAGAGCCGGACTCTGGGCCGGCCCCGCAGGGGTGAGGATGGAACAACGTGACACCGCAACAAATCGGTTACAGCAGTTCGCTGGTAGTGGACTGAAGTCCTGTTGCTGAGCCTTAACAATGTCAAAGCAAGCTTTGCTGCTGTTTCGACTTTTGCAACAGTCGTCCCTCAAAGTGGCGAATAGCGTTCAAGCCGAACCTTGCATGGTACTGACCATATTTGTGCTTGCGAACTTGTCGGTGCAACTTAGGCTTGTGCAAGCAAGCCCGTAGCTCTCGTCTTAGCCGACAATCGCTACTGCTCCCACAGGGATTACTCCTACTCCTTTCGCACATTCATCTATGAAGGATCTGGATCTCTAACAATCAATTTTTAGAGGTGTCCTAGAATGAAAATGGAGTACGGTACAGTCAAGTTTTCTGTCTTATTATCGGGATGCTGCGGCGTGCGATGACGCTTTCGATTGCCGAGAATCGAGCAAGAATTCAGTCCAACGGTTGATCAGAATGCAAAGGATCATCTTGAATGACAGCTGTTGCGATTTAGTTTTCGCCGAAAGTAAGCAAGTATTGCGAAATGGTTCTGTCCCATTCGTATCGGAACCGGTAGGCATTCCGTACAAGGTAATTCCAGCTTTCGTGGTTCGAGGAATAGAGCTGTACTGCTGTTTTGAGCTTGCGGAGCATCTGATCCGGAGCGGAAGAATCGTCTACGAGGAGAGCATTTGCCTGTTCGAATTCTCCCGTATAATTGGAAAGCAGATTGGCACAACCGACGTCTTTTCCCGTAAGGGGTATCGTTCCAGAAGCGAGAGCCTTGAGCACCATGGATGCAGAAGGTTCCTTGGGGTTTGCCGCAAAAAGAAGGTCTGAGCCCGCGAGTACGGAGCGCACCCTCGAATCGTCGTCGTTGAGTTTGAAAACGGCGATGTGGGAATGTTCCTGTGCCGCAACGGAATTGAAGTAGTTCCATTCTGGGCTTGTTTCTTGGAGGCCTACAGTGACAAAGGCGTTTAGCTTATTAATGTCGCCTAGGATGGTGGCGAGCGTTTCTGAGGTACGACCAGATTCTTCATCCAGATGGCAGTACATTACTAGGCGATTGTCAAATTTTTTGTTGAGAATCGTTTCAAGGGAGAACCTTGCCGCTTTTTTTGCGAGTTCAATAGGCTGTGATGCCCGTATGTTAAAGTCCCAGAATGGGTAGCTCAGTCCGAACTGGATTCCTTTTAGTTTGTCTTTGTTGCGCACCAAGAAGCCGGAGAGTCCTCCAGAAGTATTGCTGTTGACAATTGCGTCCCGGTAGCCCGGGGAGGGGAGGAGCACTTTTTTTGCGTAGAAAATTCCCGCTTTGAGAAGGCTTACCTTGCCCCAAAATTCGTAGCCGTCCATATTGAAATCGCTGCGGGGAAGTCCGATTTTTTCGATTTCGTCTTCCGTAACGTGAAAATCGTAAGTAATATTGTGGACGGTAAAAAAAGAAGAAATTTTTCCGAAAGCTTCTTTGTAAACTGTTTTGGCGATCGGGGCAACGAGCGCTCCGCCCCAGTCTTGTCCGCAAAGGGCGTTCGGGGAAAAAGAAATAGCATCAGCGTAGGCAAGCGCAGAGGAGGCTAAGTAGGAGAACCTTAAATGGTTGTCGGGATAGGGTTGGCCGTTTTCGCCATAGACGTACGGTCTATTAAAATATTTGTCGAAACGGATATAGGTATAAAGAGGGTCTCTGCCTTTCCAAACTTCAAAAGGCATATTTCTCAGCTTTTCAACGCCTTTGAAAATGAGCTGATATTCTGAAATATCGCCTAAAAGGGATGGGTAGAAGGGGGCGCACGTCATCACTTCTGTCCCGAGCCTTGAAAAGGCTTGGGTGAGGTGGTTAACCGCTCCGGCGAGGGGGCTTGCCCTTTTCCATTCGCCCGCTTCCGGGCTTACGACTAGGAACTTCAAAACGCATCTCCAAAAAAAAATTTACTTATTGTGCCACTTTCCTATAAAGATATTTAATTAGATTACAAAATGATATTTTATTTGCTTGTTTTTTTATGGAGTACCATCAACAAGGGATGAACGATGAAAACTAGGCTTCTAATTGTAGTTTTGGCTGCAGCGGCAGTTCTTCTTGCCGGCTGCAAGGGCACAAATGAAAAGCGCGGCGATGAACACCTCCAGGCCGGCCGCTATCGCAATGCCATCAATTCTTACCTCGAAGCGAAGAGTAAGGGCAAGATTTCCGATGAATTTTACGACAATTTCTGCTTGGCTTTGATGAAAGCGGCTGAAGCAGAAGCGAAGAAAGATCCAATGAGCAGCCTTCTCGGCGGCTATTTCGAGCAGACCGTCAAGTTCCTAGGTGAAGTCAATTCCCCGGATGCAGCTGAAAAGATTGCAACCGCTATGGCAAACGTCGGTCAGAGCCAGGCCTCTGCCGATGCTGACCTCGGGACTACCCTCGATGGCTTCAACAAGATCGACTCCGCGATTTCTCTTGCAAAGCGATTGAATGCGAATGTCGCTTCTATTCAAGCTATTCGCACTCAGGCCGAAAATGCATATGTTTCCCGCGTCCTTCCAGAAGCGACGGATGAAGATGATCCGGTTGTTAAGGAATACAATCTCCTGAAGATCGAACTTATTGCTCCAAACAACGCTGCTCTTAAAGAAGCGATCAATAAGAGCCGTCTTGCAACTCGCGGCTATTTCCTTATTTTTGGCGACAACATCGGCGAAAAGGCTTCTCCACTGGTCGACAAGTGGGGATATGTGATGGCTTTCCCGACTCTCAACATTACGGCTTCCGGACTTACTGGCGAACTCCAGTTCTGGGCTTCGACAGGCAACAACACGGAACTCGAGGTTTCCAAGATCAAACTCGTTTCTACGAAGGGAGACGAAGTCATTGCTAAGCAGAGTGGTAGCGGTTGGTGCGAAGCGGAAGTTGTTGTTGGCAAGAAAGGCAATGAGAAGATCGAAAAGAAGAAAACTCCGTTTACAGGCAAGGGCAAGCTTATGAATGAGTTCCAGTGCTCTGTGAATGTGTCCTTTGCATACGGCGCCGGCTTTGTTCCAGATTATGTGGAATATAAGGATCAGTACGGTGTGGGACGCAAATATTTGGGTCAATGATTTCTGTTGAAGTAGACTTTTATAGAAGCGCTCTCCTTTTGGGGAGCGCTTTCTTTTGCATTTAAGGCAAAAAATGTGGAACAAGAAATGATTTTAGTGGTTTACGGCTTGTAGTTTTGTATTTTTGGGGTCGCATTTTATTTTCATAATTTCAACACGCAGGTCACCCCTTTTGTTCGCCCGAATCCTTGTTTTTGTGTTTGTTGTATCAGCGATCTCATTCGCCCAGCTGTTGGACGTTCCCGATGATTTTACGAAAGAAACTACAGTCCGCCATGTCCGCGCAGAAGGGACAGTGAATATGGATGAACGCTCTGTTCTGAACAGGGTGAGCGTCCGCGATGGCCAAGCCTTCCCGCCTTCCGTGTTTGCGGAAAAAGTGCAGAAGAGTGTTTCTTCGCTTTATGAAACGGGCTATTTTGATGATGTAACCGCCTGGGTCGACTATTTGAACGATGGCAAGGTAGATTTGATCTTCCGCGTAGTGGAGCTGCCCGCGCTGGATACTGTACTCCTTGAAGGTTATGATGAAATTTCCGAAGATGACCTGCGGCTCAAGCTTTCTCTCGTGAAGGGGCAGGTGTACAGCAAGAGCGCTTTGGAACGCGATCGTCAGAATTTGCTTTCCTACTACCGCTCCGAGGGTTACCTTCTTGCAGAAGTCGGGTTCCGCGAAATTCCTGTTTCCGAGCATGAAAATTCCATTACGTTCATCATCCGCGAAGGACCGAAGGTGCAAGTCGATTCTATTGTCATCAAGGGCAACGACCACGTTCCGGCTACCGAAATCACGGACCGCATGGTTACCAAGCGTACGCATTGGTGGGGTGACGGGGAATTCAAGGAAGCTATATTTGAAGCGGACCGCGATACCGTCCTCGATGCCGTTCGCCACTTCGGATATTTGGATGCGGAACTCAAGGAATATCGTGCGGAATACCTGCCGGATTCGACGTGTAATTTTTATTTGGGTCGAGTCGTTCCGAAGGACAAGAAACTGGATCTTCTCTATGCCCAGTTGAACGTTGCCATATCGGATACGGCGAATATTATGAACAAGCTCGCTGGCCGGACAGTGGAGAAGTCCTTGCATTATTACCGGGAGCATCGCAGGACTTTCGGACCCAAGGCCCAGGCTGTTCCTGTTCCGAAGGTAGCCGATGAAGAAACTGCGGTAGGTATTTTAAATGGCATCATTACTTACGAAGAGCTCCGCAAGGCTTGGATCAAGCACCTTCCTAAAAAATATTGGAAAAACTCGAAGGCAAATGAACTTTATAAGAAGCGGAACCGCAACCGCTATGAAGAGAAGTTGCTTACCCGCTATACTTTGGAAGAAACTTTCAGCGCTCTTACTCCTTATGACAGCGTTATCACATCCAGCTATGTGCGCATCTATATTACGATCAATGAAGGCCGCCGTTACTATGCGGGTTCCGTGCATTTTTCTGGAAATGAGGTGCTGAGCGATAAGGAACTCTCTTCCACGGTGCAGCTCGACAGCGGGGAAGTTTTCGACTACTATGCTTATGAAGCGACTAAGAAGGGTATCATTGATGCATACCGTGAAGATGGCTACCTGTTTGCTCAATATGATGAGACGAGAAACTTTGAAAACGATTCGGTGGTGAATCTGGACTACCATCTCCGCGAAGGTCTCCCGGCGCAGATCCACCGCGTGAATATTATGGGTAATACCAAGACCAAGGACAAGGTGATACGCCGTGAAGTGAGGCTCTTCCCGGGCGATACGTACCGCCAGTCTTTGTTGGAACGCAGTTTTCGCGAAATTATGCAGCTCAACTACTTCGATATGGTTTATCCGGACATTCAGGTCGTGGGCGATCAGCAAGTGGATTTGAATTTCAAGGTGCAGGAAAAGGAAGCGGGCACAGGACAGTTCAGTGCTGGCCTCGCATATAGCCAGAGCGATGGGCTTACCGGAACTCTCGGTGTATCCATTCCGAACTGCTGTATGGGTGATGGTCAGAATGCCTCCTTTAACATTGAATACGGCGAAGATAAGAAGAGCTATTCGGTGAGCTTCTCCGATCCGTGGTTTATGGATTATCCGCTTACTTTAGGTGCAAGTCTTAGTTATACGTGGTGGAATGAGGACGATGATCCTGATATTACCCGTTACGGAGGTAGCGTTTATGTGGGCAAGCGGCTTACTTGGCCGGACGATTATTTCTATGGACAGGTCGGTTACAGCTGGTTGATGAATAAGCAGGGCGATAACGTGGACGGAAGCCTTGTGCGCTATACCGGTATCGAATCGGCTCTCAACTTCAAGCTTATCCGCGATGACAAGAATTTGCCGCAATTCCCCACGGAAGGTTCTCGATATGTGCTTTCTGTGGAATGGGCAGATAATCTTCTCTTCAGCGACTTTGATTTTGTCAAGACTGATTTGACCGTCAAGTGGTGGTTCCCGCTGTTCCGCGATAAGCTTGCCCTTGCGCTTACAAACGAATATGGCGTTATCATCGGCGATCCGATTCAATACCGCACGCTTTATCAGATGGGCGGCGTGTTGGGTTACGATGGTATGATGCGCGGTTATAGTTCGGGTTCTATTGGCTACCGCCGCTTGGGCCGCAGCTTCCAGTATTTTGGTGCAGAACTCCAGTGGGGTATTGTGCCGAATACGTTCTACTTGCTTCCGCTCTTCTTTGATGCCGGCAATGTATTTGGAAAGCGCTATGATCCGGATGAAAAAGTTTCGAGGAGTCAGCCCAATCCTCTTACGGAATGGGATCCGTCTTCGCTCAAGCGCGATTTCGGCTTCGGTTTCCGGGTAGTGGTTCCGATGCTCGGCATTATCGGTTTTGATTTTGCTTGGCCTTTGGATCCGGGCGAGAGTTACTCCGGACTCCAGAAGACGAGCGTCGGTTCCATGGAATTCAACTTTGTCATTGGACAGGGATTCTGATGGAGACCTGTAAAAATGGCTTTTGTGCCTCCGCATTTGTTCATGCAACTCGGCAATGGGTATTCAAGGCTTGCTGCTTTCCTTTTGGGGAGGGATCTTTCCTTGGTCTCTGGAAATTTTTGCCGTTTTGCTACAGGAAAGAGGCATAACCTCTTGATCGGCTTTCTAATTTGTCCCAACGGTTATTTCCCCGACCTCAATCGGGATAAAATAATGGGATGAATTTCCTTTTCGTTTTATAAAGTAATCTTTAGAGGCGTCTTGATATGAAAACAAACTCTTTTCTTTTTCGTATTTTATTCTCTCTGCTGTTACTTTGTGCGTTCAGCGTTGCAGAGGATGGACTCCGCATTGCCCATGTGGATTCCAAACTTATTTTTAATGCTTACAAGGGCACGAAAAAGGCCCAAGAAGAATATGACCGCCAGGTGGCGAAGTGGGAACAGCAGGCGAACCTTCTTCAGAAGGAACTTGCGGCTATCAAGGAAAAGCTCGATAAGCAGTCCCTGATGCTTTCCGATGAGAAAAAGAAGGAACTTGAGGCGGATTACGCGAAAAAAGATACGGAACTCAAGGATTTTATCGACCGCGTCTATGGCCGGACAGGGGAACTCATCACGGAAAATGAAAAGGTCAGCGCTCCGATTATTCAGCTTATTAAAAAAGCTGTGAATGAGATTGCCCTCCAGGAAGGTTACGATATGGTTGTTGACCGGGCGACGGGAGCTGTGTTGTTCTGGAAGGACGAAAACGATCTTACGCAGAAAGTGATCGACTACTTGAATGCGAGATGAGGTTTAGAGGTACCCTTTAGTTAGAAGGCCCTATATTCCCGGACAAGTTTTCAAGATCGAGGCTACTGCAATCGTGCAGGGATGTTCGCGTGTGTTTTTTGCCTCCTTCGTTAGGATTTGTTCTTTTTGATATGCGGCTTTTGGCGAAGGAGAATGTGTCGGTCGGAGGTGTAGTGAGGCGAATTGATGGGTGCGTTTACAAAGCCGCATTGGATTTTTCGGACGGTCTTTTTGAGAGGAAGGAGCAGATTCGTTGCGTGTTGGTAAAATTATGGAGGCTTTGTCTTTATGGGGTGTGAAAAGCCTTTCTTGTCGGGTTTGCCGGTTGCAAGCTTTGGAATGATGCCGCATCATAATTCAGTACCTTTTCAAAATTTTACGGATCTGATAGGAGCGAAATCGATCGCAAAAACGTCTATATGATAGATAGGGCATTCTGCTCTTTTGCATTTTTCCGCTTTTGCGGGAAGGATTCCTATGGATAGGAAAACGATGAATCAGTCAAGGACGCCCCAGGAAATTCTGAATCGGATGGACTTGCAGAAGTTGCGCGCGCTCAAGCGATTGAAGAAAGCGGATGAGATCGCGGAGATGTTCCGCAGATGTGTTCCCGGATTCAAGGAGGCCCGAGAATTGGGTGCAGGTACTGCTTCAGTGAAAGGAAAAAACACATAAGACGCATGGTGGTTGTTTTTAGAACGCTCTCTGAGATTTTGTTTTTTCCGAACTTTGTCTATGGTAACCTTTAAATATTCATTTACTACAAAAATGGCTGTGTCTCGTTTTGAGTGCATCCTATGGTGTTGCTGATTTTCCGATGGAACCATTATGCGATGCTGTACCAAGGCTTTTTCATTATCCTGCCGAGTTCCCTCGCGGGCTCGAATCTCGACTTCAGCAACCATAACCAAGCTTCACCCTAGGCGCTAGATCCCTGATACAGGACTTATGCTTGAAAAAGTACAGGTGGTATCATTCCTTCTCGACGGAGTTCGTAGGCCGGATAGGTGTTTTGTCCTTGCTATCGACGCTTAGCGGAAACTTCGAGTCGAGAGAAAAATTGATGTGGATGTCCAGACGCTTTTTGACCACATTGAATTCTACGGAGACGACCTTCTATGGCTGGGCTACGTCTAGGGTGAGAGGGATCAATCTTAATGTTTAGAAGTTTCCCAAAGGAATTAATAGATTATTTTTGTAGCGTGTAAAGAATTTTGTTGCTGATTACCTTGAAGCGGATGATGGATTACTTTATACTAAAACGGACGTTTTGCTTGAAATCTGTTATAAATGGAGGAACGATATTGTATGAGAAAAAATATTTTTGTATTGCTTTTTTCAATGCTTTTTATTTGTGCATGTGGTACAAGTAGCTCTGGTAGTGATGATTCGCTTGATTTGAAATCTTCCGCTGACGGATGGGAACTCTCTTCAAGTAACGTATCTTGCTCAAGTAACGAATTCGGATTTAGCAGTTCGTCCTTTGCGCTCAGTTCCAGTGAAGCTTTTTTTGAGGATGAGAGAGACCATAATGTATATAAAATAACAACAATTGGAACTCAGACGTGGATGGCGGAAAATTTAAGGTATGAGGTGGAAAACAGTGCTTGCTATGCTTCTAGTGCAGATTCCTGTAAAAAATATGGGCGGAATTATACATGGTGTGACGCAATGAATGTAAGCTCGGTATATCAGTATTCTTATTTCGGATATTATATGGTGCGCCCGCATCAAGGCATTTGTCCGGTCGGGTGGCATGTTCCTGATTCTACGGAATGGAATCTATTGATATCATATGTTGATGATAAAAATGGTGAAGAATCCGTAGGCAATAGCTTGAAATCGAAGACTGGCTGGGCTGAAGGTCTTGCCGGTTCAGATATGTTTGGATTCAGTGCGATTGCTGCCGCATCGGTAAGTGCTTACAGTCAATTTAATGAAAACTATACTACATTCATTAGTAGTTCCGACTATTCCGGTTCCACAGGGTTCCATGCGTATCAGCTAAGTGATGATATGGAAGCGTTTGGGCAAAGTAAAGGAGATACTTATTATTTCTATTTGCGTTGCCTCAAGGATGAATGATTTTTAGCCAAAAGAAACCCGTGCTCTGCGAGGGGTTTCCGTATTCTATAGCTATGCTTGGAGTATAGTAAAATTCCGGGTGATGGATGGAGAGGTCCGCTTTTATGTCCGCGAGGGGTGATCTGGCGTCTTTGCAAATGGAAACACGGATAATTCAGGGTAACGTCCAGAAGGATCACGTCCTCTTGGTTCTTGAAATACCACCGAATCAGAGCGTGAGCTTTGTGGTCAGCTTCTTGAAAGGCCGGAGCGCAATAAAGATATTCGAACGTCACACAAGCTTCTTTCAAGGAATAGACTCGTTTCAGGCGCTCGTTCAACCGAAACGCCAAGAACTGCAAGGCAGAGAAAAGACTAGAAGTCAAACCCCCTTTTCACTTTTTTCGAAGTAGTTGCAAAAATACAGGTTGCAAAAAAGCTACTAAAATTTAAATAAAATAAAATTTAAAACTGAAAGTACCCTGAAAAATATTTTAAATTGAATTTGAATCCAGAAGTTATTTTCTTCAATGGAGTTCAAGATGACCTTCTTGCAATCAAGACGAAACGACTCGGAGCAAAACAATACAGAAAGCAATGCGGTTGCCCTTGCGGACTATTCCGCAAATAGTGTCAATTTGCAAAAGAAGGCCGACTTGACAGGGACCGCGCAACGCAAGCCGAATCTTACGGGACTTCCCGACAGCCTAAAAAGCGGCGTAGAAAACCTTTCCGGCTATTCGATGGATAACGTACGCGTACACTACAACTCCTCCAAACCAGCCACGGTCCAAGCGCTCGCCTACACACAAGGAACTGATATTCACGTGGCCCCCGGGCAGGAACAGCACCTGCCCCACGAGGCGTGGCATGTTGCACAGCAGATGGCAGGCCGGGTACAGCCTACCACAAACGTCAACGGGATGCCGGTAAATGACAATACGGGTCTTGAACATGAAGCGGACGTAATGGGGACGAGGGCGGTGCAAAGAAAGTGTGAATTTGTACAAGCGGAGAATACGAAAGAAAATGGGGGGAGGGAGGTTGGTAATTCTGCTGCACAAAAGCAGAGCGGTAGTGATGCTGCTTTTCAGTTTGTTGATAATCGTGCTTATACAAAATCGATACGAAGTTTGATGCAATTAATACGGAGTGATGAAAATCCTATTCAGCGTAAAAGTCTTGCTCAAGCAGGAAAGGACAGTGGGCTTAACGAACTTGGTAACAAGCGTATTAACAATGTTCAAGATGGGCCAACCGTAGGTAGGTTGTATGGTAAAAACGCTGACGATGCAACCACGAAACCTAAGGCGCTTGTCAATGCAGCAACAGAAGCGGGGGGTATTGGGGCGCGTGTTGAAAATGAAATTTTTATGAGTAAGCAGAAAGTTGAGGATGGTATTGTTAAAGGTTTTGTACATAGGAAGTTTTCTCAATTTAAAAATAAGGCCAAAGAATTAAACACTACCGATGTAGTTACTGTTGTAAATGCGCTTAATTTGAATGGCGAACTCGCTGCAATGGGTATACCTCAAGGTGCCATTGGTTTGGATTGGACTTCTATATACAATGCAAAACAAGAAACCAAAGACTTTTTCAATAAGAAAGATCCTAGCAACCCCAAAACCGTCACTTACTTAGAATTTCATAAGGACCCACATATTGATGAAACTATCAGACATTGGGTCTATTATAAAGTAGAAAGTAATTTGTTTTCTCACGAAAAAAATCTTAATTTTTTAGATCCTTTCACAGTGAGATTGCATTCTAAATACGGTAATGCTGATGGTGAAATTAATCTTGATTACCAATTTGCACATGACTGGCCCGGTTATATCGTGAAGATCGATTGCAAAGGGGGTGATGCATTTGATTCGGAAATGTCATTAAATCATGCTGGAGGGGGAACGGGGATACCGGATACCTATAGTAATGTCCACGATACAACTGTGGATGCACGGCTTACGGGAATGTTAGATTTAAATGCAAGTGATACAAAAATCGCCAATGAAAAGAAAATAGATGCATATGCAAGAATTGCTGGAGAAGGATCAAGATGGATAGCTATTCGTGAACATATGGGTAACTTACAAAACAGCTCAAGATTTTATATTTATCACCCTGATGATATCACATTAGATCCAGAGGCCGATCGAAGAGTTATATGTGTTACCTTCAATACCCTTTGGCTATCTTGGGAGCCTGCATTCAATAAAAAATACAATATTAGCAATGCGGATTTCGCTTTGAAATTACAGAATTCAAACAATTGGGCAGGTGAAGGAAAAATTACGAATTTGCACAAAAGAGATATGGTTGGAAAAGATAAGTATGTAGGAACCTAAAGTCATGAAAAAAAAGGCCGTTAGTGATATGGGACGGTTAGGCACATCTTTCCGACCACGCCACGATCACGATTTCCTGATCTTTGCCAATTTCCGTTCCTCTTCCGAGAGACCCTAAAGAGCCCATCCACGATTTTGGCTTCCAGGGGCTTTATGTCTGCGCCCAGATTTTCGGTTTTCGCGCGAGGATTTGTTCCGCGAGGGAATCTTGCTCGTCGATGGTTTCGGCGTTTTTGAGGTGGATGCGGGACTTCTGTAGAAATCGAGAGCTTTTTTGGATTTTGGTGCTTTTTGTTGGCGGAGGGGGAGGCTTCCCCCCCACTAAAAAGGATGCAGGTTTGTTTGCGTTATGGAGATTTCGCTCGCGGGAGGATTCTTGCTTTGGGAACCGCTTTTAGATCTGCATTGCCTTTCGCCATTTTTCCTTTCGCCAGCGGAGAAAGAATACGATGGGAAAGCTCGAATAGGTGCAGACGACTACTAACCAGCAATATTGCGGCGGAAATTTTATCACGTAGGCGGCTATCCAGAGGAGAAGCGTACAAGTCCAGTTCATCGCGGACATTGCAAACATTACCCAGATGGTGTCGCCTGCTCCGCGGAGCGCTCCGCCATAAATTACGAGCAGTACTTCGATAGTGACATAGATGGCGGCGATC
>Ga0172378_10005330_pt1 | contig 12005 bp, 9 predicted proteins | sample GrowelOW332metaG_FD_119755 | JGI IMG/M metagenome (GOLD analysis project Ga0172378, IMG submission 119755) | Groundwater microbial communities from an aquifer near a municipal landfill in Southern Ontario, Canada - Pumphouse #3_1 metaG | ecosystem: Environmental > Aquatic > Deep subsurface >... | reverse complement strand
TTGGTTTACCGATTCCACCTTACATTCCTGAGTACGCTTAAGACTTAGGATCTATTGGGAGCAATCCCGTGCAGGTTCAATTCCTGTTCAGTGCACCAAAATTATATGAATGGAGGCCCGGTATGGTCATATCAAAAATGAAAAAGTTCTTTTGTCTATTGCTTGTTGGATTATCCCTTCTTCTTGCACCGCTTCATCAGCGTCCTCAGTTAGCGAGCCTAACGAAATAGCCAGCATCAATGAAGACGCTTTGTATTCCCAAAGCCAAGACACATATCTCGTTCTCAATTCGCTCAAGCAAAATGATTTTTTGGCTTTGAATCGAAATTCCACTTTTGCTTACCCTCTTTACAGCGTTTCAGTGTCTTCGACAGAAAGCAGTTTATACAATTCTTCTTTCATAATCGTATCTAATCTCGTTCCTGGAAATAATGAGACGATATACAAATAATAGTTTCTCAACGCATAGGACTATATGAAACCGCCCGGAAAGGCCCCAAAACGCCATTCCAAGGCCCCTTCCCCCTCCACGGTCCCCCTCGGAGGGGGCTTTTCTTGCCGCGGATGGCGGAAAGCGCGCCGGAAATCGCTCATTTTCCGACCGAAAACCATTGAAATATAGGCTAGTTTATGATAGTATTAGCCTATATAGAAAGAGGCATTGGAAATGGCGATACCGAAGGAAGTGCTGGGAGTCGAGAGGCCGAGGAACACCGTCGTGTATTCGTATGGGAAGGACGGGTCGAAATACGCGGTCAAGAAGAGGGTGGGGTGCAAGAGGGTGGGCGGAAGGAACCTCCCGGTCAACGGCCCCACCATAGGCCACATAGTCGCAGGAAGGTTCGTCGCCATCGAGGAGAAAAGCGAGAAGCCCGGCCCCGACCTCAAGGACTGGGCCAACGCCTCTTTGGCGGACTCCCTCTTCCGCGACGTCCTGGATCAGCTGAGGGAGGAATACGACGAGCCCACGTCGGAGAAGATATACGCCGCATCGATCCTGCGGGTCATCTACCCAGACATCGCGGACTACGAGCTCCAAGGAGCCTACCAGAACTCATGGCTGAGCGAGCTCTACCCCGGCGTCGCCCTGTCCAAGAACACGGTCTCCACCCTGTGGGATTCCCTGGGCAAAAAGTACTCGAAGATCATCTCCTTCATGAGGTCGAGGGCGGGGAGGGTCTCGATGGACTCGAGGCTTCTGCTGGACGGCACCCTAAAAAGCGACGAAAGCAAGGTGAATTCCCTCTCCGACTTCTCGAGGAAGGCCAGGATGAAGGGGAGCCGCGACATATCGGTGCTTTTTGCCTTCGACCTGGACAGAAGGGAGCCGGTCTGCTCGATGTGCTACCCCGGCAACATGCTGGACGTCACCTCCTACGCCGACTTCGTCAGGAAATGCGGCGTCACCAAGGGCGTGATAGTCGCCGACAAGGGGTTCCCGAGCTCGGCGGCGGAGGAGGAGTTCGAGAAGAACCCGGGCCTGCATTTCCTCAACCCCATAAAAAGGAACTCAAAAGCCATAGAAGCCAATTCCATGCTCGAATTCGAAAGCGTCCTCCCGAAGCACGACGGGATCCTGTCCAAGAAGGCGAGATCAGGGAGGAAATGGCTGTATTCCTACAGGGACGTGGGCCTCGCCGCCAAGGAGGAGTCCGATTACGTGGCCAGGGCGAAGAAATCCGGGGAATACGACGACAAAGAGCTGAAGGAAAGGAGGGAGTCCTTCGGGACGATGGTGCTGGAGAGCGACCTCGAGATGACCGCCGAGCAGGCCTACGATGCCTATTCAAAGAGATGGGAGATAGAGATCGTCATGCGTTACTACAAGCACGCGTGCGGCTTCGACGAGACCAGGGTCCACGGAGACTATTCCGTCTATGGGAGCGAGTTCTGCGATTTCCTCTCCACCATACTTACCTTCAGGCTCCTCAAGGCGTTCGAGACATCGGGCGCGTCGGAGGGATACACCTACGGGCGCATAATCAAGAAGCTCGAGAGGGCCAAGAAGATAAAAATATCGGCCAGATCAGATTGGGAGCTGGTGAGGACGAACCCATCGGACGTCGAAATGCTCAAATCCCTGGGCCTATTGCCGAAGGATCCGGAGCAGCCGAAGAGGAAGCGCGGGAGGCCCCGGAAAATCGCTGCATAGTCTAACGGATTGGGAAAGTATTAGTTAATTAAGGCGGGATTTACCGTTGAAATTGATGATTTTGGTAGTGGCTACAGTTCGCTTAATGCCCTTAAAGACGTCAAGGCCTCAATACTGAAACTCGATATGCGTTTCTTTGAAAGATGCGCCGATGAAACTAGGGCGGCCACCATCGTGCAGTTGTTCGGTAAGGCTTGCTAAGTGGCTAGGAATGGACGTCATTGCCGAGGGCGTAGAAACTAAGCCTGAGGCGGACTTCCTGAAGTCGATTGGCTGCTTCTTTATCCAAGGATTCCTTTATTCTAAGCCTCTCCCGGTAGACGAATATGAGAAGCTTCTTAGCAATGTTAAATCCAAGAAGTTAGGGAAATCTCCTTCATCTGTCAATTACCGGGCCGCCACCATAAGCGATCCAAGTTCATTCGATACCTGGGTTTATAAGACTAAAGCGGGACCGGCTTGTATTCTTGAGCTTAAGAATGATGTCGTAGAAGTCTTAAGGGTAAACGACGCTTACGTGGAGGCGCTTTCGAAAATCAATGTGGCGGTTGAGAACGTATTACGTCTTAACTGGCTAGCCTATTTTGATGATGAAACAAAGAAAAAGTTCCCATCCATTCAGAAGAGAATCTTGTCAGGCGAGATGGATGTAGAAAGTGACCTCGTTTTCATCGACATGCCTAATTGCCCACCTAAGGTTTTGATTAAATCCAAGCAAACTCTTTTGGCAAAAGGGCCTGATTCAATAATTCTTTATTGCGCGGTTGAGTTCTTCCTTCCTTAGACCGGAATCCCTGCAAAAGGGCTCTACAATTAATAGTATTAGCAAATTATCATGTTAGTTTGCCCGAATTTATTCATCGCGAAGTGGGATATTTTCATTCTCTTTTCATCTTTTTTCAAACCAATATCGCCTTTTTATGCTAAACTATAGCCAATTCGTTACATAGGAATTTAAGGGAGGGTATATGCCTGAGCCACAAGTGCTAAATAAGAACGGAAATTTCTCCTCATCTTCGCTGGAGGCCTTAAGCTACCTTCTAATCGATAACAATCAATCAGCCATTTTCGAAACAGACTTAAAGGGTGATGTGCTCGCTAACCCCCTTCGTTTCCTTTTTCAGAATTTTTCTTATGTGGGATTAGAGGAAGTTACTAATCTTGCAGGCCTTATTTCGCACATTGATCCAAAGAGCGAAATCTGCGAGGTCAAAGGGGTTACGGCTTATCATAAAGAGGTTGAGAACGAACTCCGCAGTGATTTACGTAAGACCACGACTTATATTCCAATCAAAGTAGAAGGGGTTTGCCAGCCTTTTGAGCTTAAAATCGTCCGTTTATTTGAGCAAGGCACAATACTTGGAGTGCTAATGCTTCTTGACGAGAAGAGCTATAACATCGAAAAGCTTTATGCTGACAGTTACAAGGATCAGATGACGGGACTGTTTAATAAAAACGCCCTTGATTACCATTTCTCCAAGACTTTAGGCGATCATTATATAGGTTTTATGGATCTTGATGGTTTTAAAGCCTTCAATGATAAGTTATCTCATTCCACCGGTGACCAGATCCTTAAGGAAGTGGGGCAGAAGCTTATCTCCATCGCTGACCCCAACATTATTTTCTACCGCGTTGGTGGGGATGAATTTGGATTCATGACAAATCACGTTGGCTATGAAGGGGCGTGCGCAATAATAAAGAAGATTCAGGACGCCATATCTTCAATTCGTTTCTTTGATGTCAAACTGGTATTTTCTATCGGTTTTGCTTTCACAAGCGACTCCATCAAGGAATACACAATAAGAGACGCTTTGCTGCTTGCAGATTACGCGATGTATCTATCCAAGAAAACAAAAAGCGACAAAGTCCATTTCATTGATGAACCCACGGCAAAAGACATTATGGCCAAGGGAAACATCCAAGATACCATTGAGAAGATGTCGCGTGAAATCAAACGGTCTTCAGCTGATTAAGAAAAGAAAAAACGATCTGTTTGATAAAACGCCTATTTGATTCACTAGCTTAGCATAGACATATCATCATCAAATATTTTGCGATTCCGCGCTTCTTTTTGGACTTATCTAATTTTCGACAAAGAATCAAGTATGTCCATTAATGCATTTTTTGGGTTTATTTACTCTTTATAGGTGTTAGACTAAGGGTCGGAGAAAAATTGAATTAGAGAGCGCCGCTCATCCTTCATCTTGACGGTTTGCTAGGTAGCCATTAGTTATAAAGCCATTCCTGGCTTAGGTAATCTCCCTCCTATTATGAAATGTGAGTTGGGATTGCCTCGAAGGTTAGTAGCCCCCTAAGGCACTTCTCCCCAAAATTTCATACCAAAGGAGGAAAAAAGTATGAAAAAGACGTTAGTCGGTACTCTTTCGCTTTTCGCCATTCTCGGTCTAGTCGGATGCGGTGGCGGGACCACTTCTTCTTCAAGCAGTTCGGCTGCCACTTCTAGCAGCACTGTGCCAGCTTCTTCTAGCAGCGCGGAAGCTGGATACAAAGTTGCTGTCGTCACCGATGTTGGTCAGCTTATGGACGGTGGCTTCAACCAAGGCACTTATGAAGGCGCCAAGCAGTATGCCGAAGCCAATGGTCTCACCTACAAGTATTATCAGCCAGCCAATGGTTCAAACGCCACTGACAATGATCGTATCGCGGCCTACAATCTTGCCATTCAAAACGGTGCCCAGATTATCGTCGCCCCTGGATTCTTACAAGCCACTGCTATGCGCACTGTCGCCGTTGCCCACTCTGATGTGAAGTTCGTCTTCGTCGATGGATGGGCGCTAGCTGCTGATTCCGCCAATGACTTTGATTCGACCAAAGAGCATTTGGCTAATGTCACCGCTATCACTTACAAAGAGCAAGAAGCGGGATACTTCGCTGGATATGGAGCTGCTATGGAAGGATTCACCAAACTCGGTGGAACATTCGGTGGTGGTGGAACTAACCCAGCTTGCGAACGTTTCGCTTATGGCTATGTCCAAGGAATCGAAGCTGGTGCGGCCGCGAAAGGTGCCACTGATAAGCTTGAAGTAAAAGTTTCCTTCAAATATAGTTCAAGCTTCTCTGCTTCCACTGATCTTGCGACTCAGATTTCTTCTTGGTATAGCGCTGGAACTCAGGTCGTCTTCGCTTGCGGCGGATCAATGGTTAACTCCGTCATCGCTGCTGTTGGCAACTATACCGACCGTTATATCATTGGTGTTGACACCGATCAGGCTTCCTTAAGCGATCAGGTCATCACTTCTGCCACTAAAGGCCTTAATGCTTCTGTTCAGAAAATATTAGGCCAGTGGAAGGGTGGAGCCTGGGATACTGATTTAAAGGCTAAAGCCCAGAATCTTGGAGCTGCCGAAGATGCGACTGGTTTACCAACCGCTGATGGCTCTTGGAGATTTAAGACTTTCACCAAAGAACAATACAACGCTTTATTCAATTCTGTGAAGAATGGAACCGTCGTCCCTGATGGAACCGTTGCCACTGACATCAATGATGCCACCTGGTGGGCAAATGCAACCTCAAAGATGACTCACGTCACTGTCACTTTGGATAAATAGTCTATGACTTTAAAGGCTCTTGCCTCTAACGAAGCAAGGGCCTTTTATGCAATTGAAAGGACCTAATTATTATGGAAGAAGCAGCCCCGTTTGTAATTGAGATGAGGGATATCATAAAGGATTTTCCTGGTATTAGGGCCAATGATCATGTCACCCTTCAATTGAAAAAAGGTGAAATCCATGCGCTACTTGGAGAAAATGGCGCTGGGAAGTCTACTCTTATGAGCGTCCTTTTCGGCCTTTATCAGCCAACTTCTGGCTCTATATATAAAGACGGTAAGGAAGTTCATATAAAATCGCCTAATGATGCCAATGCCCTGCATATTGGCATGGTCCATCAGCATTTCAAGTTGGTAGAATGCTTCACTGTCCTCGATAACATCATTCTCGGAGATGAAGACAGCAAACTTGGCTTCGTTAAAAAGAAAGCGGCTCGGGTCAAATGCAACGAAATAATGAAGAAATACGGCCTTGAGGTTGACCTTGGCCGCCACGTAAGCGAGATTTCGGTTGGAATGCAGCAACGAGCTGAAATTCTCAAGATGCTTTACCGGGATAACGATATTCTTATTTTCGATGAGCCGACCGCTGTTCTCACCCCACAAGAGATTGAAAACCTAATGAAGACCATGAAACTCATGGCAAATGAGGGGAAGTCAATCCTCTTTATTTCCCATAAGCTCAATGAAATCATGGAAGTCAGCGACACTTGCACCGTCTTAAGAAAGGGAAAATGCATTGGAACCGTTGCCACGAAAGACACCGATGCCAAAAAGCTTGCTGAAATGATGGTCGGACGAGCTGTAAGTTTTACCGTCCCCAAAACTGATGCTAAACCTGGAAAAACAGTTCTTTCGGTAGCCCACCTTTTGATAAAGAACCCTGAAACCAGGAAAGACGAAGTAAAAGATGTCTCCTTTAGAGTAAGAGCAGGGGAGATTGTTTGTGTGGCCGGAATCGAAGGCAATGGACAAAGCAGTCTTGTGAATGGGATTACGGGGCTTATGCCACTTAAGAATGGCAAGATTGTCCTCAATGACGAAGATGTCACAAAAGAAAGCATTCATGAGAAGATCAAAAAAGGCATGTCCCACATTCCAGAAGACCGTCAGAAATATGGCCTGGTTCTCGACTATAACATTGAGCAAAACATAATCATCGAGCGTTACCGCGATGAGGAATTCGCTAAGAGGGGCTGGATTCTTTTCCGCAATATAACCTCCTATTCCGATTCTATGATAGACAAGTATGATATCCGTTCTTCACAGGGCTCTAAAACCATCACTAGGAGCATGTCTGGTGGCAATCAGCAAAAGGTTATTGTTGGCCGAGAGCTTGATAAGGAACACTCACTTCTTATCGCTGTTCAGCCAACTCGTGGACTTGATGTAGGGGCAGTTGAGGATATTCATAAGAAGATTATCGCTGATAGAGATGCAGGAAAGGCTGTACTTCTTATTTCTCTTGAGCTTGAAGAAGTAATGAATCTAGCTGATAAGATTCTTGTTATGTATAACGGAGAAATTGTGGGTTCATTTAATCCTAAAACCATCACCGTTCCTGAACTTGGACTCTATATGGCTGGTGCTAAGAGAATCAAGGTTGATGTAAATGGCGATCCTTTAGAGGGAGAAGAAAAAGACCGTGTCCCCAAGGACACACCTGTTACCATAAACGAGCCTATAGAAAACAAGTCAGCCAAGGAAGGCCCTAACGCCTCTAATGATTCAACTGGCGGAGCGGAACCTACCCCATCGAAGACGAATAAGAGAAAAGTCGTGATCATTGTAAGAGGAGGATCGAAGCATGGCAAAAACTGATGAGCTTTCTCGGAAGGTCAAGCTTCCTTATGAAGGTCTAAAGTCTATTGGATCTTCAATTATTTGTATTTTAATTGGCATTTTCATCGGCTTTATTATCATGGCCTTTTCGGCTATCTCTATCAAAGACGCCAACCCTTGGAAGGGCTTGGCTTACCTTTTCGCCGGTCCTTTTACCGCTCTAGATATGACCATGGATTTTGGGAACATGATCTTCTATACCGTTCCTCTAATCTTTACCTCATTAAGCGTCGCTGTGGCTTATAAAACAGGCTTATTCAACATTGGTGCCCCAGGACAGTTTCTTATTGGAACGATGTTTGCGCTTCTTGTGGCCCTCAATATCAACTGCGCCAATAATCCTGTAGCTGGGGTCTTCGTTTGGATTCTTGCCCTATTAGTTGCCGCGATTGGTGGGCTTCTTTGGGGATTAATCCCTGGATTCCTCAAGGGCTTCTTTGGAATTAATGAAGTCATTGTGACCATTATGACCAACTGGATTGCCGCCAATCTCTTTACACTAGTTTTCTCAAGCGATGGCCTTTCTCACTTGATTAATAAAGGGGATGGGAAATCAGGCTATCTTATTACCACAGCCGTTACAGGAACTGGGACTCCTGATTTAGGCTTAAAGGCTTTGACCCATAATTCATATTTGGATATTGGCATATTTATTGCCATTATCATTGCAATTCTTTGCTTTCTTTTGATGAATAAGACGACGCTTGGCTATTCCTTAAGAGCTTGTGGGCTTAATAAGTTCTCCGCCAAATACGCTGGCATGAGCGACCGTTTCAATGTCGTCTTCGTGATGGGACTAGCTGGCGCTTTAGCGGGCCTAGGCGGAGCTTTCTATTATCTTAACCCAGGCATCGAAATTGCCTTCCAATCTATTTATCAAAACCTTCCAGCCTATGGGTTTAGTGGCATTGCCGGAGCTTTCCTTGCTAACTGCAATCCGATAGGATGTATATTCGCAGCCCTCTTCATTAGGTATATAAACGCTTCAGGAACAAACCTTGCAAGCTGCGGATATAACCAATACTTCGCTGACATTATCATTGCAGTCATAATTTATCTCTCTGGCTTTACTAGCTTCTTCAAAGGCCTCTTCCCCTCCGCTTGGAAGAACATCAAAAAGCTTTTTACACCAAAGAAACCGCCTGTGCCTGATTCCGTTAATTCCACCGAACATGGGAGGCTAGACAAATGAACATCACATTTATTCTTCAGGCGACGATTTTGGCTATGATTCCATTGATGCTAGGAGCTTTAGCTGGAGCTTTCTCAGAGCATTCAGGCATCATTAACCTCGGCCTAGATGGCGAAATGATTATCGGTGCCTTTGTCGGCTGTATCTTTTGCCGAGGGCTTATTGAATCAGGAGCTTTTGTGAAGAACTCCCAGTGGCTATATATTTTGGCCATGATCATTGCCGCTTTAGCAGGAGCTGTCTTCTCGCTGTTATTATCCTTCTCAGCAATCAAGATGAAAGCGGATCAGACAATTGGCGGTACGGCCATCAATATGCTTGCCCCAGCTCTAGTCCTTACTTTCGGGTTACTCTTCTTCAATGGAGAGCGAATCCCTTCAAAAGCCATGTTTCAGCTTAACTACAGCACCTATTCCAACAAGGATTTCGGGGCTGCCGTCAAAGCAAATGGCATCTTAAAATTCTTCTTCAACGAGGTTTATATCTCAACTTACATTGTGATTGTCTTATTCATTATCCTCTCCATTTGGCTCTATAAGAGCAAAACAGGAACGCATTTAAGGGCTTGTGGCGAACATCCTCAGGCTGCCGCGAGCGTTGGCATTAACGTCATTAAGATGAGATATCTTGGTGCCACCCTCTCTGGCGCCATGGCGGGTCTTGCCGGATTCATCTATATCGCCACCCAAACAGGCACGGAGGCCGAGTCGAACGTAGGGGGCTTAGGATTCTTAGCCCTTGCCATTATGATCTTCGGCAACTGGAAGCCTCTTTGGATTGCCCTTGGTTCTATCCTCTTTGGCTTTGTGAGATGCTTAAGCGTCATCTACACTTCGATTCCATTCTTGGCCGCCTTGCCTCTTCCTTCTTATTTCTACGGCATGCTGCCATACATCATTGTGCTTATAGTCCTTGTCATCACCCGCAAAAAATCAGGTTGTCCGAAAGCCGAAGGCATACCTTACGAGATAGGCGAACGTTAAAGGAAAAACTAAGCAAAAAGACAAAAGCATCCACGAACGGATGCTTTTTTGATGAATTTTGGAAGAAATCTAGACTACTTTTATGTCTCTTATGCTGACATCATTGCCAGTTACAAGATATGTGTCTTCTGAGCCACAGTTTGGGCAAGTCCGGCCAAGAGTGGTGTGGTAAGTCTTCTTGCACTTATTGCAGTATGAGACTCCCTCAATAACGACGAGATTTAGCTTACATTCTTTCATGTGCTTGGTCTTTTTGATGGCCCAGTCATAGCACTCCCTATAGTAGGAGGGGACAATCGAAGAGACCTCTCCCACCTCAAGGGTCAATCCTAAAACTTTATTCGCGTTGTTCTTTTCGGCTAAGGCTTCGACTTGATCGATCACATAGAAGACGATTCCAAGCTCATGCATGGTCGTTAGTGACGGCGTTACCAGTGTATGGCTTAGTCTTCTTATCGGCTTTATGGGCTTTGTTATAGGCTTTGCGTTTCTTCCTCATGGCTTTGGCCTCAGCTGAATGAGAATTGGCCATGATCTTGAAGCCACGTTTTAAAGCGTAAGGGAGCATGCCCTTGATCTTATCTTCGCCAGCCCTCATATCAGTGTTCTCTGGCTGGTCACGGACGAGGTGAATGGCATCGAATTCGCAGCGTGTCGTGCAGATTCCACATCCTATGCACTTATGAGGATCAACAACAGAAGCGCCACAGCTTAGGCAGCGTCCGGTCTCCGCCTTTACTTGCTCCTCAGTGAAGGTCTTATGGGCATCTTTAAAGGAATGCTTGTAGTCGATCTTTTCATCCATCCCTTCTTCTTGCCGCCCAATCTTATCGTAATCGGGGTAAGAGAGATCGTCTTTGTTTAGAGGCGTGAAGACGTGACGTGATAAAGCGGTGGTCTTACTAGCGCCGTCTCTTACATGGCGCGCAAGGGAGTCAGCCACAAAATGGCCTGCCGCAATGGCATCAATCACAAACTTCGGTCCAGTGAAAACGTCTCCGCCAACATAAATATCAGGATCAGCGGTCTCATATGTTAGCTTGTCGGCGATAGGATAATTGCCATGCCAGAAGGTGACTTTGCTTCCTTCGAGGAGTTTGCCCCATTCGATGGCTTGGCCAATGGCGAAGACGATACGGTCCGCTTTGACGGTGATGGTCTCTTCTTCGTTATATAAAGGCGAGAATTTCTTAGTCTCAGGATCAATGGTTCTGGTGCAGCGTTTCATGACGAGCCCCGTGACCTTTCCATCTTTCGAAACGAGGACTTCTTTTGGCCCCCAGGAATTGTTGATGGAGATTCCTTCTTCTAGGGATTCGGCGATCTCGTCTTTGCTAGCTAGCATTTCTTTGTCGGATTCTAGGCAGTACATCGAGACTTTCTTGGAGCCTAGACGCGAAGCGGTCCTCGCGCAGTCAACCGCAACGTTGCCGCCACCAATAACTACTACATCTCCTTCGAATTTCTCTTTTTGGTGATCGAAAGCGTGTTTCAAATAATCAACGGCGATGAATGTTTCTTTGGCATTGTCATTAGGAACATTAGGACGTTTGCCACCTTGACAACCAATGGCCACATAGAAAGCCTTATATCCTTGCTTCTTCAGCTCTTCGATTGTGATGTCCTTGCCAACTTCAACGCCGGTTTTGATTTCAACGCCTAAGGATTTGATGACTTCGATTTCTGCATCGATGACATCCTTTTCGAGTTTGTAGCTAGGAATGCCATACATTAGCATTCCGCCCGCCTTCTCGTTCTTTTCGAAAATAGTGGGGGTGAAGCCCATGACGGCAAGGTAGTAAGCAGCCGATAACCCTGCAGGACCCGCCCCAATGATAGCGATTTTCTCATCGAAGTGCTCATAGACGGAGGCTACGACTTTCTTTGGGGTGTAGCGAGTCTCAGCCTTGAGATCGAAATCAGCCACGAATTTTTTGACTGCGTCAATGGAGACTGCTTGGTCAATCGTCCCCCTAGTGCAAGCTTCTTCGCAGCGTTTATTGCAAACGCGTCCGCAGACGGCAGGAAGTGGGTTCTGGGTCTTGATTAAGGCCAAAGCCTCTTGGTATTTTCCTTCATGCGCTAACTTTAAATAACCTTGTACTGGAACGTGGGCTGGGCAAGCCGCTTTGCAAGGAGCGGTGCCAGACTCATAAGTGTCGCTGAGCCTTGGGGTGTCGCGGTAATTCTCATCCCAAGCGTATTTCCCCCACTTGATGGCGTCAGGGAGAGGGGCTTGTGGATAAGCCACTGGAGTATGGTCTTTGT
>Ga0172378_10005328_pt1 | contig 12006 bp, 10 predicted proteins | sample GrowelOW332metaG_FD_119755 | JGI IMG/M metagenome (GOLD analysis project Ga0172378, IMG submission 119755) | Groundwater microbial communities from an aquifer near a municipal landfill in Southern Ontario, Canada - Pumphouse #3_1 metaG | ecosystem: Environmental > Aquatic > Deep subsurface >... | reverse complement strand
TGTGCAAATATGCCATCTGCTCATCAAAATCTTTAGGTGAAACACTATAAATATCATTTGCGTTCTCTACGCGGTGGTAAGCAAAAATTGGTACGCTGTTATTACAAAAATCCCTAAAATCTTTATACAAAAACCCCACCACTGCTAAAACAACTAAAACTAATACTACTTTAAGAGAAATAAAATGCTTACTACTCAATTTTCGTCCATCCCCATTTCTAGAGCTATCTGCTCTATTTTTTTTAGTCTATGATTAAAACCAGACTTGCCTATGTTTCCCTCAGCCATAGAAGCTAATTCTGCCACTGATGCTTCTGGATGAGCTAAACGCAAATCCGCTGTTTCTTTCAACAATGGAGACAAACTGTATAAACCGCTAGTTTTATCAATATATCTTATACAGGCAATTTGGTGAACTGCCGCTTGCACAATTTTACTCAAATTTGCCGTCTCACAATTTACTAGGCGATTAACCTTATTACGCATTTCTTTGACAATACGAATATTCTCAAATTCCAGTAGCGAATGATGTGCCCCGATTACAGAAAGAAATCCTGTAATTGCGTTGCCTTCCTTGAGATAGACAATGTAGTCATTTTTACGATCAGTCATTTTTGCCGGCAAAGAAAAACCATGCATTACTTTTTGTATAAGTATTGCTAAATCCTCATTGTCAGTAACCAGCTCCAAATGATAGTCGCTAACTGGTTTGCTCACAGAACCCCCGGCCAAAAATATGCCCCGTAAAAATGCCTTACGGCAACAAGGTTTACCTAATAACTTCAACCGGCCTTCTTCCGGCATAGCCAAAAGTTGCAATTCACTCAAGGCCTTACTGGCTTCAGCAGAAGGCATTACTTGTACCTGATATCTATTATTCTTTTTTAAACGACGAGACCGCGTTATCACAACTTCTGTCTGCACACTGAAGTTGCTTTTTAACAAGCGTAGAACTCGTCTAGCTAGTGCAGCGTTCTCTGTAGCAAAATGGATACCTACGCCCCTACCTTTCAAAGACACAGATCCGCTCATGCGCAAAAGCCCAAATAATTCAGCTTTTTCGCAACAAGCAATTTCACTTTCAATACGCGCTACTTCATTTTTTACATCATTTGAAAATGACACGCTTTTTATTCTCCGTCTATGTTTTTTTGTAAATCTTGAATAGTCTGTCTAGCAAAGAAATAATCGAAATACTGTATTCCTCTTCCAAACAAACGCAAACGATAAATCAAGGTTATAATCGTCTTGGCTAATTTAATAGGATTGTGCCGAACCATATTACTATCATTTAGAAGTCTTGCCGGCACAGCATCAATACCTAAAGCTTCAATTTTTTCCACATCAGGAGCCACCGGAGATGCTCCCTCTTTTTCATATTCTGCAATTTGTTTAGGGCTAGCTTCTTGTTCATTGACAATTACATAATCTAAACATTGCACTCCCATATGGTCTATTATTGTCTTTACATGATCATAGGCACCAAAGCCGTCTGTTTCTCCCGGCTGCGTCATAACATTGCAAACATAAATTTTAACAGCCTTAGAATTAATTACTGCCTCTTTTATGCCCGGCACAATTAAACTAGCAATAACACTAGTATACAAACTGCCTGGTCCTAAAATAATCGCATCAGCTTTCATGATAGCATTGACAGCACTTTGTGATGCCTTGGGGTTTTCAGGTTCTGTCATAAGCCGTTTAATACGTTTTTTGCTATCTGTAATAGAGGACTCTCCTACTACTATTGACCCATCTTCCATCTCTGCTTTTAACTGTAAGTCATCAGATGAAGACGGCCATACATGTCCACGTACTTTTAGTATATCACAAATTGCAGTCAAACCATCTTCAATATTTCCCTCTATATCAGTCATAGCGGCAATAAATAAATTGCCCAAATTATGTCCTTCTATGGAAGTATTAGTTTTAAAACGATACTGCAAAACTTTTTCCATTAGCGGTTCTGTATCTGCTAGCGCAATAAGACAATTGCGCATGTCTCCCGGAGGAACCATGCCCATTTCTTTGCGTAAACGGCCTGAGGACCCACCGTCGTCTCCTGTAGTAACTACAGCAGTACAATTTCCTGTAATATGTTTTATACCACGCAACAGGACGGATAATCCTGTTCCACCGCCAATAACTGCAACTAGTGGTCCTTTGTTTAGTTTGCGTTGAGTGAAAATCAGTTCCCTTAAAGGTTCCTTTTCACCTGGCATTACTGAATCCATAATTGTCTTTATTATTTTACGTGTCGCAAAAGTCATACACATAACACCGACTATAACAGCAACAATTCCCATCAAACTAACAATAGTCTGATAGTGAGCTCCTGTAACACTATACATTAAATTAAAAACAACTGCTTCAATAAAGCCTACAAATTGATAATTAAAAAATAAGGTAACACCTACGCCTACGAAAATAACGCCTAACGCAAAGAAAAATAACCAGCGTTTCAAGTTCATACCGGGATATAACCATTTAACCCAATTCATTTAGCAGCTCTCCCTTATTTTCGCAATAAATCTCTGTGCGTAACTTGCACACCGTAGCCAGCTTTTTGAATCCAAGTTCCTAAAACATTAGCTATATAAACAGATCTATGCCTTCCGCCCGTACAACCTATCCCCAGCATCAACTGGCTTTTCCCTTCTTTTACATATTGAGGCAATAAGAACATTACTAAACTCTCTAATCGTTTAAGGAACTCTTTGGTAACCTCTTTGCTTTCAATAAAGTCCACTACGGCTCGGTCATTACCGCTTAAAGGTTTAAGTTCAGGAACATAAAACGGATTAGGCAAAAACCTTACATCAAATATCATGTCGCAATCCATGGGCATACCATGCTTAAACCCAAAAGATTGTACTACTATATTCATATGGGGTAAAGTACCCTCCGCACCGTATAAATCAATTATTTTTTCCCGCAAAGCAGAATTAACGGTGTTGGTTGTATCTATAATCATGGTAGCCTTAGCTCTAACCGCGCTCAATACAGCTCGTTCCCGTGCAATAGCATCACTTAACCCACCTTTGCCAATAAGTGGATGTCGGCGCCTAGATTCTTTATAGCGTTTAATTAAAGTAGCATCGGAAGCATCCAAAAAAAGCAGTTCATAGTTCACACTGTTTGCTTCTATTTTATCCAAGACGCCAATAAGTTCATCAAAAAAATTGCCTCCGCGAATATCCACGACTAAAGCTATTTGCTTGTTTTTGTTGCCTGCCTGCATGCAAAGTTCAATAAACTTAGGGATAAGTGCCGGTGGCAAATTATCCACGCAAAAATAGTTTAGATCTTCTAATGTCCGCATAACTTGTGTTTTACCAGCCCCGGACATTCCTGTAATAATTAAATTTCTTGAATTTTCCACGTTTTCGCCTCCTGCCCATATTTCAATTAATTATCAATTGTCATATTTAATATAGTATACTATTTTCTCTAGGCAAATGAAAGTGAAGTAGGATGAAAGCGAAGTGAAATAAAAGTGAAGTTAACTAATGGTTTTCCATTGAGATATCCGACTTTTTTTGGTAGAATGTATTTAGGATTTTGTTGTGAAAAATTAGGGAAGAGGTGTTAAACAATGAAACTAAAAAAGATTTGTGCTATCACGCTTGCCGGAATGATGTTATTTGCTGCTGGCTGTGGTAGCAATGGGGACAAAAAAAGCTCTACAAAAAAAGAACCTAGCAAAAAATTAGTAATGTATTGGGGCGCTCTTGAAGATTGGATGGTTAAAGATATTGCTGCTTTCGAAAAAGAAACCGGTATTAAAGTTGAGGCCGTCCGTATGAGTTCAGGCGAGGTTATTGGCCGCATTAAAGCCGAAAAAGCCAACCCCAAAGCTTCTCTCTGGTTTGGTGGGCCAGCTGACGGTCAAATTCAAGCTAAAGCTGATGGTTTGTTGGAAAAATATATTTCTCCTAATGCCAAAAAAATACCTAGTCAGTTCAAAGATCCTGATGGCTATTGGACCGGTGTTTACATTGGTTATTTAGGTTTTGCCTCTAATGAAAAATTGCTCAAGGAAAACGGTGTAGAAGCTCCTACAAGTTGGGCCGATTTGTTAAAACCTGAATTCAAAGGTCAAATTATTTCTGCAAATCCAGGTTCCTCAGGCACTGCTTATACTATGCTTGCCACGCTTGTGCAATTAAAAGGAGAAAAAGAAGGCCTTAAATATATGGCCGCTCTTGATAAACAAATGAAAAATTATCAAAAATCAGGCACAGCACCTGCTCGCTTAGCTGGTCAAGGTGAATGCATGGTCGGAATTACCTTTTTGCACGATGCTATTAAATATCGCGAAGAGGGAATGAAAGACTTAGTTTTAACCGCCCCCTCTGAAGGCACAGGCTATGAAGTTGGTGCAGTTTCTTTAATCAAAAATGGTCCTGATCAAGAAAATGCTAAGAAATTCATTGATTGGTGTTTGACTAAAAAAGCTCAAGAGATTGGTCAAACAGTCGGTTCCTATCAATTTTTGACAAATCCTGATGCTACTCCGCCTAAGCAAGCTGCAGAGCTTAATAACACTAAGTTGATTAAATATGATTTTGCTTGGGCAGGACAAAATCGTTCTGTTCTCGTGGAAAAATGGAACAAAGCAATTAAAGCATAACTGCTCAGGTAATTATAACCGAATGTTTAGCCGCTTATCGAATTGATAGGCGGCTTTCTTTCCAAAAATGACGGGAGAATAAATAATGCAAGAAAATAGGCCTAATCTGCTTTCGTTCAAATGGAATGAAATGCAAAAAATTTTGAGAGACCCTGTTCTTTTATTGACCATAATTATTGTTGGCCTCGCGTTAATTATTTTTATTGTTTGGCCATTATACGGTGTATTAGCACAAAGCTTTTTGAGTGATTCCGGTAATTTTACCTTTGAATACTATCAAGAATCCCTAAAACACTCCGAAAACATTCAAGTTTTATTAAACACTATTGGTCTTGGTTTATTTGTCAGTTTTTTTGCTACATCCATAGGGTTTCTATTTGCTTATGCTGATGCTTTTCTGAAAATAAAATACAAAAAACTTTTTAATATTATTGCTATCCTACCTATTATTTCTCCACCTTTTGCCCTAGCCATGTCTTTTATTATGCTTTTTGGTCAACAAGGTTTTATTAGTAAGGTAATTTTAGGTATAAAAAATTCTAATATTTATGGTTTTACCGGTCTAGCTACAGTGCAGATTCTTACTTTTTTCCCTATCGCGTATTTAGTTTTATCAGGACTTTTAAAACAAATCGATCCCTCTTTAGAAGAAGCAGCCCGTAATATGGGTGCTAGCCGTTGGCAAACTTTTAAGACAGTGCTTTTGCCATTGGTAATGCCTGGCATTGCCAACAGTTTCCTCCTTGTTTTTATACAAACAGTTGCTGACTTTGGTAATCCCATGGTCATAGGTGGTAATTTTAACACTATGGCAGCGCAAGTTTATTTGCAAGCCATGGGAAACTATGATATTAAAGGCGGTACTGCCTTAGCTACTGTTTTATTAACTCTTTCAATTCTCATGTTTGTTCTACAAAAATACTGGGTAGGAAATAAATCCTACGTTACTTTAACCGGTAAACCCTCACGAGTTCGTGAACTAATCAGCAACAAATTCAGCTTGTTTGCTATTGGGATTCCTTGTTTCCTTATTAGTGCTTTTATTCTTATTCTCTATGGATTAATTCCTTTAGGCAGCTTTGTTAATCTTTGGGGTATCGATTATACATTTACAACCAGACACTATCTTTATATTTGGAATATTGGTACAAAACCAATTATTGATACGACTATTTTATCTTTGATTTCTATGCCCATTACCGGCATACTAGGTATGATTATTGCCTATTTAATTGTTAGAAAGCGTTTTATAGGTCGTGGACTTATAGAATTCACTTCTCTTCTCTCCTTGGCAATTCCTGGCACTGTAATTGGTATGGGCTATGTTTTAGCTTACAATGAACCTCCCCTAATGCTAACAGGTACAGGTACAATTATTGTATTATCATTTATTTTTCGCAGTATGCCAGTAGGTATTCGTGCCGGTGTTGCTTCTTTACAACAAATCGATCCGGCAATTGAGGAAGCTGCTCAAGACCTAGGAGCTAATACATTTAAGGTATTTCATTCCGTCACTATTCCCCTCATAAAATCTGCCTTCTTCAGCGGCTTAGTCTACAGCTTCGTGCGTTCTATGACTGCCGTCAGTGCTGTTATTTTTCTAGTCTCGGCTAGTGTTAATCTCCTCACTGTGGCCATTATGTCACAAGTAGACGTTGGACGCTTAGGCGTTGCTGCTGCCTATTCCACCGTTCTTATTGGAATTGTTCTTTTCGTAGTAGGCATTTTAACCTTTTTATTAGGTAAAATTGGTGTCAATGTTTCTGAAGTACAAGGTTAGGGAGGAAAAAAATGGCAAAGACAAAAAGTGTGCAAGTAAAAGATTTAGAAAAAATATATTCCGGAAGTGAAGGCAAACAAGTCATTGCCGTTAATAAAGTATCCATTGATATTAATCCTGGCGAATTCGTTACTCTGCTTGGTCCTTCAGGTTGTGGCAAAACAACTATTTTACGCATGATTGCCGGATTTGAAATTCCTACCGGTGGCAGTATTTTTATCGGTGAAGACAATGTTAATAAACTGACTCCCGACAAACGTGATACCGCAATGGTTTTTCAAAGTTATGCGCTTTTTCCACATTTAAATCTCTTTAATAATATTGCCTATGGTTTGAAAATTAAAAATTTATCGAAAGCTGCTATAAAACAAAAAGTCAGCGATATTTTGACCTTGGTTGGTTTGGAAGGAATGGAAAATCGTGCCCCCAACCAGCTTTCAGGTGGACAACAGCAACGTGTAGCACTTGCTAGAGCTTTAGTAATGGAACCGGCTGTATTATTGTTTGATGAACCCTTATCCAACTTAGATGCTAAATTACGCGTTTATATGCGTAATGAAATTCACAAAATTCAACGTAAAGTCGGCATAACCAGCATCTACGTAACCCATGATCAATCAGAAGCCATGAGTCTTTCTGATAAAATTATCGTCATGCGACACGGCAACATTGAACAAATTGGTACACCTCGCGAAATTTATGCCTGTCCCGCTACCCCCTTTGTTGCTGATTTTATTGGTATTGCCAATATTGTCCCTGCCAAGGTTCTTGAGCGTAAAGACGGTATTACTACCATTAATCTTTTGGGCAGTATCTGCAGTAAGCCTTCTACTTGCCAAGTAGAAAGTGGTGATGATTGCAAAGTGGTCCTCCGCCCCGAAGGCTTAAGTCTCGGTCACAACGGAGAAATTAAGGCGGTTGTTATTAGCAGCATATTTATGGGAGAATCTCAAGACTATACAATAAGTGTACAGGGGCTTAGTCTGGAAGTAAAAGAATATAATCCCTGTAATAAAGAGGTATTTGCGGCTGGGTCAGAAATTTTTCTGTCCATAGATAAACTCTCTATGCACATATTAAAATAAGCATAAAAATAAAAAGGCAGTTGCTTCTTTAAAGAGGCAACTGTCTTTTTATTTTTATGCTTATAAATTTTAGTTAACCAAAATCTTATAAATCCTCTGGTACGCTAGCCTGCTCTGTCAAAATGCTATTAATAATCATAGCAACGCCGCTATTATCATTACTACCTGTTACAACTTTTGCCAAGCGCTTAATATTATCATTAGCATTTCCCATAGCTACTCCTATGCCTGCATTAGCTACCATTTCTGCATCATTGTTAGAATCGCCTATGCACATAATCTCCTTAGGATTTATTGCCCATTTTTCCCCCATGCGTTTAATAGCATTCCACTTACTTGTGTTAGGATCAACTATTTCCAAAAAATTTTTTTGCGAACTAGTAACATGTATCAAGTTACCAAAAGCAGCTTCCAAGTCCTTTTGCACTTTTTCGCACTGTCCATCTTTTGTCATTACTAAAAGTTTATGTGGTGCTTGTGGGAGTTGAAATAATTCCTCACCATGAACTTCAAACTGCACCCCAGCAAAAGTAGCATAATATCTTGCAAATTCACAATCTTCTCTTACCCATAAAGTATCGTTGATATAGGCGTGTATATAAACATTCCTAGATTGGCAAAAATTCGTAACTTTATTAGCTACAGTTATATTTACAGGCCAAGCTCCAACTTCTTCGCCTGACAAAGCTTCTTTCACCAACGCCCCGTTATACACAACCAAAGGAATATTCAAATTTAATTCCTTTGCATAGCGTTGCACTGAAGAAAACATCCTCCCTGTAGCAATAGTTACTTTTATTCCGGCCTTTGTCGCTGCAAAAATAGCCTCGACATTTTCTTTCGAAATCTTTCTTGCACTAGTTAGCAAAGTACCATCCATATCACAAGCAATTAGTTTAATACTCAAAATTTTTTCCTCACTTATCTTTTATAAAATAATTTATTGCCCAAGATATAAGGCAAAAAACTGATACAATATACGAAAATAATGTAGCATTTAAAACTGTATAGCCAGGCAATAATCTTACTATCACTATTACCGTTAACCCTGACCATATGGCGGCTACTATTCTACCAATCCACTTATGCGCAAAAAAATAATGAGCAAGGGTATGATAAATAGCCGTTAATAAACCAACTACCGCTGCGCCTAGTATTTGACCACCCAAAGTTACAACATGTATTGCTGATTCTATACCTAATAAAAGATATAATACTACACTTAAAATCACTGTCCGTAATAAAAATCCACACATATTCCTAAAACCCTCCGCTAACTATTATAACATACTAAAAAAAACTGCTCCGCTGATGTTAACTTAGCGGAACAGTTTTTACTTCGCTTTTATTCAGCAGGTGAAAACTGGTCTTTGCCTACGCCACAAACTGGGCAAACCCAATCTTCAGGAAGATCTGCAAATTTAGTCCCCGGTGCAATATTGTTATCTGGATCCCCATTTTCCTCGTCGTAAATGTATCCACAAACATCACATACAAACTTTTTCATTGAAATCACTCCTTTATTTTGATGCCTTGATTATAACATAAAAAATAATCGTTATCAATAAAATGTTATTTTATATTATCCTTTTTAGCTACTAAATCCATCCTAAAGAAATCATATAGTTTTTGAGCTATAGAATGGTTCATACCCTCTACTGCCGCCAGCTCCTCTAAAGTTGCGTGCTTGATTGCTTCCAAAGAAGCAAACCCTTTCCATAGAGCCTCTCTCCTCTTAGGCCCAATTCCCTCAATATGGTCAAGCACAGAGACTAAATTGCGCTTACTGCGCAATTTCCTATGATAGGTTATAGCAAACCTATGCGCCTCATCTCTAATTTGTTGAATCAAATGCAATGCTCTGGAAGATTTATCCAACAATATGCTTTCATGTGCGCCTTCTATGAAAATTTCTTCTTCCCTTTTTGCCAGTCCTATAACATTTAATTCTTGCAAACCTATGCCATGTATTACCTCTAAAGCTGAACTTAACTGTCCCTTGCCACCATCAATTACTACTAAGCTTGGCAAATCCTCAGCATCTTTATAACGTCGATATACCACTTCTTGCATAGACTTGAAATCATCCGGTTTTCCTTCTGCAGATAAAATCTTATAACGGCGATAATCTTTCTTACTCATGCGTCCATCCCGGAAAACCACCATAGAAGCTACTGTTTCTGCTCCCTGAGTATGTGAAATATCAAAACAATCAATACGCTCCAAAGGCTCGGTTAAGCCTAATGCTAGCTGTAATTCCTCCGCAGCAGCTTCTCCTGACTGTTCTACCAACTGTCCCTTACGCAAACGTTCTTGTAGATTTTTCTTCGCATTTTCTTCCACCATTTTTATTAAATCATATTTCATACCCCGCTTAGGTACCAAAAGTTCTACTCTACGTTTTGCCTTATTTGTAAGCCAACTTTCTATTAATTGGCGCTCTTCCTCTTTGGGGGCTATGCTAAGTAATATCTCTTTGGGGATAAAAATTCCTTCACCATAATATTGTTTGATAAACCCTGCCATTATTTCAGTGGGCTCATCCCCTGTTTCTGTAGGCAAAAAGAAATTATCCCGCCCTAACAATTTACCTGCACGAATGAAAAATACCTGCACACAAATACCTGTAGCGTCTTGATACAAACCAATAGCATCCTGGTCACCACTTTCCGTCATGGCTTTTTGTTGCTCATTAAGAGCTTTAATGCTACGCAACGAATCCCGATAACGAGCAGCTTCTTCAAATTTCATTTTATCCGAAGCATCTTGCATTTTACTTTTTAAATCTTTTTCTAAATCCGCAGTTTTTCCTTCCATCAGCAAAATTACAGCTTCAATCATTTTTCTATAATCTTCTTTGGTCACTTTCCCTACACACGGTGCTAGGCAACGTTTAAGATGATATTGTAAGCAAGGTCTATCAACATTCATTTTACGGCAATGGCGTAGAGGAAACATACTGCGAATGAGTTTCACATTGGCATGTAGTGCCCCTGCATCAGCGTAAGGTCCAAAATATTTAGCACCATCACGTAAAATTCGTCTTGTAACAAAAATGCGTGGAAAATCTTCCTGCAGCGTAATTTTTAAATAGGGGTATGTTTTATCATCTTTCAAACTAATATTATAGCGAGGACGATATTTTTTTATAAGATTACATTCTAAAATCAAAGCTTCCATTTCGTTTGCTGTTACGATGGTTTCTATTTCCTCCACCTTGGCAACCAAGGCCTTTACTTTCGGCGATTGTTTGCTGGATTCTCGAAAATAGCTACGCACCCTGTTTTTTAAAATGATAGCCTTGCCCACATATATAACCTTGCCCCGTGCGTCATGCATAATATAAACGCCGGGAAGATTAGGTAATACGGCAAGAGTTTGTGCGATGGACTCCTTCATGTTATTTCTCCTACTATTTTTTTCTTAGTGTAAAAGCTTTTTAAGATATTGTCCCGTATATGAAGCCTTAATCTTTGCCACCTGCTCAGGAGTTCCTTGGGCAACAATTTGTCCGCCGCGGTCGCCACCTTCAGGTCCTAAATCTATTAAATAATCTGCCGTCTTAATTACATCTAGGTTATGTTCTATTACTACTACTGTATCTCCTTCATCCACCAGACGTTGCAACACTTCTAAGAGTTTATGTACATCTGCAATATGCAACCCGGTTGTTGGTTCATCTAAAATGTATAAAGTTTTGCCGGTACTGCGACGAGCTAACTCAGTAGCCAATTTTACACGCTGAGCTTCCCCCCCTGACAAAGTTGTTGCCGCCTGTCCTAGACGAATATACCCCAATCCTACATCCTCTAAAACTGAAAGTTTTTTATATATACGCGGTAAATTTTTGAAAAATTCGCAAGCTTCAGTTACAGTCATATCCAATACTTGAGCAATATTTTTGCCCTTGTAGTGCACCTCTAAGGTTTCTCTGTTATAGCGAGCGCCCTTACATACTTCACAAGGAACATATACATCCGGCAAGAAATTCATTTCTATCTTATTCATACCATCACCACGGCAAGATTCACAACGCCCGCCTTTCACATTAAAGCTAAAGCGTCCAGGCTTGTAGCCGCGTATTTTAGCTTCATTCGTGGTACTAAACAAGGTACGAATATAATCAAACACACCGGTGTAAGTTGCAGGATTGGAACGTGGTGTTCGTCCTATAGGCGACTGATCAATATCTATAACCTTATCAATATTCTGCAGACCCAAAATTTTGTCATGTTCTGCCGGCCTAAACCGTGCACGGCTTAATTTTACTGCTATAGCTTGATACAATATATCATTAACCAAAGTACTCTTACCGCTACCGGAAACTCCTGTCACAACTGTAAAGACACCTAAGGGGAATTTAACATCTAGATTTTTTAAATTATTAGCTCTTGCTCCTTTGACAGTTAAAGCTTTGCCATTGCCTTTACGACGTTCTAACGGCACCGGAATACTTTTTTCGCCACTTAAATACTGTCCGGTAATGGATTTTTTCACTTTCTTTATAG
>Ga0172378_10005327_pt1 | contig 12006 bp, 5 predicted proteins | sample GrowelOW332metaG_FD_119755 | JGI IMG/M metagenome (GOLD analysis project Ga0172378, IMG submission 119755) | Groundwater microbial communities from an aquifer near a municipal landfill in Southern Ontario, Canada - Pumphouse #3_1 metaG | ecosystem: Environmental > Aquatic > Deep subsurface >... | reverse complement strand
CTGTCTGAACAGTTGATTTCTCACCATATTCCGGTCTGGTTCGACGAATATGAGATTTTGACAGCGACAAAAGAACGAATCGCCACAAGACCGGAGGAATTTGAACGTATCATTTCGCGTGCCGCCCAGACCGCATCCAAAGCTATTTGCATTACAAATTCAAACTATGCAAGTTCATCCTATTGCCAACGTGAAGCCATCGCGCTGGGTTCGTGCTTATCACCAGATCAGATACTTAATGTGACGTGTCCCGAGCACTCTGAACTATACGATATCATTCCTTCTCTATCAGGAACACCGACAGTGCATCTCGGTAAAACGCCTGACAACCTGAAGGATATGGACTTGAAGGAATTGTGGCAAGCCGTCTCACGGCACACTGGTTGTGACATTCTTTCACCAGGGATTGAGGACTTGCCAGCCAACCCGAAATCGTTCAAATGGCAACAAGGTGTCGGCTACACGCTTGATCTATCAGGATGGAAAGAGTGCGCTACACACAGAACGTCCTCTCCAGAAAACATTGGGATGGATGTGCCCGGCGGTTCTTTCGAAAGGCAAGCAGGGAGTCTCTTGTTGAGGCTGACAGTTGTCGCAGGTCTTTATGCGGGAGAACATCGTGATCGGTATAGTGCAGCCGACACTCGTCCCCTATATCTTGTCGCTGTCGGCAAGTTGTTTGAGAAATATTTGCAGTCGAGCTCACTTAAAGGCGACGATTCATGCGAGCTTGTTGGCTTGCATCTTGTTCGCACTCGGAATGAGGACGTTCATGGTGCTCTGACCCACTATGACATAGCACTTTCTACCTGGTTCCGGCATTATGTCATTATTGTAAGCAATCCCATTGCCGAACAGATCAAAGATAAGATTGATGCTCGTTGGCGGGAGCGCGATCCCAACGCTGGCAGTGAGATAGAAGTGTCGCTGCAATTTTCGGCAAGTAATTACACTTTTCAGGAATTCTGTGGCATCGCCTATCTGATGGACCGTGTTGCTGAGTCGTTTCGTATGCTTAATGGTTAGCATGAGGAGCTTTATATGAATACACCGAACAAGTTGTTGGCAACGGAGGTCTTCGGGCGCGGACTTCAGAAGAACGATCCCAATCTGGTCCGCCGCGGAATTGAGGGCGGGGCGGATATAGCCATGCCATTGGGTGCGAACGGAGAACTTACACCGCTCATATACTCGGCTAATAAGGGATATGATGAGATATGCCGTCTTTTACTAGATGCAGGTGCTGATCCTAACCAACAGGGCAAAACCGGTTATATTGCTCTTTGCGAGGCAATAATAAACCCCAGAGTCTCATCAGAGAGTCGGATGAAGACTTTGGCTCTATTGTTAAATCACGATGCAGATGTAAACGTGACGTTTGTGTCCAAAATTGAAACCACACCGTTGATCCACGCGGCGATGAAGGGATACTCTGATGTTTGCCGTCTTCTCTTGGAAGCTAACGCAGATCCCAATCAGCGCAATAGGGGCGGTCATTTGGCACTGACCGAAATGATCGGCACCCCGAAGTTGACGGTAGAAAAGCGAATCGAAATCGCGACATTACTCTTGAATCATGGTGCCAATCCCAAGCTTTTGGACTGGGGGCGTCCCGTGCTCCATTATGCAATTGAAAGCGAACAGCTTGTCTCTTTGCTCCTGCAACACGGAGCGGATGTTAATCAACCGAGCGAATACCATGAACTTTCTGGACCACGGAAAGGACAACATTTCGAATATCAGGAAAATGCACTCCGTTGGTATTTAAAGCTTGTCGTTCCTGCTCCTGCCCCTGACGGGGATGATGCAATCAAAGTGCTCTTGGACGCAGGCGCTGATCCGTTGCAACCGAATAGCGAGGGATATACCGCATGGGACTTTGTGAATAATTTCGTAATGAAAGGTGCGAGTAATTCCCATGTCCCGGGACTACTAGGCTGGATTTTCCGGAAACGTCGGAAACGATATATTCAAGCCAGAACCAATGCGTTTAAAGGATATGTTGATGTGCTACGTTCAATTGTTATGGCGGCACGGTATGATCTGTTTGTCAGCAATGCGAAAGGCAGCGGATGGGGCGAGTTCTACTGTGGACGGTTAGAACAGACGGGTAAGCGTATCTGGTCATCCGATCTTCTGAAGCGGAACCTGCCATATTATGAGGAGGTCCTGGAAGCGCACACCGCCAATGCGCCAGCCGCTGTCGTGTTTCTTTCAACGATGCACTTCAGCGCGGATCAAGGCTCGTTGGAACGCAAACGGGAGCTGGATGCTCTGGTCAAACGCTTTTCCTCAACGCCCAAGAAACTCCTGATCGTGACGGCCAGCGAGGAGAGCAAAAATCTACTGAAAAATCACTCGGAACTGAAACCATTCCCCTCGTTCCATCTTGAAACGGGAAAGGTGAACGAATTATGGGTCGCTCTGGCGACGCTTTGCGGAATGTCTGGCAATCAAGCGACAGATGCTTTCCTGGATCTTCGGCAGATCAGCAGTCTGTCCTTTGATTGTTTTATCAGCTATCGCACGGTCTCTGTGCATACCGTGCGGTTTTTAGCCGAGCAATTGGTTGCCCGAGGCGCAAAGCCATGGTTCGCGGAATGGGAGATCCGGGTCTCGGGGCGTCGGGGGTTTCAAGAAGCCATCAATCACGGAATTGCATCATCTCGCAATGTCATCTGCTGCACAAATGCCGGTTACGCCCAGTCCGAGTATTGTCAAATCGAGGCGATGCAGGTGCTGGATGTTCCCGGCAAAAAAAGCCGCCATATTCTCGATCTGCGAATGCCCGGTGAGCCGAATACGATATCGGTCGCATTGCAACAGAAAGGTAGCGGTTCCGTTATAGTTGACGAACATTCGCTTGAGGACGCATGGTCGCAATGCTGCGCCTTTCTCGGTCTTCCAATTGGCCCATTACCCAAGCGTGAAATGGGTAGTAATATGGTACACTTGAAAGCTGGCAAAGTACCATTTCACATTCACATCGATGAGAGTTGGTCTCTTAATGAGGTCAATGGGCCAATGGGACACGGTAATATCAGAATCGCCCGCTTTATTCGTAAGATCGGCAAGGTATGCTTGGAATGCGAGCTCAAGATCGGTCCCTGGGCCATCGGCCTGCCAGATGGAGTTCAATCCAATGACCGCGCAATGTTTGAAGCTATAATTGGGGCATTTAACAAATGGAATCAGGAGGGAAAGATTTTTTACCCGAGAGGTGTGCATGTTGTGCATGTGCCTGCGCTGCACTCTGGATTACAAGTGGTAGCACATCCCGCTTTCACCTATCTTGAACCTGATCGTGATGACTATGGTGGCCGTCAAGTTCCCATCGAAAATTGCACTTGGCACCGGAAATACAGCATCCGGGTTACACCGCCCCATATGCCCACCGACATGGAATTCTGTTTTGATTTCGACATGAGGGGCGTCGCCCACGACGACTTCAAAACCTTCTGTCGCTACGCCTATCTCATGGACGATCTTGTGCGAGGATTAGGGTTTGGATAAACAACCAGTTAAGATAATGAAACGTAAGGAACTGATCTTCAGGGTCTTCATCAGCTCGACGTTCAGTGATTTCATCGCTGAACGAAATGCGTTGCAGGAAATCGTATTCCCGAAGCTTCGCGCCTTTTGCGAGGCACGAAACGCACGCTTTCAACCAGTGGATCTGCGATGGGGAGTGAGTAGCGAAGCGTCCCTAGATCAACAGACGATGTCGATCTGTCTGGATGAATTGGCGCGGTGCCAAGAGGTTTCCCCGAAGCCGAATTTCATTATTCTACTTGGAGAACGTTATGGCTGGATTCCTCTCCGCGTTAGAATTCCAGGAACGGAATTTGTTGACATTCTTTCGGTGCTATCAGCTTCAGAAAAAGAGTTGCTTTGTTCTGAACGTAACGTTAGTCCATGGCGCAACAGCAATGAAAAGCGTGTCGGGTGGTATCGTAAGGACAATAATGCAATTCCACCGGAATACGTTCTTCAGCCAAGGGTTCTAGATGAAGTCAACTGTGAAGAAGATGCCCAGCGGGAAAGCTTGCGTAAAACGGAGAGGGAAGACTGGGCCAAGATTGAATCTGAGATCCATGTAGTGATTGCTAAGGCGATCAATATTTTAGGGTGGGATGAAGTAAAACGTGCGCCATATGAACAATCGGCGACCCATCAGGAAATTAATGCCGGTGCTCTGACCGTAAAAAACACAGAACGGCATGTGTTGGCGTATTTTCGAACCATAACAGTTGATAAAGTGGATGGTCAGACTGGAACGCCGATTGGCGATTTTGTGGATCAAGACCCACAAACCGTTAAGCGCCTGATGAGTTTAAAAGATCAAGTATCCAAACGTATTCCCGGCAATGTTTGTAACTTATCGTCCCGTTGGGATGCCGAAGCTGATCGAATGGGCGATGCTCAAAATACCAAGGGGCAACCTTGCGGACACCTGAAATATTTCTGCGAAAAAGTTGAAGCTGATCTCACGAGTATTATCCAAGCAGAAATTGACGCATATTCCGAGCTACCAGCCATTGATCGCGAACGATACGCGCATCGGGACTTTGGCACGCAGCGCAGCGCCGTGTTTGAAGGATTCGGGGAGATCCTGAGCCGTATTTCTGTCTATCTAAACGATGCAAGCGTTCAAGTGCCCTTGGTCTTATACGGACCTTCAGGCTGTGGCAAGTCCGCCATCATGGCCCGCGCGATCGCAAACGTCGGTGGTTATGGCGCTTCAAGTGATGTCGCTCAGGATCAAACACTTGTTTATCGGTTCGTTGGAGCGACTCCGGCATCGACCGATTTGCACCGGTTGCTGGGTAGCCTTTGTAAAGAACTTCACGTCAAGGAGATTCCCCTCGACTTAAATGAGCGCATCGCCTGCTTTCAGAAGGTGCTTCACGATGCGAGGGGAAACCATGCTCAGACCGTTGTGTTTATTGATGCGCTCGATCAACTGGAACCAGCCGACAAAGCATCTATGCTCCGCTGGATACCGGAAACTCTTGGCGCGGGAGTTAAGCTGGTTATTTCCGTACTCCAATCAGAGAATGGATTTGGAGAAGTTTTTCGAACGGCACGTCACCGATGGCCAAATGCGGGCGTACGAGTAGACGGATTGCAAAGAGTGTTTGCAGAGTCTGCTCTCGAAACGTGGTTGCGGCAGGTCGGTCGTTGTATCACGACAGAACAAAAAGACGTTTTGTTGCAACAGTACGAAAAAACAAAGAGTCCTCTCTACCTTAAAATCGCCTTTGAACGGGTTAGACTCTTGCGGCACCTAGATCGAGTTCCCGTGCTGGCGAACAGTGTTGACGGCCTTCTATCTGATATGATCGGGAGTCTTGAAGAGGAACGACATCATGGACGCGTTCTTGTTGAACGTGTGCTGTCGTCTATTGCCGCTTCGAAAAATGGGCTTTCCGAGGATGAGCTACTTGACCTTTTGTCTGCTGATGCAGACGTCATGGCGGTCTTCCGTAGGAGGAATCCGGAGTCACCAGCCGTTGAACGCTTACCCGGTGTCATCTGGTCCCGCTTGTTTGCTGATCTCAAACCCTATATGATTCGCCGCAGCGTTGACGGCTTGATCGTTCTGGGTTTCTTTCATCGCCATGTAGGGGAAGCGGTGTCGGTGCGGTATTCCCCATCAGGGTGTATTCGATATGCCCATGGAGCTTTACGGGAATACTATGTGACCTTATGGAAAAACAGAGCGTCTGATACAACGAAGTTGGCTGGACGTGCCGCTAAGGGGCTTGCGTATCACGCTTGGCGGTCCTTGCCGCATGCTAGTGAAGAGCTTGGACAAATGCTCCTTGAGCCCAGACTTTTTGAGGCCTGGGTCAACTGCGGCTATGTTCACGAACTGTCCCAGGATCTCAGGCTGAGTCCGGATAACGGCGTCCACTCTTTGCTACGGCAATTCTTGGAAACCTGGCGAAACGAGACCTTATGGATCTGCCTATTTCCCAAACTTGTTTGCCAGACACTGTTCAATGCCCTAGGGGATATTCAAGGTGCAATACCTTTGTCTGGCATGTTGAGCAACCACCTACAGAAATCGTCCAGTGGGGAAATGGGATTTTGCATGAAGGCAAGGCGAGGTCTTTCAAAGGAATTCTTTACGTTTTCCTTGTCGGGTCCGTCTCTCGGCGAAACACCGTTTGACCCAGATCATCTGTTTTTCGAGTCAGGGTCCTCTCTAGGTGTCTATACGCTTTCCCTTCAGGAACCGTCATGTTTCGACATCTACGCCCAGAGCGCCTCTCTGATTACGTGTTCCACTGAAAATAAATATTTTGCACTTGGATATCGTGTGCGTAGACCCCGCTGGATCGTCTATGATCGTACAGGAAGACGGGTTGTCGACGCGTCTTGTTTCCCCGCTACTTCCGACATCGAGCCACTGGCCTTGTCATTCTTAGGACAAGACCGGTTGCTAGTCATATCGCAAAGAAGTGTTCAAGTGATCAATTTACCAGACGGTTCCTGTGACTTCGAACAACTCTGGGATAGTGACCAACTGGTTCTTCAGAGTGTGGTGTCAATGTGTCCTGATGGATGGCTTGTTGCAACGGTTGCCCGTTTAGGGAGGGAATATACTGTCCGGCTTTTAAAAGTCAGCCATGACGATGAGGCTTTGCTGTGGTGTGTGTCGCTTTGTTCTGAACAAAGGCTGGATCGGCGTGTGTCTCATCTAGTCTGCAATCAGCAGTTTGTCGGGGCCGTCAGCGTTGACGGGGTACTTCACGTCCTGTGGGCAAGTCGGGAAGGGTCTCGGCGAAACGAGAGATACCCACTGCCCAAACGAGTCATTCGTGCATTTTCCGCCGACGAAAAGGCTGTTTACTTCGGGGAACTTGACGACCTTAGCGTTTTTCGTCTTACACTTGATGACGGAGTCCTTTCTGTCTCGCCTCCGTTCAACAGCGCCCCAGTGATGACGCATCCTCATGCGGAGAGCGTTTATGTGTTGGTCGGCAACGCCAAAGAGTTGACACGCATTGAGAAAAACTCTTTCCTTCCTGAACGCCCAATCTTGCAAAATTCGCAAGATCAAGTTATCTTGCCGGAGCCAGTCCGTTGCATTCGATCCTCGCCATCAACTACGTTGCATGTTTTGCTCGGATCCACGCCTACCGCCGGTATTCTGGATGATCGGGGAGATCTGCTCTGGGTAACGCCTTCGCACTCGAGTTTATTGGATGGATCCATTTTAGACAGCGGAGCATTCATTCTGCTTGACGCAGAAAGAAGTGTTTACATGGGAACATATCCTTCACCTGACACCCGAATGATTATATCCGCCGCGGGATGCGAGCGCGTCTTTGCGTTGCCCAATGGAATTGCCGCCCTTCGCACTATGAGTAGCGACTTGACGGAAATCATCTTTTATTGCTACACGGGCGAAACGATAGGACTTTGGAGCAACCGTCACCTTGTCGATAATCCGTGTGACTGCTTTCTGGGAGCGGATGTCTCTGATCGCGGCGATCTCAGCATTCTCTTCAAAACAGATCCCCGTATTACAAAGGCACCATGTTTGCGCCGCATTGAGCTCGACAGCCAAGGCGTGGTGGTGTCTGACAATACTTGGCCCCGAAAAGAGGCTTCTGGCTGGGCTAAATTGCGTAGATCTTGTTTTGTTGAGAGGAAAGGCCATGCGGCATCCGTGATTGATTTGGACGAGAATACCCCGGACATTGTCTGCGAATGCGACCCGCGCGTTGGCGACTTTTCGGAGGTAGAACTCATAGGCACCCCAAGCCAACGCCTCATCGTGTTTTATGGAGAGAATGGTATCTTTTTGTCAGATTATCCCGCAATGAAAAAGCATTATATCCTTCCGGCGTGCTCTGGCATGGACAAAATCGTGTTATTGAAAGATTCGCGGTTGTGTCGTAGTCGCACACTGCAAACCCGAGAATTCTATTCATTAACCTAGAAAGAAAGCTATGTACAAAAACATCACACAACTGCTGGAAGAAGGTTTGTTTTGGAAGTCTCTGGGACGTCACGAGCGCGCGTTCCGGTATTTCTCGGAGGTCACAGAGCGCGAGCCCGGAATGGGACGCGCCTGGACGGAACGGATGGAATCCGCCGCGATCTGGATGGGGTCGCTTACCTTGGTGCGAGATATCTATGGCAAGATGTCTGAATGCTTACGCCCCGAAGACAAAGCCTATCCTGTATGGGTTGAACAAGCCGTGGAGTTTGCCCCTGATGCGGGAGCCTTCAAGACTAGCCTCAAGCGACTTCGCGAGAGTGGCCTCAAACCTGACATGTTTAGGGTTATCGACGAGATGTGCCATGATGTGTCAGGAAACCATCTGGAAGCTTTGCTGTCGAGCAGTGCGGATGACACTTTATTTATCCCGCTTCTCGCCGAGTTTCATGGCCGACGGGTCAACCCGCCGATTCATCGCGAGGCGGGGGGCCCCCGTGGTTCTGCAGCGATTCACTGTCTGGTTGCGGCCGAATGCCTGAAGGACAAGAACTTCGAGGAGGAACGGGCGTTGTTACTCAATGCGCAGAATGCCTTATTGGAATGCCATCAGCATATCGAAGGCGTCGCTCGATCCCACGGGTCAAAAATTGCATCAGGTGATGAACACAGCCTATCCGAACGAATTTGTGTCCTTGAAAAGCTGGATCGCGATTATTCGCCTGACGATCCGCTCGTCCTGAATCGGCTTGGGGCCTCGCATCTTCTTTTGCTGAATAGTGACGATGCAATTTCCGCCTTCGACCGGGCAATCAGCTTGGAGAACCGTCCCAAACCGCATATCAACAAGGCAAGTGCCCTCAATCAGAAGGGATGGCGGGAGGCGACACTGCATCATGACTTTGAGGCAGCTAAACGATGCTTTGAAAAGGCACTTGCAGAATTGGATGTCGCTGAGAAACTCCCCTTGGAGCCAGGTGATATCGTAAAACTCCGCGAGGACAAAAAAGTTTACACCCATATTCTCGCCTTGATTTCCACTGGAACCGCACTGCTCTATCCATCAGAAATGATCATGCAACTGGCCAGCGCACAAACCCATTTTGCCGATCAGTATATGAAGAATTACCGAAAGGAAGGAGCGGATGTTCGTTTTATTGTCAGGCAGGTCACCAATCGGTTCAAGTTATCAAATCAATCGCAGGCAATGCAGTGTGCTAATGAAATGCTTGAAGACTTTTGTCCGAGCTTCGTCGCTTTGATTCTAAAAGAACTTGGTGAAAGCGCAAGCCCATTGGTAAAAGCGTTGACCATTATCACGCAAGACGAGAGTGCCGGAGTCATGTCTAAAGATGCCTGCGAAACACTGGCGATTCTCGTCCTGCTCGGCGGAGACGACGTAAAAGCGTGTGCAAAAGTAGCCCGACGCATATCCGAAGTCTCTGGAATAAATTTGCTGCTGCTTGAAACGTGGCTCGAAGCGTATCTTGAGAAGGGCTTTGGACAGTCGGTCTACTCGATTGCCAACCACCTTCCTTCTGGCGAATGGGGCAAGCACTCGAAAAGCGGGATGGCGCAGGAAACAACATCTCGTCAGGATGAGGAAAAGAAGATTAGACCAGGCTGTTCTTCCCCTCTCCTGTTCATCTCTTTATTGGGCTGTCTTTTCGTTTTGGGTCCTCTCATCCTATTTGCGCTCGACGCGGTCATGGAGCCCGTTCTATCGGCAGCGTCGCTCGCCAATATTTCCACGGACTTCGTCGTAAAAGCAAACCGTAGCCGGTTGGGCTTGTATGTGTTCGCGTATTGTGCCGTGACAACGCTTTCGCTGGTCATTTTGCGTAAACATAACGGAGCCTCTTTTCGCAAGATGGGAGAATCGAAAATACTCCTGCTTGCATTCCCGCTTTTGATGCTATTTCTGAGCCTAAATTTCGCAAGCCGCAACTACGATCTTAAATTCCTCAAGGGAACCATTGAGGGACATGCTGATGCTCTGTCTTCTAAACGGTTGACCTTGCGAATCGATGAAGTCGACCCGAACCGATCAAGAATTAGCCGTCTCTCAGGGCTGATGCTAGGTTCGTCATTAAAGCAAACAATACTTCTACCTTCACCGCTTTTCCACAGCGATGACCAAAAGTTATTGCTTGCACATATCAACATGATGGTGAACGAAACGAGAGGCTTACCACAAGTTGACGGCGCAACTAGTGTCTCTGGGGTTGACAGTAAGGACGTTTCGGTAAAACGGACGTCGGGATGGGCATGGTTCTGGGGGCTCTTCGCATTCCCGGTCTTTGCCTTTTTGGCACTGTTGGTGTCGAGTGCGCTAAATAATCCTCAGCGCTACCCCATGTCTCGTGAGGTCTTTGAGCGCCGAGCTAATCTGGCAATTCTCTGCGCGGCATGCGGAGCCGTGGCCGTGCAAATTGTTGTAGCGCTTATGTTGGTTTTCGGAACGTGTTCGGCAACGCCCGTGTTTTGGGGTCTCTGGGTGCTAGCCTTTATTGTTTCCTCGGTTGTCATGCGCAAGAGTTTGGCCGTTGTATTCCATTCATAACAGACGGTATTTGTCGCTCTGAAAATGATACTCGGTCTCGACACTCAGCATTCGACATCATAAAATCAGCATGCCCCAACGGATCCATTATGACAACTGACAGCAAAACTCTGACTTTTACCGGAACCGAAACCGGTTTTTTGGACGACCACTGCCGCTTGGTTCTGTCCCAGGCGTGGCGCGAAGCGTTGGCCGGATACGAGGTCGGCATGATTCTTCTTGCCAATGATGAAAGCTGTCGCTTGGTGGTTTACCCTTGTCCAAGCGGGATGCAGGGCGTCTTTCGTCCTGAACCAACTCCCGCATGGGATAATTTGCCGCCACGCGGAGAATTTTTACACCGGGTCGACCCAATAGGTCGCGTCTGCCTCCCGCCCCAATGCCATCAGCACTTTGTCGGCAAACGTGTCATGGTCGATGGCTGCCACAATCATATCGTTGTTCGCCTTGCTCAAGCACCTGAATAACAGAAAGATTACCGTATGAATGAAGATAGATTATACAAAACAGCGGATGGTGTCGAATCAATCAAGGGAGTGCGCGAATACCTCTGGCCGGAGACGGAGATTCTGTTTGTGCAGGAACGGCTCCCAGACAAAGAATCTGCGGTCCCGGTATTCGGGCGATCTGCACGCAAGGTTTGGCGAGCGCTGCATGAAGCGGGGCTCGTGACCCAGCTTTTCGACGATCCGCTGGAGGCGGAAAAGACGGTGTTCAATGCTGGCCAGTGCATCGCCGGCGTTCGCCGGTTGTCCATCATGACGCTCTCGTGGTTTTCGGGAACGATGCTCCACGGCAGCCGTCCGCTTTGGTTCGCGGACTGGGAACGCATCAACACGGTGTGTGCTGCGCTGAAGGTGAAGAAGGTGGTCTATCTCGGCAAGAAGCTGGCGACCGAGGGCGGGAGGGACTGGTCGAAGTCCGGAATCAAGCCCCCAACTCCATTTGGCTACTTGCGAAATCGTCTCATTGATACCCAAACCGTCCGGCTCTATGGACTGCCGTTGACAGACATCGGTCCGGAGTCGATCCAGTTTTTTGCGGAGCTGAACGCATGACGAGTCGGTAACGCACGCGGGTCGGAAAGCGGTGCCGCACTTCGTTTGTCACCGCAGTCCAACAGTTTCCGATCGTCAAATTCTCCGCCTTTCGCCTTGTCGTATATCGACTATTTTTTGGCTCATCCGGTTTTTTTAGTGGGTTGAAATTTTGCTAAAATATGCTGTTGATTGTCAATTGGTATAATTCCTAAAATTTGGTTATTGCACTCGTATCTTAGCAGACGTTTTTGCGCTTCAGATACACAACTGTCTTAATGGCTAAAGTATCTTACGGGGGCATCTTTGCGCTGTAGGCGCAAAGCCGTTCACAAAGCCCCTTTTGTTAAGAAGTTGGTTGAGCACCTGCCTTACCTTTCGCATTTGGAAGGAAACCACTGGTCAAGAAGGCACTACACGCATTTTTCCCTGTATTAATCAAAATTCGGCTT